>Ga0315273_10002676_pt1 | contig 21136 bp, 19 predicted proteins | sample YL17G02_0_MG_FD_205753 | JGI IMG/M metagenome (GOLD analysis project Ga0315273, IMG submission 205753) | Sediment microbial communities from Yellowstone Lake, YNP, Wyoming, USA - YL17G02_0 | ecosystem: Environmental > Aquatic > Freshwater > Lake > Sediment | place: USA: Wyoming | collected... | reverse complement strand
CCGGTTCCCGTTGCCGCGCCGGCTACGACGATGATCTACGGGCCGAGTGGGAAGACCGACGAAGCCCACGAGAGCGCAACGACCGTGCCGCCACGCGAGTTCGTCACGTTGACGGTCGACGGGCGTGCGCACCCGATCACCTCGCAGAGCGCCGTCATCGGCCGTTCGCGGGAATGCGATCTCCGGGTCGCCGACGGCAACGCCTCCCGCCGTCACGCGGAGGTCGTGCTGGAGGGTGACGCCTACGTCGTCGTCGATCTGGGCTCGACGAACGGCACGGAGCTGAACGGGCGGCGCATCACGCGGGAAGTGCTGAGCGACGGCGATCGCATCACGATCGGCGCGACGGACATCGTCTTCGGCCGTTCGCGCCCGTGACGTGATCGGCGCTCTCGACACCGAGCAGACCCTGCTCGTGCTCAAGATCGGGTTTCTCGTGCTTCTCTATCTCTTCATCTGGGCTGTCGTGCGCTCCGTCACCCGGGATCTCCGCTCCGCTCCGCAGGAGTCGATCGTGCTCAGCGCCACCGAGGCCAACGAGTTGCGGGCGCGCTACGAGCCCGTCGTTCCGACCCCGGTCGGTCGCATGCTCGTGCTCGCCAGCCCTGCGTTACAGCAGGGGACGACGGTCGAGGTACGTGTCCCCACCCGTCTCGGGCGCGGCGGCGAGAACGCGATCCGGCTCGACGGCGACGACTTCGTCTCCACGCGCCACGCGCTCCTCGAGCCTCGCCCCGACGGGCTCTGGGTCGAGGACGTCGGCTCGACGAACGGCACGTTCGTGAACGGCGCCCGCGTCACGACGGCCCGTCTGCTGGCCCCGGGAGACGTCGTCCGGATCGGCCAGACCGATCTCAGGGTGGAAGCATGAGAACGGGCCGCGCGAGCGCGCTCACCGACACGGGGAGGCGCCGGCCGCAGAACGAGGACACATTCGTCTGCGACCCGCCGCTCTTCGCAGTCGCCGACGGCGTCGGCGGTGCGCAGGCCGGCGAGATCGCATCGCGTCTTGCGGCCACTGCCCTCGAGGAGCGTCCTCCCGCCGCACTCGGCGAGGAAGCGCTCGCCGGGCTGCTCCAGGAGGCGAATACCCGGATCTACGGGCACGCGCTCGCCGACCCCGCGGCGTCGGGCATGGGCACGGTGGCCACCGCTCTGCTCGTCGACGAGGCCGCAGGAACCGTCGCGGTCGGTCACGTCGGCGACTCCCGGGCCTACAGGCTCCGAAACGGGGTGCTCGAGCAGCTCACTCCGGACCACTCCCTCGTGGGCGAGCTCGTCCGCGCCGGCAGGCTCTCGACGGAGGAGGCCGAGCAGCATCCGCACCGCTCCGTGATCACACGGGCCATCGGCACCGAGCCGTTCGTCGAGGTCGAGACCCTGACGGATGTGGCCGAGCCCGGAGACCTGTATCTCATCTGTTCGGACGGCCTCACCGACATGGTGCGTGACGGGCAGATCGCGAGGCTGATCGCAGCCGCCGAGAACGATCCCGACACGGCAGCCGAAGCCCTCGTTGCGGCTGCGAACAACGCCGGCGGGATCGACAACATCACGGTCGTGCTCTTCGAGATCGTGGAGGGCGAGCCGGCTCCGATTCCCGAGCCCCCCGTCGCGGTCGAGCCGGATGAGGACACGATGGAGCAGGCGCTGGACGTGCCGCCCGTCGTCCCGGACGTGCCCGTACAGCGCCACGGCGCCGGGCCGGGAGGACGCTGGCTCGCACTCGGAGCGATCCTGCTCACGATCGCCGTCGCTGCGCTCCTCATCTGGTGGAGCCTCACCCGGTGAGCGCGCGCAACAAGGAGCTCCTCAACCTCGGCTTCGCAGCGATCGTCGCATCCGCAGCGTTCGCGAGCGTCTCCATCGTCGACACGGGGCTCGTCTCGGCCCGCTGGCTCGGCTATATCGGCGTCATCTTCGGCCTCTACCTCGTGGCACACGTGGTGGCCCGGTTCACGGTCCCGTACGCCGACCCGACGCTGCTGCCGCTCGTGGGCCTCCTGACCGCGTTCGGGCTGACGGTGATCTACCGGCTCGGGCCGGAGGATGCCCGGCGCCAGGCAGTCTGGGTCGCCGTCGGGATCGGCGTTCTGGTTGCGACGCTGATCTGGCTCCGCTTCGACTACCGCGTGCTCGAACGCTACAAGTACCTGTTCGGGATCTCGGCAGTCGTCCTGCTGTTGCTGCCGTCGGTGCCCGGCCTCGGCCACCGTGTCAACGGAGTCAAGCTCTGGATCAAGGTCGGGCCGATGCAGTTCCAGCCCGGCGAGCTCGCGAAGATCCTGATGATCGTGTTCCTCGCCGGCTACCTCCGCGACAAGCGCGAGTCGCTCGCCCAGGGGCGGCTCAAGGATCTCGGGCCGCTGCTCGTGATCTGGGGTGCCTCGATGCTCGTGCTCGTGCAGACGAGCGATCTCGGCTCAGCCCTGCTCAACTTCGGGATCTTCCTGGCCATGGTGTACGCCGCGACGGGGCGCGCGCTCTACGTCGGCGTCGGAATCGCCCTCTTCCTCGCCGGGTCAGCAGCGCTCTACACCACTCTCGGCCGCGTCCAGCAGCGTGTCACGGTCTGGCTCCATCCCTGGACCGACGAACGCGTCTACTGCTCGATCAACGGCAAGCTCGACTTCCGCCAGAACTGCGACTCGTACCAACTCGTCAAGAGCCTCTACTCGATCGCGAACGGCGGCTACGGCGGCACAGGGCTCGGGAAGGGCACGTTCACGACCGTCGACGGAACTCAGCTGATCCCCTATCTGAACACCGACTTCATCTACTCGGCGATCGCCCAGGAACTCGGCCTGATCGGCGCTGCCGCGGTGCTCCTGCTCGTGATGGTCTTCGTCGCCCGCGGCATGCGGATCGCACTGATCGCCCAGGACGGCTTCTCGAAGCTCCTCGCGACCGGCCTCACGTTCGGCCTCGCCCTGCAGACGTTCATCATCGTCGGCGGCGTCCTCCGTGTCGTGCCGCTGACCGGGATCACCTTCCCGTTCATCTCCTACGGTGGCTCGTCGATCGTCTCCAACTTCGTGATGCTGGGATTGCTGATGCTGGTCTCGAATCGTGCGGCCGCGACGGCGGTGCACCGGTGAACAGGCAGATCACCCGGATTGCCGGACTCGCGATGACGCTGATGATCACCCTGATCGTCGCTACCACGTACTGGCAGACCTGGGCCCGTCCGGCCCTCGCCGAGCGTCAGGACAACGCGATCCAGCGCGTCGCCCAGTTCGAGATCAAGCGAGGGTTGATCCTCTCTCCCTCCCGGGTGCTCGCGCGCAACAAGGAACGCCGCGTCGATGGACGCACGTTCTACTTCCGCCGGTATCCCCAGGGCCGGCTCGCAGCGCACGTCGTCGGGTACTCGACTGCCGCCCGGTCGCGCACCGGGCTCGAACGGTCGCTGAACCCGATCCTCACGGGCTCGGTCCGCAGCCTCTCGTCGCTCGTCGATCAGTCTCTCGACAAGCTGAACGGGAAGCCGATCGTCGGGGACACCGTGGTCACGACCCTCGACGTGAACGGCCAGCGGGCGGCCCTCGACGCTCTCGGCACCAAGTGCGGCGCGATCGTCGTGCTCGATCCTCGGACGGGGCGACTACGCGTGATGGTGTCGTCGCCGAGCTACAACCCCAACTTCGTCGAGACGGACTTCGGGCGGATCGAGAAGATCCGGGCCGACTGCACACCCGCCTCGCCGCTGCTCAACCGCGCGAGCCAGGGCCTCTACCCGCCCGGCTCGACCTTCAAGGTCGTGACGGCTTCCGCCGCGCTCGATTCCCGCAAGTACACCGCCGCTTCGACGTTCTCCGACCCCGGCTACTGCACCGTCTACGGCAAGCGCGTCAACAACTTCGACACGAATCGCCCGTTCGGCAACGTCTCACTGGCGACGGCGCTCCAGTTCTCCGTCAACTCGGTGTTCTGCAACATCGGGCTCGCCCTCGGCGCGCGCGCGATCGTCAAGCAGGCGAAGAAGTTCGGGTTCTACGAGCGGCCGCCGCTCGAGACCCCCGAGAGCGAGCGGCTGCCGAGCGGGCTCTATCGCAAGGGCAGGCTCTACGAGCCGAAGCGCGATCGCGACGTCGACGCCGGCCGGATGGCGTTCGGTCAGGAGCGGCTCCTCGTGACCCCGCTGCAGATGGCGATGGTGGCAGGCGCGATCGGCAACGACGGCATCCTGATGCGCCCGTTCGTCGTCTCCAAGATCGTGACCCCGAACGGCAAGACCCGCGATCGCACGAAGCCGACGAAGATCCGCCGGGCCGTCTCGCCGACGACGGCGGCGGAGGTGGGTGCGATGATGGTGCACGCGGTCGAGGGGGGTACCGGAACAGCGGCGCAGATCCCCGGCTTCCGGATCGGCGGCAAGACCGGCACGGCGGAGACCGGCGTCTCCGGGAACAACACGACGTGGTTCATCGCGTTCGCCGGCGATCCGGGCAGGAAGCCGAAGCTCGCGATCGCGGTCGTGCTTCAGAACCAGTCGCTCACCGGAGGGGCGACGGCCGCTCCGATCGCACATCAGGTGATGCAGGCACTCTTGACCCCGACGGCGAATCCGTAACGTACGACATCCATGGCACGCAACGACCTCACCGGATCACTCTTCGCAGACCGCTACCGCCTCGAGCGCAAGCTCGGATCGGGCGGGATGGCCGACGTCTGGCTTGCCGAGGACCAGGAGCTCGGCCGCCGCGTCGCGGTGAAGATCCTCCACGAGCGCTACGCGAACGACGAGCAGTTCGTCGAGCGCTTCCGGCGCGAGGCGACGCACGCCGCCGGGCTGTCGCACCCGAACATCGTCTCGATCTACGACCGGGGCGTCGTCGAGGGCTCGTACTACATCGTGATGGAGTACATCGAGGGCAGGACGCTGAAGGAGCTGATCGTGACCCGGGGGCCCTGCCCGGTTCCGGTCGCGATCTCGTACACACGCCAGATCCTCGCCGCGCTCCGCTACGCCCACAAGAACGGGATCATCCACCGGGACATCAAGCCCCACAATGTGATCGTCGACCGGGAAGGCCGCGTCAAGGTCGCCGACTTCGGGATCGCCCGGGCCGGGGCCAGCGAGATGACCGAGGTCGGCTCGATCGTCGGGACGGCACAGTACCTCTCTCCCGAGCAGGCGCGAGGCGCCCCCGTCGACGAGAGCTCCGACCTCTACTCGACAGGAATCGTTCTCTACGAGCTCCTGACCGGGACAGTCCCGTTCACGGGCGAGACGCCCGTCGAGATCGCGATGAAGCACCTGTCGCAGACGCCGGATGCGCCGTCGACCCGCCGCCCTGACATCCCGCACGACCTCGACCTCGTCGTCCTCCGCGCGCTCGCGAAGGAGCCTGCCGACCGCTACCGCACCGCAGCCGAGCTCGACCGCGACCTCGAGCTCGTGGCGCGGGGAGATCCGGTCGGCACGGAGACCGAGGCAGCGGCGACGATGGTGCTGGCCGGCGCCGGTGCAATGGACGCCACGGCTGCAACGCGCGTCGCCGCCCCGCTCGCCGGCTCGACGGGAGGAACGTACGGCGGCGACGAGCGCTACCGCGCCTACGACGGTCCAGTGCGACGGCGGAGCCCCTGGCCGTGGGTGCTCGGCATTCTCGCAGTGGCCGCTCTCGGCCTCGGCGGCTGGCTGCTGTACGACAACGTCCAGAAGCAGATCGACGAAGGCAAGCCGCTCGTCGTCCAGCAGTACACCGGCATCGTCGAGAGCCGGGCTGTCGACCTGATCCTTGGCGACGGCTTCGAGCCGAAGGTTCGCCGAGTGGCGAACGGCGACCAGCCGGCCGGAATCGTGTACGAGCAGTCACCCGTGGAAGGGACGGGTCTCGCGAAGGGCGGCATCGTCACGATCCTCGTCTCCACGGGCAAGAAGTCCGTCGACGTGCCCGGCGTCGTCGGCAAGCAGTTGACCGACGCCGTCGCGACCCTGACGAGGGCCGGCCTCGTGGCCAAGAGTGTCGGCGTTCCGTCCGACAAGCCGTCTGGCACCGTGACTGCCCAGGATCCGCGGGCCGGGACGTCCCTCGTGGAGGGAGCAACCGTGCGGATCAACTACTCGACCGGGCCGAAGCAGGTTGCAGTGCCGCCGGTCGTCGGCCTCGACTATTCGACCGCGTTGCAGCAGCTGCAGGCTGCGGGCTTCGCAGTGGGACGAACCGACGTCGAGAGCGATCAGCCCGCCGGGATCGTCGTCAGCCAGGTTCCGAGCGGATCGTCGACGGCGACCAAGGGCTCGACCGTCAATCTCTCGGTCTCGAACGGCCCTCAGACGACGCCGCTGCCGGACGTCTCGGGCCAGACCGAGGCGGATGCGAAGGCGACGCTGAAGGCCGCCGGCTTCAAGGTGACCGTGACACAGCAGGAGACCGACGTGGAGACCTTCGACGGCATCGTCATCTCGCAGGATCCCCCCGGCAACACGCAGCAGGATCCGAACACGGTCGTGACGCTCTTCGTCGGTGCCTACGTGACGCCCGCGGTCACGACCACGACCGCCACGACGACGACCCCGTGACCGCACGTCTGCGCGTGGCAGTGCTCGCCGGTGGACGCTCGAGCGAGCACGAGATCTCCCTTGCTTCCGCACGCTCGGTTGTGGAGTCGCTCGACCCCGGTCGCTACGAGACGCAGATGATCGAGATCGGACGCGACGGCGCGTGGGCCCTCCCACCGGCGCCCGGTCAGGCCGCTCTCCCTGGAGCAGGCGGAACGCTGCCGATCCCAACTGCCGCGTCGCCGTCCGCCCTCGGAGCCATCGACGTTGCGTTCCCCGTTCTGCACGGGCCGTTCGGCGAGGACGGCACTGTCCAGGGGCTGCTCGAGCTCGCCGGCCTCCCCTACGTCGGCTCCGGCGTGACGGCGTCGGCGCTGTGCATGGACAAGGACCTCTTCAAGGCCGTCCTCCGCGACGGGGGGATCCCGGTCGCGCGAAGCGTCACACTCCGTCCCGGAGATGCAAACGAAAACCCGTTCGGCTATCCCGTGTTCGTGAAGCCGGCGCGCCTCGGGTCGTCGGTGGGGATCTCCAAGGCACAGAGCGCGGCGGAGCTGGACGCAGCGGTCACGTTGGCGTTCCTCCACGACGACAAGGTGCTCGTCGAGGAGTTCCAGCCAGGGGTCGAGGTGGAGGTCGGCGTTCTCGGCAATCGCGAGCCGGTCGCGTCGGTGGTGGGCGAGATCGTGGCTAACGCCGACTGGTACGACTTCGACGCGAAGTACGCCGACGGCGGGATGGAACTGATCGTTCCGGCCCGGATCCCGGCCGAGACGACCGAGCGCGTGCAGCAGCTCGCGGTGGCGGCGTTCGTTGCGACGGACTGCGAGGGGATGGCCCGCGTCGACTTCTTCGTGCGACCGGACGGTGAGGTCGTCGTGAACGAGCTCAACACGATCCCGGGCTTCACCGCCACGAGCGTCTACGCCAAGCTGTTCGCCGAGAGTGGGATTCCGTACGCCGAGCTGCTCGACCACCTCGTCCGGCTCGCGCTCGAGCGGCACGAAAGCCGGAAAGCACTCGCGTTCTAGGCTCGGCTACGCCAGCACGGTGGCAAGCGCGTCTTCCCAGGTTGCCAGCGCCTCTTCGAGGACCGCATCCTCGATCGTGAGCGGGCACAGCACGCGGATGCAGTTGCCGGCCATCCCGGCCTTGAGCAGGATCAGCCCGCGCTGAAGCGCTGCGTCGATCACGGCTGCAGCGAGAGCAGGCGCCGGTTCCTTCGAGGCCGGATCGTGAACGAGCTCGATTGCAAGCATCGCGCCGAGGCCACGCACGTCGCCTATCTGGGGCCAGCGGGCCTGCCAGGCGAGCATGCGCTCGCGAATGACTGCGCCGATAATGTTGGCCCGCGCGACCAGGTCTTCTTCCTCGAAGATGTCGAGAACGGCCAGCGCAGCCGCGAGAGCGACCGGGTTGCCGATGTAGGTGCCACCGATCGCGCCGGTGTGCGGCGCGTCCATGATCTCGGCCTTGCCGACGACGCCGGAGAGCGGGAGCCCTGCGGCAATCGACTTGGCGACGGTGATCAGGTCGGCTTCGACCCCGTAGTGCTCCATTGCGAACATCCGCCCTGTGCGGCCAAATCCGGTCTGCACCTCGTCGGCGACCATGACGATGCCCTCGCGATCGCAGATCTCACGGAGCCCTTCGACGAACTCCGCCGGTGCGGGAACGAAGCCGCCTTCGCCAAGCTGTGGCTCGAAGACGATGGCGGCGATCTGAGACGGTGCAACGTGCGACGAGAACATCTGCTCGAGCTCGGCGAGGGCTGTCGCTGCCGAGGGGCCGCGGTACTCGTTCGGGAACGGTGCGCGGTACACCTCCGCTGCAAACGGGCCCATGCCCGTCTTGTAGGGGTGCACCTTGGATGTCATCGTCATCGCGAGCATCGTGCGGCCGTGGAAGCCGGCGTCGAACGCGATCACTGCAGGACGCCCGGTGGCGAGCCGCGCGATCTTGACCGCGTTCTCGACCGCCTCCGCGCCGGAGTTGAAGAACGCCGCCCGGGTCGGCCCTGCGAACGGGGCGACCGCGCCGAGCCGCTCGGCAAGCTCGATGTATGACGCGTAGGGGACGACCGTAAAATCCGTGTGGACGAACCTGGCCGCCTGATCCTGGATCGCCTCGACGACGTGCGGGTGCGAGTGGCCTACGTTGCAGACGCCGACACCACCCGCGAAGTCGACCAGCGTGTTGCCGTCGACGTCGGTGATGGTCGAGTTCCGGGCCTCTGCGGCGAACACCGGCAGGTACACCTGCAGGGGCTTAGCGACGGCGCACTCACCGCGCGCGAGGAGCTCCCGCGAACACGGCCCGGGTATTTCGGTGCGGATCTCGATCGTCCTGGTCACGGCCACGTTGGGAGCGTACCGGAGGGTGGGCGGGATACTCTCAAGGGGTGGATCTCGACGATCTCAACCCGGATCCCCACGCCCAGTTCGAACGCTGGTTCGCCGAGGCGGCGCAGGCGGGAGTGCGCTACCCCGAGCAGATGGCTCTCGCCACAGCGGGCCGAGATGCGGTGCCCTCGGTTCGGATGGTGCTCCTGAAGGGTCACGACGAGCGGGGCTTCGTCTTCTACACCAATCGCTCGAGCCGCAAAGCGACGGAGCTCGCCAAGAACCCCCTCTGCGCTGCGGTGCTGCACTGGGAGCTCCAGAACCGCCAGGTCCGCGTCGAGGGTGCTGCCGAGGCGGTGTCGGATGAGGAGTCGTACGCGTACTTTCGGACCCGCCCTCGAGGGAGCAGGATCGGCGCCTGGGCGTCACCCCAGTCCCAGCCGGTTGCCACCAGGTCGGAGCTCGAGCGACAGGCGGCAGAGGTCGAGCGCCGCTTCGCTGGCCAGGACGAGGTGCCGCTGCCTCCCTTCTGGGGCGGATACCGCATCGTTGCGTCCGCGATCGAGTTCTGGCAGGGGCAGCCTGACCGACTTCACGATCGGGTACGCTACGAGCTCGCCGGCGATGGCTGGAGCCGCGAGCGACTCGCGCCGTAGGGCCGCAGGGTTACCCCTCGAGCTTGGCGCTCGCGGGTGCGAGCGCGACCTTCGTGTACAGGCCTGACGCGTTCCAGAGCAGGTACCCCTTGGCGCCCTGCAGACGTGCGGCTGCGATCTGCGCGAGCACCTGGTCCGGCGTGTAGTTCCAGTCCTGCACCCACGGCACGAGCTGAGCACGTGAGCCCTTCACCTGCCGGCGGAAGTCGGTGAGCGTCCGGAACACCGTCTCACCGGGCTGCGCGTTGGGACTCGAGATGCCGAGCTCGCCGTCGCCGTAGAGCGCCGGGTAGGACATGGGCGAAAGCGAGTCGACGTTCTTGGAGATCCAACGCGGCACCTGCCCGATCCCGAGATCACGCGTCGCCGAGAGACCGAAGACGGCGCTCGAGACGCGGGTGCCACGCGGTTCGAGTCGCTTCTTTGCGAATCCGACGAAATCGGCGATCACGCGGCCCCGCGGGACGCTCGTCTTGCCCGGGTAGACGGCGCTCGCGACGTCGCCGTCGGACGGGAAGCGGACGTAGTCGAACATGATCTGGTCGAACCCCGCCTTGGCTGCCGCCTCGGCCACCGAGACGCAGTAGTCCCAGACGCGGCGATCGTACGGGTTCACCCAGCCGAGTCCCGCACCCGTCGTCCAGACCCCGCCGCCGGAGCGTTGGATCGCGAGATCCGGCCTGCCCTGCGCAAGAATCGGATCCTGGAAGCAGACGACGCGGCCGATCATGTAGATGCCGTGCTTGTGCGCCAACGCCACGAGCGCCTTCGGGTTGTAGAAGGGGCGGGTGGCGCCGACCTTGCGCGCGAGGGGCACGTTGGACGGGACGAAGCCGATCTCGCCGCCCTCGTCCTTCACGTCGAGCTCGATCGTGTTCAGCCCGTAGCGCTTGTACCCGACGTACTCCCGGAACTTCCCGGGCAGGGACGCGAGCGCACCCGTCACGTGGACGCCGCGGATCTCGACCGGCAACGGACGAGGGCTCCCCGGCGCGACAGCGGTCGTGGTCGCGGCGTCTGCGACCGCAGAGGTCCCGGGCTGCGACGGCTTGCTGTCGCCGACGAACCGAGCGCCCATCACGACGGCGATTACACCGAGGAGAAGGAGGGCCAGGACCGCGGCCCGCCGCCGCCGCTTTGTCCGGCGCGTCTGGTCCCGTCGAGCGCGGAAACGCTCGTTCGGGTCCATAGGTCCGTAGAGCATCGACACCGGATCACCGAGCGTACCGCATTCGGGCACCTGGGACGACGGAATTGTCCGCCGGATAGGATCGCGGCATGGTTCTCTCCGACAGAGCTATCACGCGGCTGATCGCCGCGGGCAGGATCGTGATCGACCCGTACGACCCATCTCTCATGCAACCCGCCAGCCTGGACGTGCGCGTGGACCGACTTTTCCGGGTCTTTCGCAACTCGCGATATCCGTATATCGACGTCAAGCGCGAGCAGGAGGGGTTGACGGAGCTCGTCGAGATCGACGACGACGAGCCGTTCATCCTCCACCCCGGCGAGTTCGTGCTGGGCTCGACGCTCGAGCGTGTGAAGCTCCCGGACGACCTCGTTGCGAGGCTGGAAGGAAAGAGCTCGTTGGGCCGGCTCGGGCTGCTCATCCACTCGACCGCGGGCTTCATCGATCCCGGCTGGGACGGGCACGTGACGCTCGAGCTGTCCAACGTGGCGAATCTGCCGATCACGATCTACCCGGAGATGAAGATCGGGCAGCTGTCGTTCGTGCAGATGGCGGAGCCAACCGACCATCCGTACGGCTCGAGCGGCCTCGGCTCGAAGTACCAGGGCCAGCGCGGCCCGACTCCGAGCCGCTACTGGAAGAACTTCGAGCAGCCCCGATAGCCCTCGCCGCAGGCGCAGGAGACATCCGCGGACGCCATGCCGCCGTGGTGCCCCGCACACCGCGCGCGCCCCCACGCCGGCGCCCCGTACGCCCGCAACAGCGCGCCTACGCCGAATACGCCCGCGCACCGCGGACATGCGCTCCCCGGACGCATGCACCCCGCACACCCGTCAACTGCGCCTCGCGCTGCGTCACCCGGACGCATGCACCCCGCACACCCGTCAACTGCGCCTCGCGCTGCGTCACCCGCACGCCAGTGCCGCGCACCACGGACGCCGTCGCGCAGCCACCGGCCAGATCCCGAAAAGCTGCGGCAAATCCCCGCAGCGCTCTCCCAAGGCGCTTGTGACACTTTGGCACAAGGAGTTCTTACGGGCTACTCTGGTGCAGCCTGCGCGGAACCTGCCACGGGTAGCCGCGGGCTCTCCCGTTGTTGCGACACTTCGTCACAAGAGCTGGGTGCACTTACCGGCGTGGCGCGAAGACGGCACGAAGACGTGCGGGCGCGGCACGAAGACGGTAGGAACTCGACACGAAGACGGCACGGGTCTCGCGGCAGAGTGTCGACAATGCGGTTCTCGCCCGCGGTTGATCCACGGCTAGTCGTCAGCGTCGTGCGCTGCGCCGATCTCGGCTCGTCTGCCGCTGTCTGGCGCCGGCTGCGGCGCAGCGCCCGACGCCTTGGGACGACGACACCCTGCTACGAGAGCGTCCGCAAGCTCGTGGTCTGCGAGCGTGAGCGCCGTGCTCGGATCATCGCCACTGTCGCGACGGCACTCGAGATAGCCACCAGGCGCATTCCCGTCCTCCCGGAAGACGTGCCACGGATCTACGCGCGGCGCTTGGCGCACAGCCGCAGTCGGCTGCGAGCACCGGCAAGTCGGGCACCCTGAGCTGCGACACGCCGCCGGGGTGATCGCTCGTCGCCGAACTCTCGGCCAGAACGCCAGACAAGGTGAGCCTGGAAGCCGAGCTCGGGGCCACAGCACCGGAAGAGATATGCCTGGAAAAGGCGAGGGCCGCCTTGCGGCGGCCCTCGATCCCGGTAGCCAGCGTTGGATTTGGTAGAGGCGCTTCCTGCCCGGCCGCCTGCCCTGAGGCGAGACGACCGGCGGCGCGGAACGCGCGCCCCCTACGCTCGGCTATGGCGATTCCCCAGTGGGTCTCGGGGACACGCCTCTACCCGCTGGTACCTCCACTGCCGGTACTGCTGGAATCTGTCACGTCCGGACCACCTCCTTTCCGCGGTAAGCCCGAATGTATACCGAGCCTGGTGGACGACGGCAAGCCCGATCGAGGAGAAGGACGTTACGGTTCGGTTCAGGCGTCGATGACGACGATGCCGTCGTCCCGCACACGAACAGGGAAGGCCTCGACCGCGATGTAGGCAGGCAGCGTCAGCGCCCGGCCCGTCTGGATGTCGAAGCGGGCGCCGTGACGCGGGCAGATCGCCACGCGCTCGACGCAGTCGAACTCGCCCTCACAGAGCGGTCCGTCGTCGTGCGAGCACCGATCCTCGATCGCGAACAGCTCGCCGTCGCAGTTGTAGACCCCGATCGTGAGCAGCGGCTTCGCCTCGACGATCCGGACCGTTCCGGGTGGCAGTTCCTCGATAGGGCAGACGTCGATCTCGGTCACGGCTACCCGACCGAGATCTCGCCGCTCGAGGTGCCCCACTCTTCGGGCAGCGGCGTTCCCTTTGCCTTGTTCAGGGCGACTTTGAGGACTCCGAGCCCGAGCAGCGCGCACTTGAGTCGCACCGGAGTGAGCGGAATCCCGATCTCCTCGAGCAACTCTTCCTTCGGCATCAGCGCCACGTCCTGCGCCGTCCGCCCGATCACGAGATCGGTGAGCATCGACGTGGCTGCCTGGCTGATTGCGCAACCCCGGCCCTCGAAACCCACGCCCTCGATGACGTCACCCTCGCCGAAGCGGACGGAGACGGTCACCTCGTCGCCACAGAGGGGGTTCTGCCCCTCGGCGATGGCATCGTTCGGGTCGAGCAGGCCATGGTGCCGTGGGCTCTTGTAGTGGTCGAGGATGACCTCCCGGTACATCTGCTCGAATTCGCTCATCCGAGGTTCTTCTTCACCTTGTGGAGCCCGGCCACGAGACGGTCGATCTCCTCGGGAACCGAGTAGAGGTAGAAGCTCGCCCGGGTCGTCGCGGCGACGCCGAGACGGGCCATCAGCGGCTGCGTGCAGTGGTGACCGGCCCTGACGGCGATCCCGTCCCAGTCGAGAATTTGCGCAACATCGTGCGGATGGACACCCGCGACGTCGAACGAGACGATCCCGGCACGCCGCTCGACGGGTGGACCGAAGAGCCGCACCCACTCGAGCTCCCCGAGCAGGCCCATCGCGTACACCGTCAGCTCGTGCTCGTGCCGCTCGATCGCGGGCAGGCCGATCTCGCTGATGTAGTCGATCGCGGCGCCGAAACCCACGGCCTCGGCGATCGCCGGCGTGCCCGCCTCGAACTTGTACGGAAGCTCGTTGAACGTGGTGCGGTCGAGGCCGACGGAGCGGATCATCTCCCCGCCGAGGTTGAAGGGGTCCATCGCCTCGAGCAGCTCACGACGCCCCCAGAGCGCGCCGACGCCGCTCGGCCCGCACAGCTTGTGCGACGAGAGAGCGAGGAAGTCGCAGCCGAGCGCCTGGACGTCGATCGTCCGGTGGGGCGCCGCCTGCGCCGCATCGACGACCATGATCGCGCCCTGCTCGTGGGCCCAGGCGGCCAGCTGTTCGACGGGATTGATCGTGCCGAGCGAGTTCGAGACGAGGCCGGTGGCAACGACCTTGATCGAGCCCTCCCGGGCAAGGCCGTCGAGCGCGTCGAGGCGAAGCTCGCCGGCGTCGTCGATCGGAATGTGACGGAAGCTTGCACCGGTCTTGCTGGCGATGAACTGCCAGGGGACGAAGTTCGCATGGTGCTCGAGCTCCGTGATCACGACGGTGTCGCCCGGCCCGAGGTTCTGCAGGCCCCAGGCGTACGCCACGAGGTTGAGCGACTCCGTCGCGCTGCGGGTGAAGATCACCTCGCGCTCGGAGGGAGCGTTGATGAAGGCTGCAACCGTCCGTCGGGCGCCCTCATACCCCTCCGTGGCCCGCTCGGCGAGGCGGTAGACCCCGCGATGCACGTTGGCGTACTCGTGCTCGTAGAACGCGCGCATCCGGTCGAGCACCTGGCGGGGCTTCTGCGTCGACGAGGCCGAGTCCAGGTACGCGAGCGATTTTCCGCCGACCTGCTCCTCGAGGAACGCGAAGTCCGCGCGGAGGGCTGCGGTATCGAGCGGGCTCGAGGTGCTGACGGCCATTCGGCCATCGTAGCCGCGAGGCTCAGCCAGGCCGACCGCGGAGAGGAACGAAGCGATCGTCGGTCAGCCAAAGAAAGCCGATCGCCGCTGCGGATCCGACCGCGACGAGCACGAGCGCGGCCAGATTGGGTACGGCGAGCTCGAAAAAGTGCCGCAGGCCGGGCACGAGGAGGATCGCGACGTAGATGCCGAGAAGGCTCGCGCAGAGGGCTCCGACGAGCCCAGCCCGTCGGGTGCTCGTCGCCTCCAGGGCCAGCACGAGGTAGAGCCCGATCACGATCAGGGTCGAGGTCGCTGCCGTCCGCGACTGCAGCAGGCCAAGGTTGAAGACGTTGACCGAGATCAGGTACGTGATCGTCACGCCGAGGCCGGCCGCGACGCCTGCAGGCACAGCGAATCGGCCGACCTCCCGCAGGAAGCCGCCGGTGCGCCACGGGCCCTCACTCGGGGCGAGAGCGAGGAAGAACGCGGGGATCCCCACCGTCAGCGCAGCGACGATCGTGAGGTGCCGTGGCAGCAGCGGGTACTCGACCGGCGTGATCCCGATCGACACGATCAGGAAGGCGGCGAAGACGGACTTCGTGACGAAGAGCTTGGTCACGCGCTGGATGTTCCGCAGGATCCTGCGGCCCTCGGCGACCATGCCGGGAATCGCCGCGAAGTCGCCGTTGACGAGCACGACGTCGGCCACGGCCGTGGCCATCTGCGTGCCCGAGCCCTGGGCGATCGAGAGGCGGGACGCCTTCAGCGCCGGCACGTCGTTGACGCCGTCTCCCACCATTGCCACGTAGCGGCCGCTGCGCAGAAGCGACTCGACGACGCGACGCTTGCCTTCCGGCGAGATGCGGCCGACCACGGACAGTGATGGGGAGATGAGGTCGAGCTCGTCTCCGCCGGCCGGTAGGGCCTCGCCTTCGAGCAGCGCACTCCGCTCCGGGATACCGGCATCGCTTGCGATCGACCCCACTGTCCGGGCCGCATCGCCTGAGAGCACGACGATCTCGACTCCCTGTTCGACGAGGTAGGCGATCGTCTCCCGGGTCCTCGGGCGCAGCTCCTCCGCGAGCACCGCCAGCCCGAGGAGTTGCAGAGGCGGCGGGCCGGCGTCGGGGTCTTGCGGGAACTGCGCGCTCGCGCTCCCGAAGCCGACCACCCGACGCCCCGCCTCCTGGTGCGCAAGGGCCGAGTCGGCGAGGTCGCCGAGTGCGAAGAGCTCCGGTGCCCCGAGGACGTAGCGGACGCCACCGACCCTCAGGCCGCTCCAGCGACGCCGCGAGAGGAACGGGACCGACTCGTCGGCCGGCTCTGACAAGGACGGCAACTCGCGCGCCAGAGCAGTGACCGTGGCGTTCGCCGACTCGGATGCCGCGGCGAAACGGCCGAGCCCGCCGGCGAGCTCTCTCTCGGTCGAGCCTGCTACCGGAAGGAGCGCCACGAGCCGCAGGGAGGCCTCGGTCAGCGTGCCCGTCTTGTCGATGCAGATCGTGTCGACGGACGCGAGCGACTCGATCGCGTTCAGCTGCTGCGAGAGGGCACCCGCGCGGGCCATCCGTAGGGCGGCGGCGGCGTACGTGACGGAGACCAGCAGGATCAGACCCTCGGGGATCAGCGTCACCATCCCCGCGACGGCGGTGTCGACTGCGTGCCCGATCGCGACATCCTGCTTCTCGAGCGCCACGATCAGCATCGCCCCGAGCGGCACCATCACGGCGAGAAGCACGTAGAGGAGGCGGTCGATCGCACGCTCGAGTGGTGACCGCGGGTGGCGGAACTCGCGCGCCGTCCCGGCGAGCCGCTCGGCGTAGCTCTCGGCACCGATGGCGACGACCTCGAACGAACCGGTGCCCTCGGTGACGAACGAGCCCGACCGGACCTCGTCCCCGGCCGACCGCGCAACCGCATGGCTCTCGCCGGTCAGGATCGACTCGTCGAGGTGTAGCCCCACGCACACCGAGAGAGGGCCGTCGGCGATGACCTGGTCGCCCGGCCCGAGCCGCACGAGATCTCCGACGACGACCTCCGACACGTGCACCACCCGCGACTCGCCGTCCCTGACGACCGTCGCGCGCGGCGCCACGAGGGCGGCCAGCTCTTCGAGCTTCCGCCTGGTCCGGAGCTCCTGCCAGATCCCGATCCCCGTATTCGCGACGATGATCCCGAGGAAAAGCGCATCGCGCCAGTCCGCGAAGACGAGCGTGAGCAGGCCGAGCGCAAGGAGAATCGCGTTGAACGGCGTGAGCGCGTTCGCGCGGACGATCGACGCGGTCGATCGGCTCGCCGGGGGCTCCCGCAACTCACCCCGCGCGGCAAGACGCGCTGCAGCCTCCGTTTCGGACAGACCCGCGGTCACCGGAACGAGGCTAACACCGCCCCGGTGGTGATTCCGCTATTCGGGAGGGTTGACCTTCCCGTTCGTCTGGGCACGCCCCGCGATCTCCTTCTGGCGCTCGACCGTCTCGGCGGCGATCGCGAGCAGCTCGCAGAGGCGCGCAAGCCTGATCCGCTCGGAGCTCTCGTCCAGAAGCTCCTGCTTGAGTTCGGACGCGAAGTCGAAGCACGCGGCGATCGCGAAGGAAAGCTCGGGCACGTCGGGCTCGGGGGGCTCGATGCTGGATGCCGTCAGCTCGACGAGCCGGGCGAACAGGGTGAGTGCCCGCTCGACGTCGGCCGGCTCGGCAGGATCGTGCTGGTCGGCGACCGCTTCCACGCGGCCGGTCGCGAATGCGCGACCCTCGGTCAGCTCGAGCAGCCGGAACCGCGAGCCGCCCTCGACGAGGATGTTCAGCCGCCCGTCCTCGAACTCCTCCACGACCTCGGCGACGGTGGCCAGCGTGCCGATCTGACGGAGGCCGTCGTCATCGGCGTAGACGATGCCGAACGGGCTCCCGTCCACGAGGCTCTCCCCGATCAGCTCGCGGTAGCGCGGCTCGAAGATGTGCAGCGGCACCTGCTCGGTGGGCAGCAGTACGAGTTGGAGGGGGAAGAGGCCGATCTCGGACATCTGCTGAAGCCTACCCCTCCCCGCCTGCGCCTCACGCGGGCGCGTCGCGCATGCAGGCCAAAAGAGGTGCTCAGTGGTCGAAGACGATCACGCTCCGGGCGACCTCCCCTCGCCTCATCTCGTCGAAGGCCCCGTTGATCTGCTCGAGCTCGAGTCGCCGGGAAATCATGTCGTCCAGCTTGAGCTTGCCGTCGAGGTAGAAGTCGACGTACCGCGGCATATCCACACGGAAGCGGTTCGACCCCATGTTCGAGCCCTGCAGCTTCTTGTCGAAGAGAAGATCCTCGCCGTCTATCTCGATCTTCTGCCCCTGAGGGATCATGCCGATGATGGTCGCGGTACCCGAGGTCCGCAGCATCCGGAACGCCTGCTCCGCCGTGGCCTTGAGACCGAGGGCCTCGAACGAGTAGTGAACGCCGCCGCCTGTCATCTCCCTGATCGCGGCCACCGGGTCACACGCTGCCGCATCGACCACGTCGGTCGCGCCGAAGTGCCGGGCGAGGTCGAGCTTCGAGCTCTTGATGTCGACGGCGATGATGCGACCCGCGCCCGCGATCGCGGCGCCGTTGATCGCGGACAGGCCCACTCCGCCGCAACCGATCACGGCGACCGTGCTTCCCACCTCGATGCGCGCCGTGTTGATCACAGCCCCGAAACCCGTCGTTACGGCGCACCCGATGAGTGCGGCTCGGTCCAACGGCATGTCAGCGCGGATCTTCACGAGGGCGTGCTCGTGGATGAGCATCTGCTCGGCGAAGGAGGAGAGGTTGTAGAACTGCGGCATCTCCTTGCCGTGCTGCGCGAGGCGGGGGGCTTCGTCGCTCTGCCGTCCCGTCTCCGGGTTCTCACAGTTGAACGGCCGCCCGGTCGTGCAGAGCTCGCAGTGCCCGCAGAAGACCGACAGGCAGGTGATCACGTGATCCCCCGCGGTCACATAGCGAACCTCGGAGCCGACTTTCTCGACGACGCCCGCCGCTTCGTGGCCGAGCACCGTGGGCAGCGGCGTCGAGTACATTCCTTCGATGTAGTGCAGGTCGCTGTGGCAGACACCCACGGCCGCAGTGCGAATCAGCACCTCGTGCGGTCCGGGATTGTCGATCTGAACATCCTCGATGGTGAGCGGCTTCCCCACCTCACGCAGCACAGCAGCCTTCATCGCCCCGACCCTCCGGTCTTCGCTTGCCGGTTCCCGTCGAGCGGAAGGTACTTCACCTCGACCGGCGGCGAGAGCGACGCCCGCCGGTCAGGCCTGCGGAATGCGGGTTTCGAGCGCCTGCCCGAGCGCATCGCGCACCGGCTCCAGGTCGATCCGGTCGAGCACGTCCTGGAAGAAGCCTCGCACGATCAGCCGCTCGGCCTCGGGGCGCGAGAGCCCACGGGCCATCGCGTAGAAGAGCTGCTCGCGGTCGACCTGGCTGAGGGTCGCGCCGTGGGTGCAGCGCACGTCGTTGGCGAGGATCTCGAGCCCGGGAATCGAGTCCGCGTGCGCGGTCTTCGAGAGCAGGAGGTTCCGGTTCTCCTGGTAGGCGTTCGTCTTCTGCGCGCCCTCCTCGACCCTGATCATCCCCCGCCAGACGGCGCTCGCCGTGTCCCGCAGGACGCCCTTGAACGCGAAATCGGAGGTTGTGTTGGGCGCGATGTGCTCCTGGAAGGTGTCGTAGTCGAGTCGCTGCTCGTGGTCGGCGAAATACGCGCCGGTGACCCGCGACGTCGCTCCCTGGCCGGCGAGGTCGTTCTGGATCCACACCTTGCCGCCGCCCGAGCCGAAGCCGCCTGCCACCCAGTCGAGCTCGGCGTCGCGGCCGACAGTAGCGTGGTGGGACGCGAAATGCCACGTGCTCTGGGAGAGATTCTGGACCGAGACGTACTCGACCTTGGCGCCCTCCTCGACCACGATCTCGACAGCGGCGTTCGAGTAGCCCGAGAGCTCCGGAGAGGCAGACACGTACTCCTCGATCACGGTGAACCGGCTCTGCGCCTCGGCGACGATCAGCAGCCGCCAGAACAACGAGCCGCCCTCGACCGCGTTCGCGATCCGGATGTAGATCGGCTTCTCGATGACGACGCCCTTCGGCACGTGCACGAGCAGCCCGTGCTCCCACATGGCGGCGTTGTGGGCCGCGAACTTCTCGCCGCGGCCGACGAGGGTGCCGAGCAGCGGATGGTCGTCCGTCAGGAGCTCGAAGCGGATGCCCTCGGGCGCATGGTCGATCGTGATCCCGTGCTCGCCGACGGAGGCGGCGCCGGACGCGTCGATGTCGAGCATCGTCTCGGGAAGCGCCGTCGGCGCGTCTCCTGCGGCAGTGTACGAATCGGGATCGAAGCCCGTGAGATCGGTGAAGCGCCAGTGCTCCTCCGACTTCGTCGGCAGCGGAATCGCCTGATAGCGCTCGAGCAGCTCAGCTCGCATGGGGTGCGTATCGACGGTGGAGCATGAAGACGTTGCCGTCGGGGTCACTGAAATGCGCCATGTGGCAGACGCCCGAATCGAAGGTGTCGCCGGCGAACGCGATGCCCTTCGCTTCCAGCTCGCGGCGGGTCTCCTCGACGTCTGCGACGCGCAGCGCGATCGGGGAGGTGTGTGGGCCGGTGAACGATTGTTCGATATTCGTCGGGTCGAGAAGGTAGAGGCTCACGTTTTCACCGAGCTGGAATTCCGGCCACATGCCTTCGCCGATCTGTTCGAGCCCGAGCGTGTCGCGGTAGAACGCCGTCGAGCGCTCGAGATCCGTGACGGGCACCGAGACGAAGTCGACCCGCTCGACGATCACCCGACGCCTCGAAGCCGGGCCGGACGGATGCTACGAATCACGACTTGCGGCCGGCCGGGCCGGCTTCGATCAGCCAACCATCGGAGCCGGGCCGGACGGATGCTACGAATCTCCATTTGCAGCCGGCCGAGCCGGCTTCGATCAGCCAACACTGCCCTCCATCTGCAGCTGGATCAGCCGGTTCATCTCGACGGCGTACTCGAGCGGCAGCTCCTTCGTGATCGGCTCCACGAACCCGGAGACGATCATGGCGCTCGCCTCGGATTCCGAGAGGCCGCGGCTCATCAGGTAGAAGAGCTGCTCCTCGCCGATCTTCGAGACGGTGGCCTCGTGGCCGAGATCGACGTCGTTCTCGTCGACCTTGATGTACGGGTAGGTGTCGGAGCGCGAGTCCTCGTCGAGGATCAGCGCGTCGCAGACGACCTTCGACTTCGACCCGGTTGCACCGCGGGCCACTTCGAGGAGGCCCCGGTAACCGGCACGCCCACCGTCTTTCGAGATCGACTTGGAGGTGATCACGGAGGAGGTGTCCTTGCCCACGTGGACGACCTTGCCGCCCGCGTCCTGATGTTGCCCCTTGCCGGCGAACGCGATCGACAGCACCTCGCCGTGCGCCCGGTCGCCCAGCAGCCAGATCGCGGGGTACTTCATCGTCAGCTTGGAGCCGAGGTTGCCGTCGACCCACTCCAT
>Ga0315273_10002674_pt1 | contig 21148 bp, 20 predicted proteins | sample YL17G02_0_MG_FD_205753 | JGI IMG/M metagenome (GOLD analysis project Ga0315273, IMG submission 205753) | Sediment microbial communities from Yellowstone Lake, YNP, Wyoming, USA - YL17G02_0 | ecosystem: Environmental > Aquatic > Freshwater > Lake > Sediment | place: USA: Wyoming | collected... | reverse complement strand
TCAAGCTGCTTGGGAATGAAGGACAAGAACTGGGTTGCCGCTACCGATCCGGACTTGCTAACACGGGCAAACTTGGGCGGCTTGCCAAGCTGGCCGAATAGGTGGTTGACTTCCTCTGCAGCCCGCGATGCCTCCACCAAGATTCTATTCTCAAGACCAGCATTCTGAACCTCGCGCCACGTGGACAGCCCGAGCCTCTTCATGTAGTCTTCCTTGGCGGAATTGAACGTCACCGACCGGATGAAGTTTTCGGACGCGGCTATTGACGGCCCGCCGGCATGCACGCTGGCGGCCTGCTGGGAAATAGACTTCCACGACGGGGCCTCAAAGATCTGATTCCACTGGTCACCGATGCCGGCGGCTCGGGCCAGCGCCTGCCCTTCGGGCGTGGCCCACGTGAAGAGTGATTTCAGCGTACGGAACACTCCAAAGCGCGGGGCATTGGTAGCGATGCCGGTAGCCACGGCCATAGGAAAGTACCGGGCGTTGCCAGTAAGGGCGCCAGAATACGCAAGAGAAGTCATGGCCATTACCGTGCGCCCGGCATCGCCCGGGTCATACACTGGAATGGGTTTATCGCCCATGACTTGCTTCCACGCGCCGGTAAACTCAGGAGACTTCCGCAGCGAAATGTTGATGTCGCGCATCATGCTGTCGGCGCTGTTGCCCAGCATGGACGGGGTGCCCTTGAAGTTGTTGATCAAGTCATTGGTGTAGTTCATGAACCAAGCATCGGCCGGATTCTCTTTGACGAACTTCTTGGCCGCGAACTGCATATCCTTGAGCATGGGCTCGATGTGCAACTTGCGGGAAGCTGCCCGGCTGTAGATGTCCAGCGCCAGCAGCGGATCCCGTTCGTACGCGCCCTTGCCCGTACGGTCCAGCAAATGCGCAGCAAACGTCTTGGCCCGGGGAGACGCGCCAATTAGATCCAAAGGTATGGATCCGTTGGCCAATTGCTCGGCCGACAGCACATGATTGATGTACCCAGTGATGTACCGCTCGGAAGGCGAGATGCCCTGCTTGTCGGCCATGTAATCGAACATGCCACGGATACGGCGCATGGACATGCGCATGTCGTCATCGGCGGCCAAGTGGAGGGCCGTGAACGCCTCCGAACGTGGATCAGCATCTAGCAAATCGAATAGCTGCTCGCCGCGCTCTTTGCTAACCATCTTGCCGGCACTGCCGGCCTTATTCTTAACGCCAGCACGCACAAGTTCTTGGTCAAAGAACTCGGCCATACGTTTCATTTCGAATTCAGCCGCGTACGTACCATTGCGTATGCGGGCAAACATCTCTGGGTGCATGGACTTCATCACACGCATGGGTTCGCGGAACTGATACAGCAAAGAACGTAGCATGGCCGGCGGACGCAGGCTCAAGGATTCTGGATACAGGCCGGGCGTGAACACGTCTCCCAGCTTTTCTCCGATGGTCTGCTGCCACGACGCGCGTTCCACGTCCGTGTGCATGGTCCGGTGCGGGAGCCACTTGTCTTCGAATTTGTACTTCGTGGTCTTGTGCTCGAGAAGTTCCATTCCTTCGGAGTCTGTCAATGGGCGCGTCTTGTCAAGCTCGTCGAGTTCGACAATGCGCTTCACGCGTGCTTTTTCCAAGCGCGTAGCTGCCTGCCGGTTGGCCTTGGTCAACTGCGGCACGTCCAGCAGGCCATCGGCCGTCAGGTTGTGCGGCCTAAGCCCGTACCCAGACATGTACGCCGGGATGGACATCTCGCGCACGGCCACATCGTCAATGTCGGCGCCGGCTGCCAGCAACCTGAACGCCTCGCCGCTCTGTTCCGCGTCATCCGGACCCATCAGGATCCGCTGCTGGAGGCCGGCAGCGTCGTACGCCGGATCCTCAAGGTCGATGATAGGATGGGTCGATTCACCAGACAGGGCTGCCCGACGCTCGGCATTGATGACAGCGTTGATGTCCTCGGCCGGAGTGCCGGCTGCGGACAGGTTCAGGGGGATGTCCTTCGGCTTCATGGCCGCAAGCTGCTGGTACCGAGCATCCAGTTCCGCAACCTCGGAGGCCGGCGATCCGTCCCGCATCTTGGTCCGGATGGTGTCCTGAATGTTGGCGAGGATGGCCTTTTGCCTCTGTTCGCCCGACGCAAACGCCCCCTCGCTGGTGGACACAACGGTGCCTGTGTAGACCTTGTCCTTGACTGCTTCCGCGGCCTCGCGCGGAACTACATGCAGCAGAACAGCTTCCGAGGCGCCGGGATCCTTGGCCGCCTCTAGAAGAGCCATGGACTTAGCAAGCTGTTTTCGGGCCTGTAGCAGCCGCACCCCGTCGTTGGCCCTCTTGGTGGTCTGGTACGTGCGCTCGGCCTTGGCGACCCATTTTGTGCCATCCTCTACGGCCCGTAGCACATCCTCGAAGCCCTTTGTGCGGACGGCGATGGCCCCGGTCACCCGGGCCACGGAACTGGCTGGCATGGATCTGCGCAGTAGGTTGACCACTCCCGGCGCCATCGGCACTGTCGCCAGCATGGGATCGTTGGCGATCTCCATAGTTGCAAAAATTGAAGCAGCGCCTGCCATAGCTGCGGTGCCCGCGGGTCCATGGGAAGACCAGTTGCGATAGATGTCGGCACCGGTGTCCGCGATGCCGGCTTCGGCTGCAGTCCGTTCTGGAGTGCCCTTGTCCGGCAACGACTTAGCGCCCATGGCGCCCGGCAGGACGTCGATACCGTATCCTGACTGTCCGGCTTCGAACACATCCCTGAACTCCAACAAATCTTCTCCGGCTTCCTCGGCCAATCGCAAAGACAAATCCCGCGCCACTTCCGTGGTGGCGTCGCTGGACAACGGATGAAACGGCGTGCCGAGGCCCACGAGCCGCAGGCGCATGAGGTCGAGCCCGACAAGGGCCTGCCACTTCTTCTTCTGCTGGCCGGCGCTGTCTGGGATGGTGACTTCTGGGAACAGGCGCTGGGCAAATTCCGCGGGATGCTCGCCGCGCAGAGCCCCGTACCACGCCTGCTGCAGCCCCAGCACAATCGGGGTCACGGTGTTCGTTGCGATAGTAAAGTCCGCCAGCATATCACGTTCCCGAAGTGCGCGCTCACCTTCGGCAATGGCGGAATAGTCCACCAGTTCCCGGCGAAGCTGGTCGCCTTTGTCGTACCGGACGTGGATGTCCGGAGTCTTGTTCTTGAGGAAGGCCGCGATCTGCTGGCGTGCTGTGGGGCGGCCCTCAACGGTTTCTTGGTCCTCGAAGTAGTTGGTCTGCGCCTCAAGGGGGGCCCGGTCGGCCAGCAACTTGGGCGTGCCAACAGACGAAGCCGGAGCCGCTGCCGTAAGAACTTCGTCGGTGGCTTGGTCCGTGCCATACACTGCCAGTTTCGCAGCGCTAGAATCAAACCCCACGCGCAGCAACGCCTGCTCCTTAGAGCGGAGACGATCAAGCTGTTCGGGATTGGTCGGCATGTGTATTGCTCCTATCGAGCCAGTCCAGCAGTAACCTTTTTGCGGAATGCAGTGCGCAGAATGTCAATGTCGAAGTCGGGAGCTGTGGGGTCGCCACTGACTTCGCCCACGGTTTCGCTGAAGATTTGCAGCGCCCGGGCCGATACCTCAGCAGGGGAGGCGTCGGGGTACGTAGTGCGGTACACCTCTTCGATTTCGGAATAGATGGTGCCAACTCGCGAGGCGTGCTGACTGGCAAGTTCGCCGTTAAGAACACTGACCTGCGCCCTTACCATACCAGCGCGAACTTCTGCCGCGTGTTCTGGAGTTCCGAATAGCTTTTCGGCGGCACCGGGACTCATGGCACGAAGCGCGTTCTCGGTATTCGAGACATTGATCATGACGTCCTTGATCATCGACCCGTCTACGTACGTGGGGGCGCCTTCGAGCGTCTTGAATCTGCCGGTAAGCACCGTGGCCCCAGCCGGATCATCAGCAAAGATGGTGGCGATCTGTTGATCTTTGGGAAGACGTGCCAGTTCAGGATTCTGCTTGATGGCGTCCTGCCACTTCTGCAAGTACCCAATGGCCACGTCATCCATGGTAACTTCGCCGGCAGTCTTGGCCGCGGGCCGCAACTTACGAAGCACTTCCGGGTCAGTAAGGGGCTTGCCATTCTGTTCCGCGAACACCCACGCCGACAGCACAGATCCTGTGTCCGTCGTAGAATTGTCCGCCAAGTTCAGCCACATAGAAGTGTCGTCCATAGTCGACATTACGGCAATGTCGTCCGGCGACAAGTTAAGTTCTAGCGTCGTGGATAGCTGCTGGCCAGCCTGCAGTGCCATTTCTGGAGTAGTAGCTGTTTTGAGTTTGTCCGCCCAGAAATTGATGCGGGCATCCTGCTGGGCAGTACGGCGGCGTTCACCAACAATTGATGCTGGCGATAGCGCGATGGGAACCCCGGTGGTGGCCATACCCAGAATTACTGGGTCGATGGCATCCTTACCAGCCGCATCCATAAATAGCCCGGGTTGCGCGGTCAGTAATGTGGTAATAGTCTGGCGCCGCTTATCGACTATGTCCTGCATGTCGCCAATGGCCTTGACGTGCTTTGCCTCGGCCTCGGTGTTCTGCTTCGCGGTACTTTCGCCTACTCCCTCAACAGTTCCGGCCAACACACCGGCTGCTGCGCCTAGCCCACCTTCCTTGCCCCCCGCTGCAGCGGCGAGTCCGGCCAGCACCAGCATAGGAATGTTGCGCGCCGAAAGCAAGTTATCCATGGTGGATTTCTTTGCAGGCGGGGTTGCGCGCATTTCCGCCAATTTCTTGTCTAGACCTGTCGTACCTTCCAGAAGCGCGGCCAGCTTATCCGGGCCCAAAGACGACTCGACGCCGGCACCCGCGGTGCTAGGAGAGGTCACGCCAAGATTGGAGAGACGGGGATTGTCTGCCATTGTTACCTTTCCTATGCTGCGGGTGCGGGTTTGGGTACGGGCGCAAATTTCTTCGCAAGATCTGAAATTTCTTTGAAGTAGTCAAAAGCACCGGGGCTAGTTTCAGTTCGTGAGGTAGTGGTGCCCTGCGCCAGCCGCTCCTGCAGACTCTGCTGCATTACGGGGTTGGCTGCGCCGAGCAATTTCTGGAGCAGCAACTGGTTGGCCGACAACTGCACACCGGCCCGCTGGAACGGAAGACTCGTCATCTGTTCGGCGGCTTGGCCCTGCTGCTGGAGATTGATGTTGTTCAGCGCATCCTGATTGGACTTGCCCATCAGGGCGGTGGTGACCGCCTCAATGCTGCCGCCCTCCATGCCCTTTGACAAAAGCTGCTCCTCCACGAGCCGCTTCTGCGAAGCGAAGTTGTTCTCCGCGTTCTTGCGCGCGATTTCCGCGGCGGCGTTCTGGGCAGTTTCTATGAACTGCCGGTCGGAATCCGACGCAGAAATATTGCCGGAAGCCATAGAAGACAGATCGCCAAACTGTCCGCTGGTACTACTTGCCAGTGTGGACAGAAGGCCACGAAGTTGGGTCTCGTCTGCCGCGGCGCCGGGAATAGATCCGGTAGTGGTAGTTGTGCTAGAACCTTTGCCCATGTTAGTCTCCCTGCCAGTACAATAGGGCGTAACCGGCGTCGAGTTTGGCGCGGAAAGCCAGTCCTAGACGTATGGCGCGAAAGTTGGAGGACTGTATGGCGGCGCGCATATACCGCACTCCGTGCTCGGCAAGCCATTTCTGCGTGAACCCAAGCAGTGGTACGCCCAGAAAGTTCTGGTACTTTGGACTGACAGCCAAGAAGTCGAGGTACGCATTGGGCGGTTCGACCATCAACCACACGCACCCAACAACAAGATCCGGGGCGTCGTCAGGGCAAGCTACGATCCATCTGCCGCCCATGGCGCCGGGATCCACGTCATGGTAGTAGACTGTGGAGGCCACGCATTCTTTGATGCCGGAAGAGTCTGTGTAGGTGGCTTCGCGGATTATCATGTTACGGCCGTCTGTTCTTCGTATCCACCGATACGAGTAATTTCCAGATAATGAACAGTCATACTGTCGCTATCCTTCATGTCACCCTCGGACGTAACGTAGAATCGCATATCTACGGCGGTGTTGATGACTACTGCTCTCTGCGAGTTGACCTCTACTAGCGAATAGGCCGCGGTGGCAGAAGTTACTACCATAGTAGCATCTAACATGTCAGTCAAGGCATCCTGCTCTGTATCCCAAGCGTGCTGTGCAATTACACTAGCTGTTCCACCTGCCGGCAGCACCACTAGATTCATATTCCAAGAATAATCCGCGTCACCATTATACGTGTACGCACTATGGAAATGCAAGACATCCCCAACTCGCAATGTATTGGCTGGGATAGTAATAAATCCACCGGCTACACTTAGGCCCGCTCCTACGGTAACAGCCGTTCTATTAACAAATCCGACGAATGGGAGAGCGCCCACTGTGTCCCCATTGGCCCACTGACGCGTTGTGGCCGAATGTAGGAGAGGAACTGCCGAACCCTGCGTTCGGTTGTCGTGGATCGTGCAACTAACCGAATCGTGCGCGTCAATGCCATTGGCTGTTGCAGTGCGCACGTCGTTGCCAGATACTTCCAGCATGACGGACTCAGTCAGGTCGATGCCGTCCCCGCCGGCCGAGTACAGGAGGTTTCCGCGCACAGTTCCGTAGTCGCAGCATACGCTCAAACCGTCGTGGGCTGCGGACACGGCGCTATTGTCGCAGACAGACGCCCGAAGAATCCCGCCCGCAATAGACCCCACGTATATGGCGGGCGAGGCGCCTGTCATAGAATCCACGGTGTTGTGACTGACGTCAATATCCGCCCAGTTCGCGGAAGTTGCCGTGGCGTTGCCTTCCACAAATATGGCGGGATTAATGCCAGACGAGATATTGTTGTTCGAGATCTTGACGCGTTTGATCAGGCAATTGGTAGCATTGGCTTTCAGATAGATGGCTGATAGAGTGTTATCTACGAATGTGTTGCCATGAATCGTAATATCAGACACATCATTCGATAGTATGTGGTAACTGGATCCTCCAGAAAACACACAGTTAGACACCGATACACGGGAACATCCATTACCCGCTGCTACGCCGTAGGTCAAGTCTAGTGCAGGACCAGAGAAGTTCTGGAAAGTTACCCCATGGATGACGGCATTGTGAACATATCTAAGTTGAAGTCCCGTGTTGCCAGTACCTGCGCTAGCATTTCCGTCTAGCGTAAGATTGGCCATCAGGAATCCTGTATGCGCAGTAGCCCCACTGGACCGCAATATGAAAGTGCTAGTAGGGGCTTCGCCGGCCAATCGTAGTACCGAAGAAGGTCCAGCGCCTACAATCGCTACGCCATTGCCGGTGAATGTAACACCGGCCCCTGTTACCGTTGTATTGGGCGGAATAAACACACATCCACCGGCACCAGCCGCCGCTACAGCTTCCTCAAATGGATAATTAGCCGCATTGATGACATTCATGATCTTGTGCCCACCAGTAATATCATAAATGTCCATCCGCAAATCGCCCTCGGCAGTAAGCGGCCACTGAATGTCGCCGGAATCGAACCCTCCCGAGAACTTGGCGTTGAGCGCGGCAACTAGCGCGTTCAGCTTCTCCGCCGTAACAATCTCGAGATCTGCAAACGTAGGCAGAGTTACGATCGCCATGTGCTACTCGCCTTCCTGCTCCAGCCCATTGGGGATAAATTCGACTTCGTAACCTTGCAGTACAAAGTCCTCTCCGTCATTGTCATCGTCGGTTTCGACAGTAAACTTGAAGTAGCGCCCACGCGCATCCAGCGTGATGTCAAGCACACCGATTAATTGATCGGTATGAATGAGACCATCGACCGAATCCCCAAGTCTGAACGTGTCACTTAGCGCTGGAAACTTGAACGCATTTTGTGAAACCGTGATAGACTGCGCCTTATCATCGTCCGCGCTCCACCGCACGGTGATATTCCATTCACCTCGCGGCATTATGTATAGGCGTAGAGTTTTCCACGTCTTGATGAGTTTGGTGATAGCAGGGTCCAAGCTGCGCCCACTAAGGCTAGGAGATTCGAAAATAGTCGTGTATCTGGTATCTCCATAGTCCATTTTGTAGCTAAGATCCGTGATGCCTACGCGCCCGTCAGAACTCCCGTGGAGCATGGTACTGGTGACGGGATCCGCGATTTCCACACAGGCCAGTGCTGTCGTATCCGTTACCCAAGGTCCATGCCACGTTTGCAGCCCGATGTTGCAGCAATAGATGGCGGATAGATCATTTTGGCCTAGCACTGGAACTACCAAATATACCAGTCCAAGTACAGGATTGTACGCGATGATTGCTTTGTCAATCTGGCTCTGGTCCAAACGGTTGGGGATGTTCGGATCCGCACTCCACAAGTTGCCGATGGGCGCGCTGGGAAGAACTGTCAGAAGATCCCCGTAATTCTGCGTAGTTTGGACATTGGCTACGCCGGTACGGCCCAGTGTCCACAAATCATTTCCTACGCGTGTAATGGACATGGGCCCGGCGCCGTTCTGGGATCTGGATACAGAACTTCGCGTGTATGTTTCTGGGCCCACGCCGCTGATGACCCACAATCCGCGAGTTGTCGTTACGAAACAGAAATTTGCGAAGTCTCCGTGTAGACCAGTAACTTCGTCTCCACGAGAGCCCGGAATTTCGTGGTAGCCCGCTTCCGTCACTTCGTCGAATGTCTCATCAGGATCTACGTCTGGAGCAAACCATGTATTGGCTTCGCGGCTGGCGGTAAAGTACACGCGCCGCGGATGGTTCCTGTCGCCGGCAGCGAATAGTCGTGTTCCATGTTCAGTACCAAAACGTACTGGAGGAGCATCCTCCAGAATTTCCATCTCATCTTCGCCGTTCCACAGGCGCACCATGTCGGTGTCAAAGATGATCATATCCTGCCGATACGACGCGAACTGGGCCTGTCCTCCGGTCAGCGCCAAGATGGGCGACCAGACCAACCTAAGTCCAATATCCGCGTAGATGTATCTGGGCGTAGCTACCAATAGGATGCGTTTGGCACTACCTGCAGTAGATGTAGTCTTGAAGTCAGTTACCGCATCAATGCGTTCTCCTACGAATGGATCCTCAACTGAGTCCTTAAACATCAAGTCTGTAAGTTTGCATGTCCACGTTCCGGCATCATTGGACCATGCTAGCACAAGATGTTCGTGCGAGGATCCGGAAATGACCCCCGTCCATTCCTCTACGAACGAAGATGCGGTTGTACTTACCAGCACTTCGTCCACATAAACTTCGCAATTGGCGGTAGCATCAAACCGAATTTCAATGGAGTGATACTGCCCATCCCCGATGGGGCTGGTAGCAATACGAACCCAACTCCCAGTATTGCGGCAGTACACGCCATCATAGAAAAGACGAAAAGACCGCATGATTTCGGAATAGTCTGATCTGGCAAAGATAGATAGGGTGCCACCGTCGTTAGTACCACCCGCCGTGGTGTCGCTGGTATCCCCATCCCCTCGCGGCAAGTTCAACGCGCGTATTACTAGGCGCAGAGAAAAGTCATGAGACGTTGGTTCGAGTTCGCCCCCAGATATGCTGCGCCCAAAGAACAAGTACGTATTGTCGTTTGTGTCCTCGACGGCAACGGTCAGTTCGCCTTGCTTGACTTGGTGGGTAAAGGTGGCGGGATCGCCATTGGTGACACCCCATACGGCCGTGGACGAAAATGGTTCATAGAAATTGAAGTACTCGCCAGACGCATTGGCGCGTGGCTGCTTAATGGTCTGTCCCCATTGGCGGATTCCCGGGCGCTTGGAAAGCAATCCGTCGAGACCAGACGACATATTTTCTGCCCGCCACAACTGATCCTCGCCAATGGTTCCCTGCTTGCCGGCCGTGGCCAGTCCTGACCGCAGGGGCATGTTGTTGATGACTAGGCGTTTGGGGGGCATGGTACTCCTGTTAGGTCAGTCCGTAGACGTCAATGCGGTCGAAGTAGGATCCGTAGTCCAGCCGCGGGCTCGCAGCGCCCCAGCGACGATGCTGGGCAATCCGATGGGAGCCAGAGGGCCGTATCTGGAATGGGTCTTCCGTCATGGGGGACAAGGCCCTGACCGCCGATGTCTCGCGCATGTAGTCCCGCAATACCACTTCGAGTTTGGAGTCGTCCTGATAGTCCCTGTTGGCCAGATACAGTAGGGCTTCTAGGATCACGCCCTCATGCGACGCGGGAAAGAGAATGCGGTCAGCATCGGTTTCGATTTCAGGATGCACGATCTGGTACGTAAATTGCAGGATCTGCTGTTCGAGCGGGAATGGATCGAGGTGCAAAATCTGGTAGACCTGCCCGGCATCCACTCCGTAGACCGTAAATATCTCCGGAGCATGGGTCAGTAGAGTACCACCACGACTGCGCCGAACCGTGGAAAACGCGTCTGGACCTACGGGTTGAATGCCGTAAGGAGCCAGAAACTGATCCCATTTGCCGTTAGGACGGCAGTAATCCGCGGGCAGAAAGTACTGATCCTGTGCGATGGTGTAGGTCTGGTACTCTGACGGCCCAGCCACAAGAACAGTAGTGGCCCCTATCCACGGACGATTAAGATCAAAACACTGTGGGTTGGCCACGGACTTAATACGGTACACAGTGGATTCGTCGCCAATTTGGATGGCTCGCCCAATGTAACTCTCATCTAGGCGCAGTACCGCCGGAGTGGACGTATCAGTAGGGGTACCCGAAATAACAATTACCGTAGCACTGCCATTGACCAGATAGAACGGAGCAGTTCCCTCTGCCGCAGCCAGCGTCATTAGGGTACCCTCTGCGCGCATCAAGGGCCAGTCGTCGGCAGACTGCAATGATTTGAGCACTCGGTTCAGCATCCGTAATAGCTTGCGAGTTTCTGGGCGAAGAACGGAATCTTCCAATGTGGGAGTTTGTCGCCACCCCAGTCGATCTTCGGCCTCATTGATGAGTTTAAGCCCCGTAATCATTACGCATCCCTTGCCGCGGCCAACTTGATGGATAGTGTAGTAGTAGAATGGGTATTGCCGAAATTCCACGTCATGCGCAGGCCAAAAGGCAAAGACAGTGGAATACGCCCACCTACCGCCGGATTTACATTGGCTTCTATTGCGTATCCGACGATTGTAGAACTAGCGGGCAATGTTTTTGACGTTCCAGAAGTGGACTCGTCCAATCCACGCAGAGAAAGCGCTTCTCCTACAATTGTTTTGGCCGCGTCAAGGTACGGGTATAGAGCGATGGTCGCGCTTGTAGACCCGTCAGGATCTGTAATGGACACCAATAGAGTCAGAAAATAGCAACCCAAAGGCAGGTCAATGTCGTAGTTCGCAGCCTCACTTTCCACCCATGTAGACATTACTGGGATCACCAGTGTCTCGCTGCGTTGAACCACATAGTCACGTCTATTTGAGGACACGAGTGCCTCCTGGGTTTAATCCTGTAGGTTTGCCCTCAAGATCCATCTTGGTAATGCGGGTGAAGTGGCGTTGTATGTAGATGCCGTTTAGTTGCCCATCCACTACCAGAACGTACACCCCGGGGATAGCAGTCGAACGGTATTCCCGTGGCACTGGCTCGTTCACAAACCCGTATGTAATTGCGCCAGAACTTCTGGTGTCATCGGTGGCAACATCAATTTTGAAATACAAGGTTCTTGCATCCGCTGCAAATACCCGCACCTTGTCTTGGGAATCTGGGATGGATATCGCCTGCATTACCGTCTCCGCGTGACTAAGAATCCGTTGTAATTGCCAGATCCCAAGAATCGCACACGCAATCCATACGGAATTACAAAAGGAGTATAGTTACTACCACGGGGAGTTACCAGTACGTTCTGCCCGGTGGCAGCTTGCACAGTAAGAAAGGAAGTAGCCGCCAGACCGGAAGAAGTCTGCAACATGTACATCGTATCTACGGCTGTTTGTTCCGGATTTGTGTACAGATCCACCTTCATAGGTTGAGCGGTACTAGTGGGCGACTTAATCACGTGTAGATCATACGCTCCGGGGGTCAGATCAAACTTAGCAATCGTGCCAGCCGCAATTGCGTACGGGATAATCTGTACTTCCCCACGCGCCATACTACCCTCGGGAACAGCCATGTTCACTCCCCATCAGAAAGATGTCCACTGTACCGGTGCCGTCGGATGCCTCGTTACTGGTGATGGCTACTCGTAGCCCGTATGGTGTGACAACCGGAGCATCGGCAAACGTAGCCACAGTATTTTCGGAAGTCACGGGCACCGTAAGCGTAGTAGCCGCTACGTCTGGCAACCGCAATCTTAGTTGCGAGAATACTGTGCGTTCGGGATTTAGGTATACACACACTGAAGCTGTTGGCAAACCATCATCCAAGTCGGCACCGACAACTGCCAGACTTCCGTATAGTAGTCCTGAATTGTTGACGCTATTGGCGGAATCCACCAGCAACGACACGTTGTCCAGTACACGAATTCCGGTGTTCAAACCAAATACCGTCATGGGATCTCCTGAATACGTAGTTCCGGGGTACTCGACTTGAAACTCTATTTCTCGAAGAACAAATGTGGAGTTGGCCATTACGTGCCACCACCATCCCCGTATGGGGGCTCGAGTGGATCAGGAGGTGTATCACTTACAAAGTGCATAATACGAACATGGTAGTGAGATAAGTCATCTTCTCCCACTATGGAAGTGATATCGAATCTTCTCCAACTGCCGGTGGGCCACGAAGAGTAATACGCCATTCTCTCATTTATGAGAGTGATCCAATACGAATCAACTACTCTTTTTATTTGGAATGCTATTGATATGTACGGGGTCGCGTCTGACAGCCCCGCCGTCAGCCATTCACCCATTACCGCCAAGTACACAGATCTTCGCTGAGTTGGGGATACAGTACCATCTCCAAAGGACTGGAAACGAACAGTGGCGGTGTTGGGTTTGGCGGCATAACCTAAAGTACAAATCGTTGCAACATTATCATCATAGGCGTTGGTGGTGAACTTAACTACTGCGGCGTCCACAGCGGCCGAAGTAGGATTGACACCTTCAGTTGGCATCAGTCCGTCACCGCCATGATTATCGTTGCCGTGTTAGTGGTGCTGTTATTTCGCAAACAGATACCAGTAACACAAGACATAGACAGCGCTGCCAACGAAGTAACTGGCCAATATGGAGAAGCGGCTTGTCCCACTTCGGTAAGAAAATTGCCATTGATTGCCATGTCAATGGGACTGTCTGTTTTCAGCATTACAAATTCCGCAGTCTGTATGCCACCCAAGGTGATTATCTGAGTTGTGTTTGTAGCCAGTTCCACCACACGATGTGTGAACTCGCGCCAGCGTTTACGTTCGGAATATGAACGCTGGTCGTGATGAATAACCCGGTTGCGCTTGGTTTGGATTGATAGTGTCTCTACCACTTTGAGATCTGGCTCAAACCACGGCAATACATCCAGAAATACGGGGTCTTCGATCACGTCGTCTGGCGGCGGATCCGGCGGCACAACTACAGACGTGACAGTTATGGTGACCGTGGTAACTCGTGAGAACAGTTCGCTGTCGTATGCCCGATACGTAAACGTGTAGACGCCATCGTCGGCCGGCGCCAAGTACGTGAACGACCCGTCAGACCCAAGTCCTCCAACCAACGTCCCGGCCGTTGGCCCCGAGTACCATACGGCTGTCATCGGAACCTGAACTTCACCCACGGTCGGATACCCGTCAGGATCCGAGTCATTGGTCAGAACATTGCCGGACACAGTTTCGTTAGCGAGACAGGCGTACGCGTCGTCTACTGTAATGGGTGCTTCATCGAATGTTTCCGCGGTTGCACCGGGAATGCTGGCATCCAACCCATCAGTACGATACAGGTACCGCGGGCGCAGATCCCCGGGAATGGTGATGGTATACCCACCATCAGCCAAAGGTTCCGCCCACACCCTAGGAGTGCCGGGGATATGAAACAGATCGCTGTGGTCTGTGACGCCGGAATGGAGGACATGATCTGTGGCGTATGTGTCGGCGTCATCCGGAGCGTCAACGCGGTCAGGATCTACAATTCCACTATACCAACCAGACGTGGGTATCCGAGCCGTACCTTCATATTTGAAGATATTGTACCCTATAGTCGGATTGGTTATTAGTTGCGCAAAAAAACCCATGCCTCTAAATGTGGAAGAAGTATTGGGATTGGCGCCAACTCCATAAAACGCAAATATGTTAGAATGCAATAGTACATTAGTAGCCCATAATGTACTTGCATTAAACGAAGATTGCAACTGCACAAACGCAGTTTGGTATGGAAAAGCTACTGTTCCTGAACATACCCACGTATTATGGTGTACGCTGGATGTCGACCCCACGGAACCAATGCGATCATCCAGAAGTATCTTTCTAGAAGTGGAACTGGTGTACCCCACCGTATCATAAAAGAAACAATTCTTTACTTCGAAATTGGCGGGAGAACCGTTGTAGTCGTCATGTGGTTGGATGCTTATGACTGACAAGCCAACATTGCGGATGTAACAATATTCCACAGATCCAATATTTGTAATACCCGCTATGGAATTGGACATGTGGTAATGTAAAAGATTCCTACTACTCAATGTGGCAGTCGGTACCCCCGCATCTACCTCGCACCAACGGATCTTAATCGGTCCCCAAGTAGTACTACTAAGAGAGGTGTCTATCCATACGTAAGTCTGTGACACTGCAGCATTGCCCCGAGCGGCCGATGAATCGAATCTGAAACCTTGCACAATGGTATACGAATACGCCGCATTGATCTTTATGAAGAATGCTGCCGTGTTTCCAGATTTGAGAGTAGTTAATGCGGGAGTACCCGTAGGAGTGGTTCCTTGGATTTTGAATCCAAAATTTTCCCAACTGGAACCACCAGTTACAGACACCAAATACGGCGCATTCGCGGCCACGGGTTCTAGCGCGTATTCCCCATCATTGACGATATTGAGTATATCCCCAGCACTCGCCAGCAATTTCAGACCTTCATTGCAGGTCTTCTTAGCCAACACATACGATAGCCCGGTATGCCCAACATCATCTACGCCCTGAAGATCGCTAACCCAATATGTCGCCACACTTACTCCTTGGGCGCCGCATTCCGGATGCTAAAGCCCGGGGCATCGGCCGGCACCTCGAAAACGCGATTCGTGTCTACGTCATAATGGCCGCACAGGACTTGTCCGTGCGCATAGACGGGCCAACCCAACTCCGTCAACAAAACGCAGAATCTAATGTCGTGTCCCCACATGACCAATGGGATACTGTCATCCGAACCATCCGCGGGAATGTCGCGCTGATCGGCCCAAATTGGCTGGTCAGGATTCGCATCCATCCACGCCTTGATGGCCTCGACGCGCGCCAAAAGGCAGCCGGCGCCTCCACCCATGATCTGCGTAGGCCGCGCACCCGGACCCATTTCGATGTCCCATGCGGCGCCTTCTCCGTGGTTCTTGTACAGGAGTGGCTCGCACGGATCTTCGCGGGTAGTGTAGATGCCGGTTACAGCCCCAACTTCGGGGTGCTGTTCCATGAAATTGTGGAGTGTGTACAGTCCCAGTCGCGGAATGATAGTATCATCGTCGACGTAGAAAATGTACTTCGCACCCTGTCGAATGGCCTCCATCGTCATAATCTGGCGAGCATGCGGAGATCGCATTCCAGATTTGAAGGCGTAGGTCATCGCGACATTAAGGGGCGGAACCCAGTTCATATGCGATATGAAGAATACCGCGGGTACACTCGCCGGCACCGTAAAACCGGAATCCACTTTGTATTGTTTTTCACATTCTGGACACTGTAGCACGCTATCGTGCGCCTTACATCCCATGGGGATAGCGACCACAATATGGGGCTTTGTTGCCAGCTTAATGGACGACCTGCGCCCAATTACGTAATCCGGTTGTCCATCCAACACCATGTCACTATCGGTGATGTGAATGCGGTCGTCCACGATTTACTCCTTATGTGAATAAGGGGTGGGCTCATTTGCCGAACCCACCCCCATTCCGTATTACCGAAGTTTGGTAGTACCTTCGTAATCGGTCAGGTACCCCCAAATATGGACCTGCAAATTAGCAACTGCTTCCGAAGTGGCAGTTGCAACAGTAACAGTCAAACGCGCATTCTTACCGAGTTCTCCCTGCAGAAGACCAGTCGGGGTAAGAATAGTGGCAGCAAATCCACCCGCGGTAACCGCCAACGCTGTGGTAACCTGCACAGTTGTTACGAGCGCATCCGTGTCCGTAGCGTGACCTACAATAAGATCTGGGCTACCAGTCACACCAACAGCATTGACCATGATGTAGGTAACAACGGCCCCCTTATCGGTGGGCAATGCCATCACCCGAACACCCTCGGCGTCCACGAATAGCGGGTCAAACAGGACTACTTCGGCGTTTTTAACGGGACCGGAAAACCGGGTACCTTTCTGACGAACAGTTCCTGCCGCCATGATTACGCCCCCAGTCCGCCGACCACATTCCGCCAGTCCGCAGCACCCGCCGACAGCCGGTAGGTCATCTTGGACTTCAGATTGCCAGTCTCGAAATCGATGGTATGATCCGTGGCCGGCTGCATACGCCAGTACGCCAGCACGCGATGCTGGGCAGGAGGCGACATGACGAACCACGAGTCGTCATCGGTGAGGTACTTCGACATCACGATCTGGATGCCGAGGGGCGCCAGAGCGTTGGTCGCATTGTCGGCGGTGTTCGATCGAAGTTCCGACTTGAGGATCTCGTGCGCCAGCCACCGAAGCTGGACAGGAATCACGAGAACAGCCGGATTGCCCTCGATGGGCATGGACCGGTCGTCCACCATGGTATCGAACAGATTGATCGCAGTCTCGAGATTAGCAATCGAGAGATCGCCGGACACGAGATTGCTGGCCGTACCGCCACCGACCAGCACATGGCTGGCCGAGAACAGGTACGCGGCATCGGGCGTGGTCGTGGTGGCAAACCCACCATTAATCACGGACCAGATGTACCGCTCGATGGACACGTGCGCGGCACGTGCCAGCGGGGGACCAGCCGCAGTAATCGCGCCGTCGATGTCGTCATCGGCAGCCTCGAAACTGATCTGGAAGCCCTTGGAGTACGTGACGTGCGTGAACCGCTTGTCGAAGCCCTGCAACAGGGTATCGTAGAGGATCCCGCCGGCTTCCGTCTTGGTGGCGAACTCGCCAAAGCCGGTGATGCCGGTAACCTCTTCGTACGCACGGCTGGAATTACGAACATTGAACACCGAGGGATACGAGAGCCCCGGGGCGTTGAAGTTCTCGAACATGATCTCGTCAAGGAAGGCCAGACGCGACTGAAACAAGTCCGCAAATCTGGCACGCAGCATGATGGCACCAGCACTCATGACCAGTACCTACCTTTCAGGCTGTTAAGCCAAATTACGCAACCGTCAGGCTGCCGGAAGTAGTTTCGATATGCGTCATCTTGCCGAACTTGACCATATACTTTGCATACAAGCCAGTAACGTCATTAGAGACGGCCGGGTACACGCCGAGGAACTGGAAAATAGCCGCGGTTTCAGCCAACTTCTGCACAGGAATAGCCGCAGCACTGCTATCCATCATAAGTTTAGACTGCCCCGTGGTAGTGTCGCCAGCGCCTCCGACAATGAGGACCGGAGCAGTAAACTGACCAATGGCAGCCAGAATTTCCGCATCCGTATCGTATAGCACTGTACCTACGCTATCGCCCTGAAGCAAAAACACCTGATCCGGGTCGTCATAGACCAAAATCGTGCGCTTGGCGGTAGAAGTGGGTGAATAGTGCGCGGCTGCTCCGCGGATACTATGGGCCAAGACCGTAGTAACCGTGGAAATGAGAGCCACAACGCCAGTCTCGCTGCGCACAACAATATCACCTTCGTAGATGGTATTGGCGCTGGCCGGCACTACGTACTCGCCAACTCGCGGCGAATTGCCATTCGGCGCGTTAAGCGGCCGAAGCCCCATAGGGGCATTCACATTGTTAGCCATGAAAACTTCTTACTCCTGCGAGAGCATCTCCCGCGAACCCATAAGTTCGCCGTCAATTTCCCGCTGCGATTTGTCGCGGCCGGTACTTTGTTTGACGCCACCATCCCCAGTCAGCATAACCCCGCTGCGAATTGCGATCTGGCCACGCATGGCCGCACGCGCTTCCGCTTCGAGAGCACGTCTGGACTGCTCGAGTTGCCTCGCCAGCCACACGTCCTTGGGGATCCAGCACAACACTGAATCAGTACCACGCCGCACGTAATTATCCAGAACAGCACTACCCTGCATCTTGGCGGGCGGACCATCGATGTACGAGGACAAGGTCCGGCCGATTTCGTCGTCATACGAAACCGGGGACCAACCCCGCCATCCACGTTCCTGCCGGTACCGGGGATTCTTCCACGACAGTACCCTGTCCGGGGGATGTGCTTTGATCTGGTGCGGATTCCTACTGGTGAACGGATCTTTGAGCATCTGCACGCCGGCGTCGACAGACTCACCTTTGGCAATCTTCTCGGCAATCCGCTGGCGCATTTCGTCACGGAGAGTCCCAAGCTGGGACTGCAGGTCCAAATCACTGGCGGACGCCGGCGACTCGACCATCTGCAGTGCGGGGGGTGTCTCGGTTTTGGCCATGTTCTAACTCCTAACCGTTCGTCAACAGATGCGCATTGGCTTTGTAGGCCAACTTACCCTCACGAATGCGTACCATCTGTTCGGCGGTAAATTTGCCGCCGGGCATAGCTTCGCCCAGACGACGTGAAATCTTGTCCAATTCGGCCTCTTCCTCGGGGGACAACTTGGCGCTGGCATCGCCGGGCCCCGGAGCGTATTGATCGCGTCCATGTGCTAGCATGCCGCCACGATCATACACGGGGCGCGGTCCGTGAGTCTTGGGTGTAAGTCCGAGACCCAATCCCGCCTCATTTGCCGCGTTCAGAACTGCGCGCGGATCGGTTTCCGCAAGGTTGCCCATCTCGTCAAGTAGTCGATTCGTCATGACATACAAACGAGAGGTCTTGTCCCGCAATTCCGGCCAACGAGCCATAGCTGCCTCATTGGCGTCCTTCTCGAGTTGGTTGAATTTCTGCGTTCCCAGCTTCTTGTCCACCCCAGCAGAAATGCGCTCGTCCATCATGCGATTGGAGATCAACTCGTCCAACGCCACGAGGGCCTGCGACTGTTCCGCGGGAATCTGGGTGCGCATGGTACGCAGTTCCGCGATGGACATTTCGTCGAGATTCTTGGGGCCCGCCGGCACCGCCGGACGTGCCGCAACCGCTCCTTCAACCATCCCTTTGAGGCCGGCCAACTCGGCGCGAAGAGCCGCATTGGATTCCTCCATCTTGCGGATCAACTCGCCGCGAACTTCATCTGGGCCACGACCCTTACCGTCGGCCTTGTCACCCGGGCTGGGGGGAATGACGGGGGGCTGACCGGCCGGCGGCGTCACCGGCGGTACGCCTTCAATCGCTTTGTCTAGCACTGACATGGTCTCTCCTAGTCCGAATGACGCATCGGCGGCGTAACTCGGAGAGTGTTTGGGAAACTATCTGGACTTGCGTTTGTGCGCGGCTTTAGCAGCCGCCTCGGTTGGGTACTGCATATTCTGAAATGCTTTTTCAGCGACTCGGCGCTGGCCGGAGGTGTCACCCAACTTGAGGTTGGAATCAACGATATCCCTAGTAAACTCCGACGCGAAATCCATGTTCATCTTGACACCCTTACCAAGAAGTTCACGAATCTTCTTTTTAGCTTGGCTAGTATCCCTTGGCATGAAACTCCTACTCGTGCTCGTTGAGGAAATTGACCAAAGAAACTCTTCCGGCTAAAACCCCGGAGTCGTATCGAACCGCTTCAAGATTCTTACTGGCGGCCGAATGCACAACCACGACGTTCTGTTGCTGGACAAACCCAGTCAATTCCCGCATCAAGGCATGTCCCGCCTCAGACTGCAGAAAATCACGAACTTCGGACATTACTGAACCCCACCTTCGAGAGTGTTCAAATCTGCCGAGCCTCCGCCCATTGTGGCCGCATTTGACATGCCGGTCGGCACATTGTTGGCCATGCCCGGCTGCATCTGGCCTCCGGCTGCGAGAGTGGCCTGCATGCCCTGCAGATGCCCGCGTTTGTGTACCGCGTACACGCCCACGGCCTCTGGCGCCATTAGATCAAATTGAGCGGTCTTCTCGTATTCCTCCATGATTCGGAGATGGTCAGGGTGGTTGTCAGTAGGCAGAACCTCCAACGTGATTCCTTGGGACAGCGCCTGATTTTCCTGATTCTGAGCCATAGGAGGATGCGTGTAGGCGCCCTGTCCCGGCATTGCTGGCATCAGCCGGCTGATGTCCGTACCCTCGCCAAAGTTACGCAAGAAGTCTTCCAGCGCGTTTCTGCGAACCTGAGGATCGGTAGCGTAATCGGGGTGCGTCATCACCGTGGAATACCGAACCTGCGCGATGCTACGTAGAACTTCTCGGTTGGTGTTCACAGTATTACCCGCGAACTTGAACTGGAATCGTCCTCGGATCTGCGCAGGCGTTGTGCGCTTGGGTACAGGCTTCTGGGTCGAACCAGTCACGAAGTACCACTTCTCGTCCGGCATTTTCTTCTGGTACAAGCCGAAGAGTTGCTGGATCATTTCTGTCCAGCCGGTCAACTGCCAACGTGTGATTAGCACGTCAGTCTTGATGTTTCCTTCTGACAACATGGCCAGTGTACCGCGGGCGGTACGCGGGGCATTACGCACCTGCGGAGAACCCATGTTCATCGGGGACATCGTCACGCGATCTGCGAACAACAGCAGCGAATCAAGCGCGGACAAGTTAGCCAAAGGTTCCTGTTGGAACTTCGGAAAGATGATACCGTTGGGGTCGCTGACCGGAATACCTTGTCCCGGTTTGACCCCGTTCAGAACTTCTGGCGACACGGACATGGCCACTGGTGTGTAGAAGAAGAACGGGTTGTTAATCAATTCCTGCGAATTGTTGATGTGGTTGATGATGGTGTCAATCTCAATGGCCAAGGACGCCAAGTTCTCACCCAATCCAATGGCATCCCAACGTCCAGAAATAGGTTGGTACTTGAGAGTCGCAAAGGGCCGGCGTCCGTGCGGGAACTCCTCGTCCAGATATCTGGCGCTGGCGACTTTCTCCAGTGCGTAGGGACTCTGATAAATGACCTCAGTAGGTTCAGTTT
>Ga0315273_10002670_pt1 | contig 21151 bp, 17 predicted proteins | sample YL17G02_0_MG_FD_205753 | JGI IMG/M metagenome (GOLD analysis project Ga0315273, IMG submission 205753) | Sediment microbial communities from Yellowstone Lake, YNP, Wyoming, USA - YL17G02_0 | ecosystem: Environmental > Aquatic > Freshwater > Lake > Sediment | place: USA: Wyoming | collected... | reverse complement strand
GGTAGAGATCCCCAGCAGGGTGGAAGGTATCACTTATCATACCCAGTTGCCGCTGCAGTTGGGCGGCGCTGTTTCCTGGTGTGTGTCGCAACCAGATAGGCTGCCCATAACCACTCTCGGAGAGGGATATGGGAGCGGTGCATGATTGTGCCAGACGTAGGAGATGTTTGGTGCCGACATTCTCGACACAAATCAGCGGCCGGGTTCTTAAGGGGGTGCCCGACTTACCGGAAAAATTTGGGCAAACAAAGCCCTCTGGCCATCTGCATCGAATGAGATATTCCGTGCACGCTTCCTGAGTCGCAAACTTTTGGCGAAACTCTCGGATGTCCCTGGGATACTCCGGTCTATCCACACTCGAATAATGGCAACATCATCCTGATGAGCCAACCGTAGAAGCTTTTGGCAGTATTTATCAGCAGGACGCGGGCCTGGTTGGAGTCCTCTCGCTGTGCGGCAACACACATGCTGAAAGCTCTCCAGGAAACATGGGGAAGTACATCGCTTTTCATTATTCCTATCCATCCGGATCCGCCGCCCCGGCCAGAAAATTTAGGTAGTCCAGGAGTCTGTCCGACATTGACCTTTCTACTGCGGCGAACGATCCACGACCATCTGCGTCCTGCTCGGCCCGCTCCCAAGAACCGTGAAACGTCCCTCGACTTGGCTCGGGACGGTGAGCTTGTCGAACCGTGAGGCGTGAAACGTGAAACGAGGGTCAGCCTCGGGCCTGCGGCCTCGCATCTGGCCGCACCTCCTTCGCCTCGTCACGAACGGCAATGTCGGACAGGCTCCTAGGAGAATATGGACAACATGGCCCGTGAGGGTGGGGAAAGTGAGAACCGATGAAGTGGAAGTGGTTGAAACGGTTGATTGGGGGGCAAGATTTGAACTTGCGACTTTTGGGTGATGAGCCCGACTAAGTAGAAAACTGTAACTCCCTGTTTTGCATCTGGTTTCCCGTTTTTTTCCTTGGTAGACAAGGCGTTACGAGATCTCGATCTCGTCTAGTCTGTTCGACCTGTTCTGGTCTTTTCAGCTGTGTTTTAGCACAAAATGGGTATCCCCTTCACACCCCCACTACCCGTCCGCCGGAAATAATGGGAAAGTCGCTGCCTGTGACGGCAAGAATCCGCGTTATTGCACACTTTTCGAGGTGTCGGCGGCCCATTACTGCGGTCCGGCGCGGGTTTCGATGTATCAGCGCCGCGAAAATCCGGTCGGCTCAATGTTAGGGGCGTGAAGGGGATACCCATTTAGCACAAAATTAGCACAGCGCATTGTTCTGTGCCTCAATGTCACGGAGGGGGAGTGACCTGCCCCCTTAAACGGGGCCAGATCCTATGTGTGGGTCGGTCGAGCAGGCGCGAGTCATAGACGCGGGACTTGAAGAACTCTACGAATGAACTTCATGGGAGCGTGGGCAAGCCATCGTCCATCTATCGGGCTTGCGCAATATGTTCAACTACGGCGCTCAAGGGGGACATATTCTCTCGTCGTCGACCCCGTGTAGCGCGCACGGGGCCTGATCAGCCGGTTATGGTCCTGCTGTTCGATCACGTGCGCGCACCAGCCGGTGATGCGCGAGCACACGAATACCGGTGTGTAGAGTTCTCGCGGAATGCCCATCAGGAGATAGGCCACCGCCGTATAGAAATCGAGGTTGGGACAGAGACCTTTCTCCTGTTGCACCACGCGATCGATGATGGTCGAGATCTCGTACCAACGGCGGTCTCTGCAGATCCGACTCAACGATTCGGCGTGCTGCTGAATGATGGCCGAACGAGAGTCCCCTTGCTTGAGTACACGATGGCCGAAGCCCATGATCCGCTGTTTGTTTGCCAACGCCGCCCGCACCCATTGCTCCGCCCTCTCGCGGCTGTCGATCTCGCGAAACATCTCTGCGACGGCCTCATTCGCTCCACCATGGAGCGGCCCCTTCAGCGTGCCGATTGCCGAGGTAATGGCCGAGTGCAGGTCCGTCATAGTCGACGCGGTCACGCGGGCCGAAAAGGTGGAGGCATTGAATTCATGCTCAGCATAGAGCGTGAGCGACACGTCGAGCACGTGGGCCATTGCGTTAGCCGTCTCATCACCTCTCCGGTCGGTGAGCAGACACAACAAATTTTCGGCGAAGCTCAGATCGGCTTGCGGCTCCACGCGGGGTTTCCCGTGCGCGAGCCGATGCGCAGTTGCGATGATGAGCGGGATTTGCGCCAACAGTCGGATTGCCTTACGGACGTTTGCGTCGTGAGAACTGTCGGAGGCATCCGGATCGGTCATGCCTAGCAGCGAGACGCTGGTCCTCAGAATGTCCATCGGACGCGCAGCAGGAGGAACCACGCCAAGGAACGCCTCGACAGGACCAGGCAAGACGGACTGTGCGGCGAGCTGCGTCGTGAAATCCTTTAGTTCTTTCTGGGTCGGCAGCTTGCCGAAGAGCAGCAGATAAGCCACCTCCTCAAAGCAGGACTTGTCCGCCAAATCGCTGACTGCATACCCGCGGTATCTCAGTCCCCCTTCGCCTTCATCCACATGACACAAGGCCGTTTCACCGGCGAGGACTCCCTCGAGGCCCGGGCTGTACGTCGGAGTGCGTGTGGTATCAGGTGTTGGCATGGTCATCGTCCTTCGAGTGAAATTGCCGATCCCGTTGCTCATACTCCGCATACCGCAGCAGGTCGTAGAGTTGCTGCCTGGTATGCATCTGGTCCAACAGTGCTCGCTGTGAGCCATGGGCTCTCAGCTCAAGGAGCATCTGTTCGATGGCCTTCGTCGCCATCCGGAGGGCCGTGACGGGGAACAGCACCAACCGATAGCCGAGATCCCCAAACTCGCTCACGCTCAGATAGGGAGTCTTCCCGAACTCCGTCATGTTGGCGACCAGCGGCGCTTTGCCGCCTTCCTTGGTGAGTTGCCGGGCAAACGCGCGGAATTCGTCGGCAGACTCGAGGGCCTCCGGGAAAATCGCGTCGGCGCCGGCATCGATATAGGCCCGTGCCCGTTGCACTGCCGCGTCCAATCCCTCAACGGCGCGTGCGTCCGTACGGGCGACGATGAAGAAATCCGGATCTCGTCGCGCGTCGCTTGCCGCGCAGATCTTACTCACCATCTCGCTCGTCGAAACCAGCCGCTTTCCCGGCAGATGCCCACATTTCTTGGGCAGTTCCTGGTCTTCGATCTGCATCCCTGCCAGACCGGCCTGTTCGAATTCCTTCACCGCACGCATGACCGCAAGAGGGGGGCCGAACCCTGTGTCGGCATCCACGATAGCCGGGATCGTCACGGCCTTGGTAATGGTGGAGGCATCGGAGACCACCTCCGTCAGGGACAACAACCCGATATCCGGCAATCCTCGCGTGGCCGATAGGCCGGCGCCTGAGACGTAGAGGGCATGGAACCCAGCGCGCTCGATCTGCATGGCGGTCAAGGCATTGAAGGCTCCGGGCAGGACAACGGTCTGTTTATTAAGCTGCTCTCGGAGAAGCCGAGCTTTGGATTGAGTGGGTCGATCCATGCGACGTCCTCTTACGCACCAGGTTGAGATTCAGGTTCAGGAAGACACTGGTTATCTTTCCCAACCCTCGCCCTCGGCCTCAACCTCGACCTTTCAGCTTCAATAAGGGCATCACCGCGCTGATATCTTTTAGCTGGTCGAGCTTCCAGACCGAGTCGATCACCTTTTTCATGCGCACTCGGTCTAATTTCCCTGCTGCCAACCGGCGGAACTTGTTTTCGATTTCGTGGTCGGACATCCGGTTCTGGGGGTGGCCGAGGGGATAGTCTATCTGTTTGACATAGTCTTTCCCAGCTTTTCTCCGAACGGTGATGCGCGTCGGCATCGCCTGCGGATAACGGTCGACGAACTCCGGCTGTGGAACGACGCGCACCTTCTGCATCAACTCATGCAGTGCCGGATCGGTGAGGCGTTTGACATCGAACGAGTGCAGCGTGACCTTCCCGTCCAGCAGTGCGACGGCCACGCAGTAGGCAAAGCTGTGATCGGCGGTCTCTCTCGTGTGAGGATCCCACTTTTCACGGTCGCGTCCGATGATTTCAATGGCGACATCATAGCTGCCGACTTCAACGTCGGCGATGCCCACAAGCGCATCGACTCCTTCTACTTTGAGCAGGTCCTCTCTGAGCGCGAGGGCAGCTTCCACCGCCGTCTGCGCGTGATACTCCACCGGGTAATGCTTGATATATGTATCCAGGATCTTGAACGGAACTGCGTCGGCCGGTCCCTTCTCACCTCCAAAGAGTGGAAGCTCGAACGATCCCGACACGAGTTTCATGAAGCCCTTCTCACCTTCAAAAATCGGAGATGGGCCCGTCATCCCTCGTTGAGCCAGCATGGCCGCGAACACGCCATTCCGCGCGGCGTTAGAGAAGGCACAGGCTTTCCACATGGAAAGGTCCCCGACACGCGTCTGCCTCAATGCGATATTCGCCACCCCAGCGAGGTTGACGGCCTGCAGAGTCTGGGCATCTGATAGCTTCATTAACTTGGCGGCGGCGAGGGCGGTGGAGAAGGGACCGTAGGTCACATGGTCCCAGCCGCGCGGTCGCAACGCCGCAGCATCACAGAGGCGGCATTGGACTTCATAGGCGAGCGCAATGGCCTGAATGACGCGCTTACCGGAAGCATGTGAAGCCTCGCCGACTGCGAAAACGGCCGCAATGTTGTCTGAGGGATGAGCCGGTTCCTTGGCAAGGTAGGTATCGTTGAAATCGAGATAGCGGACGAGCGCGCCGTTAGCGAATGTTGCAAGCTCAGGAAGCGTTTTATGGTTCGTTCCCCATAGCGTCGCTCCGTCGGTGACTTTAACAGATTGCCCGATCCGACGCGCGATTCGGCAGGGCGGCGAGTTCCATGCTCCAAGCGCACAGCCGAGACTATCCAGGACCCGCCGCTTGACTTCGTGCACCACGGTGCTGGGCAAGTCATCATAGCAAAGGGATTGGCAATATCGACTCAAGCGAGCCGCAAGCATCGGCTATTCCCTCCTGGTCTCTATCATCCCTTCACCCCTCACGTTTCACGCGGCTCGACTGCCTTCGACAAGCTCAGGTCTCGAGCTTGTCGAAGGCGCTCGCCGAAGTCCTGACGCCTCACGAATTCATGCATCAGCTTTGGTAATCTTGGTTGCCGCTATGAGACGGAAGCCCTTGTCCTGATGCGCCTTGGAAAATTTCGTGGCCCCGCCGCTGATCATATAGACCGGTCTCATGCGGGTAACCCTGTTACGAAATCGACAATTTCATTCATGGGGGTGCCAGGCCGAAAAAGCGTGCGCATTGCGGCCGGTCCCTTGATCGTCATTGACGTCGTGACTTGCTCGAGCGGAATGTCCTCAAAAAACCGTTCCATACCCACGAGCGATGAGATCGCAACGCCACAGTGGCCGACCTCACCATGGGCGCGGGCATCGTCCGTGTCGATCCCCATCAAGGTCGGCATGTCGAAGGCCACGCTGAGGCCGGTCTGCCCATGCGGGAGGAGGTATTCGAAGCAGCGATTGGTGTCGTCGGCGGGCCCGAAGCCGGCATAGTGTCTCATCGGCCAGAACTGGCCCCGATACATCGTTGGATAGACGCCGAGAGTGTAGGGGAACTCTTCCGGATGGCCCAGATCATTCTCGGGCGGCCAGTCCTTCAGATCGTCGCGTGAGTAGACGTGATTGATGTCGAGTCCTGAAAGGGAAGTGTACCGAGGTTTGCGTTCGTGCATCGCACCGCCTCACGGAAAGAAGCCCCGTCAGCGCTCAGACGTCAGCTTCCTGTCTGTGCTGAGAGCTGATGGCCGAATGCTCTTGATAGACGTAAAACCCTCGCCCGGTCTTTCTCCCCAGCCACTCCGCTTCGACGTAACGGCGGAGTAAGGGGCAGGGACGAAACTTGGGATCGCCCAAGTCCTGGTACAGGACCTCACAGATGGCGAGCACGGTGTCCAACCCAATCCGGTCGGCGAGCGCCAGTGGCCCCAACGGATGATTGGCTCCCGTCGTCATCGCCAGGTCGATGTCTTCGGTCGTCGCGACCCCCTCTTCCAACGCGAAGATCGCTTCATTGATCATCGGAATCAGGACACGGTTCACGATGAACCCCGGCACGTCTTTGGCCACCACAGGGACTTTCCCCAGCCGTTTCGCCAGATCCATGGCCAGATGCAATGTTCGCTCTGATGTTTCGAGGCCGCACACGACTTCTACGAGTCGCATCACGGGGGCCGGATTCATGAAATGCAAACCGACCACTCGATCAGGACAACCGGAGGCAGCTCCCAGCTTGGTGATCGACATAGAGGAGGTATTGCTGGCGAGGACCGTCTGTGGCTGACAGACTCGGTTCAGTTCGGTCAAGAGTTCCTGTTTCATGGCGAGATCTTCCGGAATCGCCTCAATGACCAGCTGCACATCGCGCAACTGATCGAGTTGAACCTTCGGCCGGATGAGTGCCAGCACTGCCCCGGCTTGATGGTCGGTGAGACTTTCCTGTTCCACGGCCCGCTTTAGGCTGGCGCGGATCTTGACGAGCGCTTCCGTTAACGGCGGCTCCGCAACATCGACGAGCAGAACCTGATAGCCGGCGGTGGCGCAGACCTGGCTGATGCCACGGCCCATCTGGCCGGCGCCGACGATGCCGATGGTTTTGATGTCCTCCAGTCTCATGACGTGACCACCCCGTCATTCGTCACTGGTCAATAGTCTTTCGGGGGAATCGCCCCTCAAGCCTCTTTCACGATTGACCAATGACCATTTACCGCTCCACAACAATCGCCAACGCTTCTCCTCCCCCGATACAGAGACTGGCCAATCCTCGTCTGGCGCCGCGGGCCTCCATGGCATAAAGCAGAGTGGTGAGAATCCGCGCGCCGGTGGCGCCGATCGGATGACCCAGCGCAACCGCCCCACCGTTGACGTTCACTCTCTTGTGGTCGAGCCCCAGTTCCTGGTTGATGGCGAGGGAGACGGCTGAGAACGCTTCATTGATCTCAAACAGGTCGATGTCGCCGAGCGAGAGGCCGGTCTTCTTGAGCACCAGCGTGATCGCCTCGACCGGCGCAATCGTAAACCACTCTGGCGCAAGCGCCGCCCCTGCGTAGCCGGTGATGCGCGCCATCGGCGCAAGCCCGAGATACGCGGCTTCCTCTTCGGCCATGACGACCAACGCTGCCGCTCCGTCGTTACAGGACGGAGAATTGCCCACGGTCAGAACACCGTTTTCCCGAAACACTGGTTTGAGTTCACGCAGCTTGCTCAGAGCGACTCGATTCGGTTCCTCATCATCTGTAACGGTCACTGGATGACCTTTCCGTTGGGGCACATCGATCGGAACGATTTCCCGCTTGAACATCCCAGTTGCAATGGCATCCTGGGCGCGGCGGTAGCTCTCCACGGCGAAGTCGTCAACCTCTCTTCTGGTGAGATGGTACTTTGCCGCACAGAGTTCGCCGCCTTCGCCCATATGGAAATTGTTATAGGCGTCCCATAAGCCGTCTTTGATCAGGCTGTCCACCAACTCCGCATGTCCCAGTCGATACCCCTGCCGCGCTTTTTCTAACAAATAGGGTGCGCGAGTCATGTTTTCCATGCCACCTGCTATAACGATCCTTGCATCGCCGAGCGCAATGGCCTGAGCGGCCATAATCAGAGTCTTGAGACTAGAGCCGCAGACCTTGTTGACGGTTGTTGCACCGACAGAGTGGGGGATTCCGGCTCCGATCGAGGCTTGTCGGGCCGGCGCCTGCCCAAGTCCGGCGCTGAGGACACAGCCCATATACACGTCGTCTACGCGCTCGGGAGGAAGGCCAATGCGCGTCAATGCTTCGGCGATGACAACGCTGCCTAGCTTGGTTGCGGGTACAGAGCTGAACACTCCGCCGAAGCTCCCCATCGGTGTTCGCACTGCGCTGACGATGACCGCTTGTTGTTTCTTATTCACAGGATTTGTCCCAGTGACTCCGTTCGAGATAACCATTGACTTCACCGTATGCCCCGCGCCGCGTTCACGACATCACTCCAGTGCTTATGTGACTCAGTTGTCAGAGGTTGGCGTAAGGCATATGGAACGGCGCCCCGAGGACTTGAGGGGACTCATGCTACGCGCGAGTCCGTCCCTTTCTCAAGTAACGGCACAATCCCTTCCTCAAGCCAGGCATACTCACCGCTCATGATTGCCTTCGACAGGTGGTACACGCTGGAGTCTTTCTTATGCCTGCGGATTCTTCTCGCCAGAGAGGAGGGAGGATGCAGACGATCCTCCATTTCCTGGCAGAAATAGGTGGCTAGCTCAGGGATGCCTGGCTTGGTCCTCATTTCCGGTTGCGAAGCGTACCAGATGATCGCTGCCATCGGAAAGAGCGCAAGGCTGTCGTTGACCAAATCCTGGAGAAGGAGTTGCTTATTGTGCAGGCCCTGCCTGTGGCGGAGCGTCGTGACGAGCGTCGATCGTGTCAGGCTCCGAGATGACGACTCGATGAAGCGAACCCACCGGGCGTAGTCTTTTCCGAACATCGCAGAGGTGCTCAAAGGATTCGAACAATGGAGACAAGAGCGAAGCGCCATGCGCGCGTAGTACAGCGGCGCCGCAATCTTGCCTGAAGGTGATCCCTGGAGAAAGGCGAGACCCTGTTCGATATAGGGCGAGAGAGCCTCGCGCGCCATCCAGATGCGCAGAATCTCACTTGTCCCCTCCCACACCAGATTAATGCGGGCATCGCGAAGCATGCGCATGACTGGAATGCTGGGTTCGCCGCTCTTACGCTGCGACTCGACGGTCATGAATCCCCGTCCCCCGCGCACTTGAAACAGGTCGTTGACCACTTCCCAGTACCACTCGCTTCCGATGATTTTGGCTGCGGCTGACTCCAGCCGGAGGTCGCCCTTCTTGTTGGCCCAGGCTCCGCAGAAGGCCATCACGGCGTCGAGCGCCAGCGTATAGGCGGCAGTGCGGCAGAGTTTTTCTCCGATGAGAGTGTGTTCGCCGATCGGTTTGTTCCACTGGACGCGCGTGTGCCCCCACCAACGCATCACGGACAGGCATTGTTTGAGGCCCCCCGAACTGGCTGCGGGAAGTGTGAGGCGGCCGACGGTGAGCGTGGCGAGTGCGATCCTCAGGCCGTCTTCTTCGTTGCCCAGGCGGTTTTCAACCGGAATGTAAACGTTGTTGAACGTCGGTATGCCGTTGTAAATCCCTCTCACACCCTCGAAACGCAGACGGGTGACGGAGCACCCTGGCCAGTGGGTTTCAACGATGAAGGCCCCATATCGCTTTTGTGCCTGGGGGTCTTGGAGTTCCTCTGGCCGATCAACAATTCGTGCAATGACGACCAGCATAGAAGACAAAAACTTGCCGTTCTGCTTGGCAGAATTCGTAATGAAAAACTTTTCTCCTGTGAGGCGATACCCGACGGTCTTCCCGTTTTCTATGACGCGGACAGCGTACGTTTCTACCTTTGAAATGTCGCAACCCACATTTCGTTCCGTGAGTGCAAACCCTGAAATTTCTCCCCGTGCAAGCCGAGGAAGATATTTGGCCTTCTGTTCTTCTGTTCCGAAGAGTCGCAACGGTTCAGGGACGCCGATCGATTGAGCGGCCGACAAAAGCACGGTGAGCGATGCATCAAAACTTGCGCACAGGGTGGCGACTTTCTGATATTCAGATTGGGTCAACTCCAGCCCGCCGAAGCGTCTGGGAATCTTGATGCCAAAGGCTCCGATCTCAGCCAATGATTTCAAGACCGGCTCAGGCAGCTCTCCCTCACTGTCAACTTGTTCAGGATCCAGGGGTATAAGGGCGATCTTGAATTGTTCCAGGAAATCCAGGGCGGCCGGACTCATCTGTGGAATGCCGATTGAGGTAAAGAGGTCCCATCGGACGTCGGTTTCAAACAGCCCTGCAAGAAACCCGGAATAGGAAGCCTTATCACGAGCGGTCTCTGCCACCACCTCAGACCCTTGAAACACATCCGGGTTTTTCATGTGCGGCACTTCCATGACAGGCAAATTAGGGTGCTGACACTCGTCTCGTTGATTAACCTTACCACTCTTTACCCCAGGTTTGTCCCGAATCGGTCCGGCCCGCCCCCCTCTTATGTAGCACCCATACCCCAGGAACGAGGCGAGCCGTTGGCGCCGTAGCGTGGTAGGCTATTGTGTAGATCAAGCGTGTCTGTGCGCATCGGCGCGTGACGATTCTATACTCCGGATTTCGGACGGAGAATGCACCATGCGTAATGTCGTCGTCGTTGACGGATTTCGTACTCCCCTATGCAAGGAAGGAACAGACTTTCGCGAGACAGATGCGGACGTGCTTGGCGCCTGGGTCGTCCGCGAAATGATCACAAGGTGTCACCGCTGGAATCTCCCCCTGGAGACGATTGATTGCGTCTTGGGAAGCAATGTGGCAACGCCCACGCACGCGGTGAATCCGACTCGGGTTGCAGCCGTCACCGGTGGCCTCCCCGTGACAATCCCCGCCGATACAGTGGCGGGGAAAAATTGCGGCTCAGGGGTGACGGCACTCTACTATGCGGGCTTGCGCATCAGGAGCGGTGACGCCGATACGGTGCTCGTCATCGGCATGGAGGCGATGAGCCGGATCCCGGTCGCCTACCATCACACGGTGGCTGACCTCCTTCTGCAATACAGTAAAGCCAGAAGCTTTCGGGAACGTGCCGCCGGCGCTCTTGCCCTCATTCCTACGCTCCTTAACCTCATGAAATATCCACCGCGCGTCGGCTTGGTGCTGGGTCTCACGGATCCGATGTGTGACCTCATTATGGGACTTACCGCAGAGAATATTGCAAAAGACCCGGCTTTTGGCATCACTCGCGCGGACCAGGACGTGTTTGCCGTTCGGTCGCACAGGAACGCGGCTCAGGCGTGGAAGGATGGGATCTTCGCGGATGAAGTCGTGCCCATGTACGTCCCAGAGAGAAGCACCTTTGTCGTGCGGGACAATGGAATTCGTGAGGATGCCGGTCAGGAGACGTTTCGGGATGTGAAGCCCGTATTCGATAGGCACCACGGTTCGGTGACGCCGGCCAACTCCTCGCAGATCACGGACGCGGCCGCCGCCATGCTTCTCATGGAGGAAAGCAAAGCCCAAGCGCTCGGCTTGCCGATCCTCGGGTACCTGAAAAACTACGCTGATTTTGGGTATGAACCCTCCTGCATGGGCCTAGCCCCCGTCGGGGCCATTGCCAAAGTGCTGGCCAAGGCTCGCCTGACCCTCAAGGATTTTGCAGTATGGGAGATTAACGAAGCCTTTGCGTCCGTCGTGTTGGGGATCAGCCGCATTCTTAACTCGTCATCTCTCATGGAACGCAAGTTTGGCCGTTACGGATTGACTGAACGTTTCGGCGAAATCCCACCCGACGATCTCAATCCGCACGGCGGTGCTATTGCGCTCGGTCATCCAGTCGGTGTCTCCGGTCTGCGCCTGGCCATGACCTCCCTGTTCGAACTCAAACGACGGAATGCCGAGCGGGCGATGATCAGCGCCTGCGTCGGAGGTGGACAGGGCGTGGCCATGATCTTGGAGAGGAAATAGCCATGTCGAACGGCCATACCGACTCTCCGGGCGAGTTCAAACACTTCAAGACCGCCGTTCTTGACGAGGGAATTCTCCTCGCAGGTTTTGACTACTTCGGCAAGCCGGTCAATGTGCTGAATGTGGAGAGCATGTCGGAATGGCAGGAGATCGTGCGGTATGCCGAGCAATCCGCCAGCACCAAAGGCGTAGTACTGGTGAGCGTGAAGGAAGGAAACTTCTGTGCGGGAGCCGATCTGGAGCAGATGCACGACGCGCAACGGCAACACTCATTTCAAGAGATGGAGCAACTCGTGATCACCGCTCACACGCTCTTTGACGAGATGGAACGATCGCCGAAACCGTTTGTCGCCGCAGTGGAAGGTGCCTGTCTGGGCGGTGGACTCGAGCTAGCGCTGGCCTGCCACGTGCGCATGGCCAGCACCCACCCGAGGACCTGTTTCGCTCTACCAGAAGTGAATCTGGGCATTCTTCCTGGGTTTGGCGGCACGCAACGTCTCCCGCGACTGATCGGCTTACCGGCGGCATTGGACATAATCACGACGGGGAAGACCGTCTTTCCGAGGCAAGCTCTGCGGATGGGCCTTGTGGAAGGGATGGTGAGCTCTATTCCTTCCAGTGCCAGGACTCTGGAGAGAATTCAGAAAGAAACTCTCGTTCAAGCGGCCATTGCACAAGCCCGCGTTCTCTGTTCGGCTCCTGTCCGACGACCGCTCCTCCGAGCAAGCCTGAGATTCTTAAGCGGTCCAGGGATTCGTACGCTCGTGTGTCGCTATGCACGACATCAAGTAATCAAACGCGTCCGACATTTCTACCCGGCTCCGCTCCGTGCCATCGATGCAGTGGGAAGAGGGATAGGTTTGAGTATTCTGGAGGGATCGCTCACGGTCGAAAAGCCGCTCCTTCTGGAACTCATGGCCAGCCCGATTTCCTCACACCTCGTTGGTTTGTTCCTGGCTGGCGAGGAGGTGAAACGGAACATTGCCACTGTTCCAGCGGTGGCGCGCGTTGGTGTGCTGGGGGCCGGATTGATGGGCTCACAGATCGCCGGGCAGCTCTCCGAAAAAGGGTATGAGGTGGTATTGCGAGACGTTTCTCCTGACATTCTCGCGAAAGCGATCGGACGAATCCATAAAGCCCAAACTGCTCAGGTGCGTAAGCGGATCATCCTTCCTTCCGACCTGCGCTATCGCATGATGAGGGTTACTCCAACTATCCATATCAAGGATGTGAGCCTCGCCTCCCTTGTCATTGAGGCTGTGTCGGAGAAACTTGATGTGAAACGAGCAGTCTTGGCGGAGTTTGAATCGGAGGCTCATTCCGAGGCGATTTTTGCCACGAATACGTCGTCGTACACCCTGGCCGACATTGCCGTGAAGGCCGTCCATCCTGAACGGTGCGTGGGACTCCATTTCTTCAATCCTGTGGCCAAAATGCAGCTGGTGGAAGTCGTGCGTGCACCCTTCACCTCCGAAAGGGCGCTCGCCCAGGCCTGTGGCCTTGCCAAGCGATTGGGCAAGTTTCCCCTCGTGGTGAACGACGGACCGGGATTCCTCGTGAACAGGATTCTATCGCGCTATCTGGTAGAGGCCGTGATCATGGTGGGCGAGGGGATCTCTTTTCAGCGCATTGACACTGTCGCCAAAAAATTTGGGATGGCAGTGGACAGCGGGCATCCTATGGGTCCTCTGGAACTTCTCGATCTGATCGGACTTCCTGTCGCCCTGCACGTGCTGACCTCGCTCGCCGTGCTGGGATCTCGAATCGAGTCGCGGGACGCACTGCTGCGGAATCTCCTTCCCGAGAACAGCCCGCCGGTAACATTTTGGAAGTCGGATAAAGAGAATCCGCAGGCTCTCGAAGCAGTCGCGAACTATCGTCGCGCCAATCCCTCAGAGGCCGGGATCATCTCGGACGACACCCTTCACAAACGCCTGTTTCTTCCCATGCTCGACGAAGCGGTGCGCTGTCTGCATGACAAGATCGTGGAGCATCCCTGGCAGGTAGATTTTGCGCTGACGTATGGTATCGGGTTCCCTGCATTCCGTGGTGGACTTCTCACCTGGGCTCGGCAAACCATGCCGCTAGGATACGTAGCCCAGGAACTGGAGTCGCTGGCGATCAAGTATGGCAAACGCTTCGAGCCCTGTCCGGGTCTCGTGAACGGAGGGTGGTAGTGTCGGGAATTTCTCGATCAACCTATACGGAGCGCCTCATGCCTGAACAACCGTGGTTCGCACATTATCCCGAAGGAGTTCCCCATGAACTCTCTCTTTCTCCCGAGACGCTCTTGGCGATGTTCTCCCTGAGCGCACAGCGGTTTTCACGCCGGCCGGCTCTCTATTTCTTTGGCAAGACCATTTCTTACCGGGAATGCAACTCCCTTGTTGAACGATTCGCCTGTGGCCTCGCGGCGTTGGGAATTCGCAAAGGCGATCGCGTAGCCCTCTGTCTCCCGAATTCTCCACAGGCAGTGATCGCCTACTTCGGCATTTTGAGGGCCGGGGGTATCGTCGTGTCCTGTAACCCGACCTACACGGAATACGAGTTGTCCCACCAGCTTCGAGACGCGGGGGCGCGAGCGATTGTGGTGCTCGACATGATGTATCAGAAGATCCAGCATCTTGGTCTGGAGCTGATCATCGTCACACGGATCACCGATTTCATGACGACGATCGCGAAGTATATCTATCAACGTCGCAACGGCCGACCACCGATCGTGATTCCGTGCAGCGATACCACGCTGTTTTTCCACGCTCTCCTGGACGGCGTGCCCCCCGTTGCACCGGAAGAGCTTCCGATCGTGACCCCTGACGATATCGCGGTCCTCCAGTACACGGGGGGCACCACCGGGGTGTCGAAAGGCGCGGAGCTGCGTCATCGCAATCTGATGGCCAACATTCGGCAACTCACTAGCTGGTTTGCTCCTACCGAACGGACAGAAAGCTTTCTGGCAGCGCTCCCGCTTTTTCATGTGTTCGGGATGACAGTCACACAGAATATCTGCCTGGCCGTCGGTGGATGCATGGTGCTCGTGCCCGATCCCCGCAATATGCAGGTGCTTCTGTCGCTCATTCGCAAGAAACAACCGACCGTGGTCTCACTGGTGCCTGTGCTCGTGCAGAAACTCTTGGAACACTGTAATGAGAAGGACTTCGAGGCTGCGAGGTTCTGTATTTGCGGTGGGTCCGCGCTCTCGTACGAGCTCCTCAAGAAATTTAAGGAACGGACTGGGCAGCTTATCACAGAGGGCTACGGTCTTTCGGAGGCTGCGCCGGTGACGCACTGCAACATCGCCCGTGGTCTTTCGGTGAAGCATTCCATTGGATTACCGATTGCGAACACCGAGGCAAAAATCGTTGATGAGACAGGCCAGGAGGTCCCGCTTGGAGGAATCGGTGAACTTTGGGTGCGAGGTCCGCAAGTGATGCAGGGGTACTGGAACAACCCTGCGGAAACGGCGAAGGTGCAGAAACCAGAGGGGTGGCTCGCAACGGGCGACATGGCACGCATGGACGAAGACGGCTTCTTCTACATCGTGGATCGGAAGAAGGACATGATCCTTTCCACTTCAGGCTTTAATGTCTATCCCTCCGAAATCGAGAAAGTGTTACTACTCCACCCGGAGGTACGAGAAGCCGCAGTCATTGGCGTGTTGTCGAAGGACGGAAGTGAATCGGTCAAGGCAGTTGTCGTTCTATCCGCAAATGAAATTTCTGAGCACGATCTCATGAAACACTGCCGGCGATATCTGGCTCCCTATAAAGTTCCAAGACACATCGAATTTCGCCCCGAGCTACCACGGACGCTTCTAGGCAAGACACTCTATCGGGTCTTGCGCAAGGAAGAAGAGGAGCGGCTGCACCCTCAACACATTCGAGCGTCGTGAGATGAGGGGGATCGACCCCTGGACGGGTTGAACCGTTTCTGCATGCAGAACAGCTCGGCAACGTGTCTGGCCAGCGCCAAGGCCGCGGATAACCCCGGCGATTCAATTCCTACAAGATTGATGAGTGGCGGGCTCTCGCTGTCTACGGCAATGATGAAATCGCTCTTGCGCCCGTTGCCGGTCATGACACAGGGACGGATTCCGGAGTAGGCCCACTCCAGATCGCCTTCTTCGAGGGTCGGGACGAATTTCTGCAAGGCCGCGACGAACACGCCGGGGGGTGTCTTGCCCGACGTGTAGTCAGTCTTGTCTTGGATTGCCACCTCATTCGGTCCCACGAACAACTGTCCGTTCGGACGGGGACTGAAATGAATCCCCTTGCCGGTCGATTGAGGAGGCAAAGCAGGATACACCAGGCGTCCGATGAGGCCTTTCTTTTCCGGGGTGATCAGTTCGTAGTACTCACCCCGCACCGGGCAGGTGCTATACTTTTTATAGCGTAAGGCGAGGGCAGCGATATCGTCGGCGTAGAGTCCTGCGGCATTAATCAGACACGCCGCGTGGATTCTCTGACGATCAGTGGTGATGATGTAACCGGCGGCGTCTTCATCGATGCCAATCACCCGGTTATTGAATGCAAATTCGGCCCCGGTCGCTTCCGAGTCGGTTCTGAGAGATTGCACAAAGGCCAGAGGGTCTATGACTGAGACGCTTGGAATGATGATCCCGCAGCAGGCGTGGAGATTCGGCTCACACGCACGCAACCCGGACGGCATGACGAACGAGACCTTGATGTTCGTCTTCCATGCGTTGACCAACAGCCGCCGCAGTGTAGACACCTCACGCCAGAGACCTCGACGGATATCCTCACACGATATGGCGATGACCATCCCAGCTCTGAGCAGCGGGATGCCATGCTCTACTGCGTACGCGACTGCCAGCGCGCTCCCCTCTCGAGCCAGCTGTCCCTTCAGCGAATGGGGATATTCGTGGATTCCGCTATGGAGCACTCCGCTGTTGCGCCTGCTGGTCTCCTCTGCCACACAATCGTGTTGTTCGATCACAACGACGCGGAGGGGCCTGTCCCAGCGCCGGGGCATCAACTCTCTGGCGATGGCGCACCCTACAACCCCTGCTCCCACAATACAGACATCATACGTGTTCATCAGGCCAAGTCCTTCGCATGCGGGGGCAGGTCGAGCGCGCAGTGCTCCTGTTTCAATAGTACATCAGCGGCTTTGGCTACACAGCACCGCGAAGTCCGCACTGCGAAGGTGTTCTGGATATGCAAGGCAGGAGAATCCGCATGTCTGATCATCAATTGAATAAGTACGGGAAGATCATGTTTGTCTTTTGCGGGGGCGGCTGTAAGGCCGTCATCCAGGCGGTTGCGGCCGCAGAATTGGTGAATGCCGGTTTGAATCCGATCCACATCATCAGTTCCTCAGCCGGAACGTGCAATGCCCTGGCCTTTGTCGAGAATCCCGGTATCGTCGGAGCCGCGAAAGCCCTCCGCATCTGGGAAGAACATATCACATCCCCTGAAGCAGTCTATGATGTCCACCCATTCGTCCTGGAAAAATTAGCGCGTCTCTTAGGGGTTGTTCCGCAGGCAACTCACGGCTGGGGACCGAGCGGATCGGTTCTCCATGATTTCAGAAGGGCCATCAAGTTCCTGCCTCTGGTCATGTCCTTTGGTCTTCGCATGCCGTTTCGCGTGGCAGGCCGCACCGTGAGCTTCATCTTTCGCCTCATGGACACGTTTGCGTCCCAACACAAATCTTTTCGGCGGCTCGTGCAGGCACCTGAGATCCGGGAATCGTTCAACGAGATGGATAAGTATTTTGAATTCAGGAGGATGAAAGCCTTCCTTGATCCGTTCCCGCTCTTGACTAAACTGGGCGAGCAGATTGATTTGCAGAAGGTGCTCACAAGCCCCATCATCTGGCACATCCTTACTGAACGGTACGAAGACGGATCTACCGTGGCCTTTTCCAATAAAGATTCAGATCTTGCGATGGACGGGAGCGAGGACGCACGAAGTCGGAAGGCCAAATACGCCCTCTTCTTTTCACGCATCCGCGCATCCATGGCCCTATACCCATTGTTTGAGATGGTTGAACTGGACGGCTACCGGTACCTTGATGCCGATCTTGCGAACCCCCTTCCGGTCGAGGAAGCCTTCAGTTTTGGATGCGATACGGTGTTCATGTTCCTCAATGTCCCGAGAAAGAGCGTTCGTACCGAGACATACCCCCTGCGAGACCTTGTGGAGTTAAACTTTCGCTTACGGTTGAACGAGCGGTACATCCACCACCGCATCAAGGAAGCACAAGCAAAAGCCAAGGAGCGGGGTGTAAACCTATTTATCATCCGCCCAGACGAGATTCCCCCCGGACTCGGGTTGCTGGAGATTGACAGCAAAGTGATCGAATTTGTGAAACACCAGGTACCGCAACGTATGATGAAATATCTCGCAAATCTGGAGGCCCACAATCTTCGATTTGCACCGCCAATCCTTTAGCCTCAGCTTGGTATGCCTCATCGAATTCGATTCAAGGAGACTTCATGCGTCGAGTGCTGAGAATCGGCCATCGTGGGGCCGCGGGCCATGCCCCGGAAAATACATTGGCCGCGATTCAGAAAGGGATCGCCCTCGGAGTCGATTTCGTGGAGATTGACGTGCGTCGCTTGGCGGACGGCGTGCTCGTGGTCCTCCATGATGAGACAGTGAATCGGACGACCAATGGGAAGGGACGGGTCGATCGCTTGTGCCTACGGGACATAGAGAAGCTCAACGCAGGGAACGGCGAACACATTCCAACGCTTGAGGAAGTGCTCAAGGTGGCCGCAGGAAAAACAGGACTGATGTTGGAACTAAAGATCGGAGGAGCGGCTCAGCAGACTGTTGAAGCGGTGCGTGAGTCTGGGTTCAGAGACCCTGTCATCTACGCTTCCTTCTTGCATGACGAGTTGAAACATGTTCGGACGGTCGATCCAGAGGCCTCTCTCATGGTGCTCTTCAGCGGTCTGTCCCGTGCCTCCGTCGCCCGTGCGATTAAGTACGGACCTTCCTACGTCGGTCTTCGCCACGACAAGGCCACGCGGGTACTTGTGGATTCATTCCACCGTTCGGGCTTGCTCGTGTTCGTCTACACTGCAGACGCTCCCAGCGATATCCAGCACGCACTCTCCCTTGACGTCGATGGGGTTATATCGAACTTTCCCGAGCGTATCGTGAGTCAGTAGTTCCTATCCTCGTTCCCTATGTCCAGGTGCTCATCGATGTGCTCGTCAGGCACAATCTTGACGAATATAATGCCGGCCTGCGTACAGGCTATTTCCCGAGATCCAGTCTGTCCACTGAGGAAGTCGCGACAGCAAAACTGGTCGGAGAGGACTGCGCGTGGCCTTCCCATGTTCGCGTAAAGTTTTTTACGCGTGCCGACGGCGGCATGGATCCTGGATAGTCCAGTTCCCCTGCCAAATCCTGCCGCCTTTGCCGGGCTACGGTGCGACAAGTGCGGGATTAGGAGGAAACGGCTTCCGGGCTGACGACAGGGGGATTTTTTGCCGTGTGATTCTGAACAGCCCTAAAATTTCTCTGGAAAGCCGGATTGTTCGTGATGAGGTAGTATTGCAGCACACAAGATGGTGATTGATTTAAGAGTCAGACTCTCGATAAAACATAAGCCATGAGCGAAAGCGGTAGTAAACAACAGGAACCTACTTTCCCTCAACGTGTGCGGGGCCTTAATTTTTTCGATACAGACGCCAACCTGCACCTGTTCCTTGAGCAGTCGGCGCCGGGGCTTTTGCAACGCCGGGGCGCGGTTCTGGGCCGGCTCGGGGCCTTCGCCGGGGATAGACTGGACCGCCAGGCTGAACAGAGCGATCAGGATTTCCCGCCTGTGCTAAAGGATTTGCCCGATAACAGGACAGCCCCCACCGGGCGGCGCAACGAAATCCGCCTGAACCGGGAATATGAGGAATGCCAGCAGGAACTATATAAAAGCGGCATCGTGGCTGCATGTTTTGACAAGTCTGCTCCCGAGTCGCATATCCTGCCTTTCGTCGCAATGTATATGGTTGCGCAATCCGACATCGCCACCGGCTGTCCGTTCGCAATGACGCATCCGACCGCATATGTTCTTGACCGGCTGGCGCCGCAGGCCGTGAAAGACAAATACCTGCCGGAAATCCTGCGCACGGACGGCGAGACCGCCATTTGCGGCACATGGGCCACGGAACGCCATAGCGGCAGCGATATCGGCGGCACGATTACAACAGCCTTCAAGCAGGAGGACGGAAGCTATCGCCTGCAGGGTCACAACTGGTTCACCAGCGCGTTCGGCTTTAAAAAATTCATGGGCATCAAGACGGCGCGCGCCCCCGGAGCGCCGGCGGGCGGCAAGGGACTGGGGCTTTACCTTGTGCCCAGCCATATCGACGACAACTGGGCTGTCGCCAATAACTTTGAGGTCAATCACCTGAAGCGCAAGCTGGGAACCCGGGGCCTGCCTACCGTTGAAGTCGAACTGCAGAGGGCGCTGGCCTATGAAATCGTTCCCGCCGGGCAGGGTCTGAAAGCGATGATGACGGCGCTGGGCTGCTCACGGGCTCATAACGCCATGGGAGCTGCGGGCGTGATGCGCCGTGCTTATATGGAGTCGCTGTGCTGGACGGGCAACCGGGAAACATTTAGCAAAAAGCTGATCGAGCGCCCGATGGTGCAAAAACGCATACTGGATATCGCCGTGCAGTGGATGGCAGGATCGGCGCTGGCATTCGAGGCGGCGCGCAGTTTTGACGACGCCGCGAAAGATTCCAGGAATGAGACGTGGATGCGGATCGTCACTGCGCTGGCTAAATTCCGCACGGCGGAACAGGCTGTGTGGTGCGCGCAGAAGGCGCTGGAACTTGTCGGCGGCAACGGCTATACGGAAGATTACGCCACCGCCCGCCAGTTTCGCGACGCCATGGTCCTGCCGGTCTGGGAAGGACCGGAGCAGATCCAGGCGCTTGAGCTGATGCGCATGATCGCCGGCGACGAACCCGGTGACAGGCTTTTCCTTGAAAAAATTGCGGCGGTCCGCGATGCATTACCCGCCGCGATGAACGGCGAAAACATCAATTTGTCGGCCCTGGCCGGCACGATGGAGGATTCATTTAAAAAACTGCGGGCAGAACTGCAAAAAGCCGAGCTTGTCGCGGACGAATTCCTGTGCAAAATGTCAGATGTCCTGACCTATGCTCTGCTGTGCGAAGAAGCGGCGTGGACATACGCCAACAAACACGATGGCACGAAACTGCTGGTTTGTCGTGCCTACCACGCCCGCGTCTGGCCCGGCGAATTTGCCGCGCCGTCTTTTTCTCCCGGCGCGTTGCTGCGTCATTTCAACCATATTGTGCAGGCAGAGTCCATTCCCCCCACACCTGGCAGCAATAGGGAGTTGCACTCCTAATGGCATCTCGGTGGCGGAGAAGCGGCTGCCGTTGCTCTTGAGCGTGCATAAAAAATCTTGGGAGAGCCTGTTGCACAAACCCCTTGACACCTAGGTATTACTATGCATCATAGGCGCCCAGGACTTCCTGGAGGGCGACACGATGGGCTATCACGTTCTCCCGTGTGAGCGAGACCAACTCTCTCTGCTGCCTCCTGCGTTGCAGGATTGGATGCCGGAAGGCGATCTGACGTGGTTCATC
>Ga0315273_10002669_pt1 | contig 21152 bp, 13 predicted proteins | sample YL17G02_0_MG_FD_205753 | JGI IMG/M metagenome (GOLD analysis project Ga0315273, IMG submission 205753) | Sediment microbial communities from Yellowstone Lake, YNP, Wyoming, USA - YL17G02_0 | ecosystem: Environmental > Aquatic > Freshwater > Lake > Sediment | place: USA: Wyoming | collected... | reverse complement strand
ACTCAGAACAGCGGTATCATTGTGATAGAGTATGAACTTGCCGCGGAATGGAACTCTTTTGAAACGTGCCGCTTGCGGGCAGTTTCACCGGCATTTCGTTGCCATAGGCGTAAGCCCGGGGTTATTCTCTCGCCGGCCCTTCGGGCCTCTCGATTCGCCTTAAACAGTTTCGCAACAGAAATTAATTAGTCATGACTAATTATTCCACCCGGGAGGAGACGTGAAAAAGCTATCGATTGCCCTAATAACAACTGCAGCTGTTGCATTGGTATTGTTCAGTGCCTGCGGGAAAACACCCTCAGCCCCACCGGCTGCCGTGTCTGTGGAACCGGTGAAACTGCAGCTGTTCCAGCTGTTGCCCGATGCGGTTCCATCAGCGGCCAATCCGCTTACCGAGGAAAAGATCGCCTTAGGCAGGATGCTTTATTTCGAATCTCGCCTATCCAAAAGCCAGCAGATATCCTGCAATTCCTGCCATGACCTGAAGACATATGGCGTTGATGGCCAGCCTACATCCGACGGCCACAAGGGGCACAGGGGGGATCGCAATTCACCCAGTGTTTACAATGCCGCCGGTCACTTCGTCCAGTTCTGGGACGGCCGGGCGGCCGATGTCGAAGCACAGGCGAAAGGGCCGGTTATGAATCCGGTGGAAATGGCGATGCCTTCGGAAAAGCAGGTCATTTCAGTCCTGAAATCGATGCCGGGATATGTGGATGCATTCAAGAAGGCTTTTCCGGAAGAAAAGGATCCGATTTCCTATGACAACATGGCGAAGGCAATCGGCGCCTTCGAACGCAAGCTGGTCACGCCGTCGAGGTGGGACAAATTCCTCAAGGGAGACCAGGCCGCTTTGACGAATGAGGAAAAGGCCGGATTCAATGACTACATGGAGGCCGGATGCCAGGCCTGCCATGCCGGAGCTTTCCTGGGAGGCAACCAGTATCAGCGGCTCGGCGCGGTCAGGCCCTGGCCGGATTCATCGGATCCGGGACGCGAGAAAGTGACAAAGAACGAAGCCGACCGTATGGTATTCAAGGTCCCGTCGCTGCGCAACATTGAAAAGACGGGCCCCTATTATCACAACGGCAAGGTGGAAAAACTCGAGGACGCGATTTCCCGGATGGCCGAGTATCAGCTTGGAAAGACACTTGCACCGGAAAAAGTCAATTCGATCGCCACATTCCTGAAAGCACTCACCGGCGATATTCCGGCCGAATACATTAAACCGCCGGAGTTGCCGAAAAGCACAGCCAAGACACCAAAACCTGTGGCCGACTGATTCCCTGTCGTGATTCGTCCGCTCCGCAGGTCCTGGCAGAAACCAGGGCCGGCGGCATTTCCACGATCCGCGCCAAAACAGAGCCGCGGAAGGGCGACAGAAGGTGTTTGGCTGCGATCAGTTCTGCCGCCCTTCAGGGCTCATCGCAATGGCCCGGCCAACCCCGGGCTCGCGCTGCTCGCCCACGGCTAGCCCCTGCGTACCGCTCCGCGGCGCGTGGATGGAGTCTTTCAGACCTTCTAAGCAAGCGGCGGAAAATGATCCTGCTTTGACTTTTTTTCAGGTTCCATGTCTTGGCAGCGATTCCGCATTTTGAGTTGCATCGATGGCGTCCCGGAAGAGGCCGCCCGGATGTATTGGCGGCAATTACTTCCGATCTGCCGTGGTTCTCTCCTCCTGTTCTTGCAGGGCTCAGTCGGGGGTTTTGTATCTGCCGTAATCGTCACGGTACCAGCCAGGGCGGGCTGCTGACTGAGGTGATATTGCCGCTCTTATTCCCCATCCACCACTTGCCGTCTGCGGTCTGCCAGTACGATACTGCCTCGTTCGTATACGGCTGTCCGATAGCGTTATAGTAATTGACCGAAGGTTCTCCCGCGAAGTTTGACGGTTGCGGGTCGTAGGGCGTATAGAGATCCGTCAGGCGGAATGAGCGATACGCCGGTGAATTCAGCTGCAGAGTGAATACATTCTTGCCGGAGGGATCCACCTCGATGGCCTGACTCGTGTTGACTGTCTGCAGCCAGCCCTGATCGAAATGGTAGTTGCCGTTGGGGAGCTTTTGCGCGGAGCCCAATGCGAAGGAGTAATCCCCGAGGTCCGTATTGAGGACCAGCGTCGCTATATGGTTGGTCTCATCCAGGCGAAGCACTTGGCCGCGGCTGTGAGCGCCGGAGTCGGCGGCGCGCCGGACGTTTCCGTCATCGAACAGATCGATCGTTGAACTGTGTCCGGCCTCATACTGAGCGTCGTGCTGATGGCTGAACCAGGGATTCGGATCCGTGGAATTTATCTGGAAATCTCCTCCTTTTCCGAGGCGCCAGATTATGCTTCCGTTGCCTGAACCATTCGCGTAGGCGATCTTGATCACCCAATCCTGGTGGCGGCTAGAGTATAGGATATTTCCATCGGGCGTGAGCACTACCGAATTGCCATGCAGCCAATCGTTTGCCTGCTGAGCCAGATAAAACGGAGGACAACCGCCCGTCGTCGTTGTGCACACTTCTCCGAGCGTCGCCATTCGAGTCCAGTCGAGGTGCTGAAACGAGTCCCAAGCCCAGACCACCTGCAGGTTTTGATCCAGGACCAGGATCACATCTCCCAACACGTCCACCGGCCCAGGCCCCTGGACATTAGTCATCATCTGTTCTGCGCTGGCCAGCACGAGGATATATCCGTTGGGAAGCGCCCTCGCTTCATGATGGAAGGCACCTATCTGGCGCATTCCCATGGCCGCGAGTTGTTCGTTGATGCGCGCCGCGTTTGTCTCGCGAATCGTCGTCCATGCCAGATCGAATTCCCGGAAAACCTGGTAGGACTGGTCCGAGCCAAAGGCTTCATAGATACCGAACATATGGCCATTTTGCTGCGGACGGGTTAGATAGGAGATTTGTCCGGGGTAATACCATACGAGGTTGCCATACAGGTCGGTAGCTATGGTGATGTTCGTCAGCGTCGCATGCAGCAAGATGCCATTTGCAAAAGGCAGCGGCGGGGACTGCAGAGCGCTGGCGCCGGGAGCCGAAACAGTGACGCTTGGAGTCGTCAGCGTCAAGGTCGGGCCAAACGCAAGCCCGGTGCCTGTTTCTACCATATGCGTAACCCAATAGGTCGACTGGGGCGCCAGGCCGGCCAGATAGAAGTTCATGCTCAAACCAGCCTGGCACGCCATAAATGGCGTGCTCACAACACCCACAGGGGATTGGAAGTATACCGTCATCTGACCTCCGGCAGGACAAGGCGGAGCGCTGTAAAGAAAAACCAGAGGATTAGCCGTCGGGCTGATGACAGGTGTATTGCCGCTGACGCGCGATGACATCACATAGGTAGCAGTAGCTGTCGCAGATTCACCGGTATTGAGGTTCCGGGCCGAAACCTCTATTTGAGAAGTTCCTTCGTGGTCGCTGACGGTCCAGTCGAGCGCGGACTCGGGCCCAAAGTCACGCACCATTTGGAGATTTGCGCCGACAGGCGCGGCGCGGAATCTATACCACAGCGTGGCGGCCCCGGAGTTCGGAACGGATGCGGTCCAGGTAACAATCGTGCCGACGGGCGCTGGCGACGGAATGGACGGGCTCAGTGCGACCGACATGGCTGACGCCTGCCCCACATTGGCAGTCAAAACCAGGAATAGCGCCAACAGCAATATCTTCTTTGATGGGAACATCACGCACCTCTGTGAACTTTTGCTGCTTCAATGCAATGGATTGTTCTCAGCGAAAATGCGATACGCATCTGCCAATTTCGTGATGCATCCCGCATTCAGAACAGATTTGGCAGCCACTCGATGACCGTATGGAAGGCAATGCCTGGAGGGTCCCTTTGCCTGCAAAATCACAACGGGGTCAAGAATCCCTGGCCCGAGACTGCAATTTCCCTTCGATGCCAGCGAATCACAGGTTTTTTGGGGCCCCCAGCCCGATAAGTTCTTCGGCCCTTCGAAGATGCTCCAAAACGCCGGCTCCGCCTCCCACCGGAAGCCGACAAAATTTTATCTAACTCCCTGTGGTAATGCGAGGTCAATATTGCGCACAAACATGGGTAAAATAGCTCATTTTACGGTGAAATGTCCAACTTCCGCCGCGCCTCTGGTCCCTGGACGTGATCAGTTCCCTCTACTCAGCTTTAGTGGAGATCCGTCATTCCCTAAATAGTTGATCGACACTGTTGAAGGGGCAGACGAACCGTTCAGGAGAATGATCTGAGTTTGGTAACCTCCGCCATCGGCAACCTGCGGAAAGACGAGAGGTCCGGTCACGGCCTGGGTGAAGTCCGCGATTGGGAATGTCGTCAGCAGAAAATCATTGCGCGCGTTGACAAGCGAGCCCAGGGTCAATGCCACAAAGGGCGATGGAGCGGAAATATCCAGCACGCCCGTGAAACCGATGGGAAGGCCTGGAATAAACTGCTCGGCAAAAGCGGCGGTGTGTCCGTTTCCTGCCAGTTGAATCAGCGATGAGTTTGTGCCGGCCGGCGTAATGCCATCCAATTGAAACGCAGAGACCCTGACAGAGATGGGGGTCCCGCCAGGATTGGCCATGGCAAGGCCGGTACCGTGGCATCCCGACATATCCACGTAGATTCGCGCGTGCGTGGTCGGCGTGGCCGAGGGTGTTCCTGATTGAGTGACCAGTATCGCCCGAGGCGTGAAGCCGAAAATGCCCGCTTTGCGGAGAGTGAGAATGCCGCGGGAACAGACATACAGTTCGCCACGGCAAGGTAATAAAGGCCGGGCGTTAAGGGATTGGGTGAACTCGGGCTCACATAGATTGCCTCATGGGCTGCGCTGCCTTCCAAGTTGTAATCCGCGATGTACAGATTGGAAAATCCGGCATCGCCTACAGGCTGCCCTTTGCGAATATACAAATCGACATCCCCGCCGGAAAGACCATCGGCAGTCACAGCCAGTTGTAATGCCCCCATCGGGACGGCGAGCGTGTATTGTGTGGGATTGAGAGTGCATTGATTTTGAGCCCGGTTTCCTGAAGGAATTGTCCCCGAGGCAGACAAACTGCTGTCGAGGGGCACGCTGGCAGGGGGGGGATGGTTGCAGAGCGAAAGTTCTGATCATAGAGTCCCCGTCGAACGAGCCCCATCCCGTGACCAGATCAAATCCCACGCCGGCGCTGAAGCCGCTGACGCTGGGAGTTGTGTTATTGCCCGTGCTCACATCATGAAACACACCGGGAGCGGACGGGGATTGGTCCAGCCGACGCCTCCGGGGGACCCGAACTGGTTTACCAGTGCGAAGAGTCCGGCCCAGATTGGCGCGCTCAGACTGGTGCCGCCGTAAGTCTGTTTACTGATTGTTCCGTTCATCACGATGAGCGCGCCGGGCCCGCCGGGGTCTGCCACCGCCGCCACGTCGGGCACATCCCGCGCCCCCTCGTCGCCCGAACTAACAAGAAAAGTCTGTCTCTGGGCAGCGGCTTGCATGAAATAGGAGTCAAGGTACTGCATATACTGTGAGGCCTGGCTTGCCGGCAGATCGGATTCTCCGTATCCAAAACTGACGGAAATCACACGCGTGGCGGGCAACCGGTTGACGATGTAGTCCATGGCCGACTGAGTATCCGAATTGGGCGCGATGACCACCTGAATGGTGGCTCCGGGAGCGACGGCTGCGGCCCATTCCATATCCAGCAAGGCTTCCTCTTCCTCCCCCGCCGCTGGAATCGATTCCGGGATTGGCGCCGGTAAAGAACTTCTGTGGATCGTTGTGCGGGAGTCCGAACAATTTGCGAAACGTCTGCGCATCGCTGACGTTGAAGTCCGATGTCTCCACCAGCGCGATGCTCTGGCCAGTGCCGTCGATGCCGTTGGAGAGAAGCGAAACCAGATTGTAGGCTGTCTGCAGATCCTTCGGGGCCAGGGCGTTAACCCCCCCCAATCTGGTACATGGGATGTACTTTGGGAAAACTATCGAGCCCGTAGATTCCGTGGGATTTGCCTTGAATGGCCGCGGGAATCTGGGGCGACATATCACTGGAGTAATAGGTTTTCCCCTGAAATTCATACCAGCCCATTTTCACGCCGAAGGCGCGCTCCACGTCTCGGGCGGCGCCGTCGAAGTAGATCCGCAAACGATTATCCAGCTGCGTCCGAACCGTGAATCCGTTTTGTGCCAGCCACTCTACAGCATTCTGGTACTCTGCCTGGGAAACTCCGAATCGCGCGCCGAACTCAGCGGGCGTCAACCAGCCATGGAAGTTGACAGAATTGGGATCCTGCTGATCCCGCAACAACTGCTCCAGTTCCGGGTGGATAGTCCAAATAAGCTGCAATTCGATCGAGGTCCGCGCCAAGGCTTCCGCTCGTCTGCCCTCCTTCCGGGTCCTCAAGATCAGTTGCTGCGGCTATTTATGGGTCGGCTGAGTTTTTTAACCACATGGAGTCAGACAAGGGAACATGAGTCTCCTAGGAATTCGACTCGTCAGATGCGCAGAAAGATCTTGCGCCGGTACATCCAAAACAGAATCAACCAGTAGGTCAGGAGCTGTACTGCCCCGCGTGTCAGAGGCTCGAGTCCGGCTCCGAAAATCTGGAACGGAGCTGCGCCCAGGTGGATACGGAAAGCGTCGGCGATCTGGCGGCCGAAGTAGTCTGCCAGGAAGTAGGCGGCAATCGAATTCATACCGATGACGATGAGAGGAAAAGCCCATTTCCTGTGCTGCTTGACCTCGATGATCCAGCAGAAGCCTGCGAGAAAAAGGAAGCAGATGCCGCCGCTGAACAGCGTCCAGGCGGGCGTCCAGATGCGCTTGACGATCGGGCAGATGCCGGCATAGTGCAGCAGAATGCTGGCTGCGAATCCCGCCGCAGCGGCAATGAGAAGCTTCTGGAAGGGAATACGCGGCGCTTCAGCGCGCAGCCAGCGGCCCGCGATCAGCCCGAGTATCATTGTTCCCAGCGTCGGGATGAAGCTGAGAGTCAGGTACCCTCCGCCGTTGAAGACAAATGGCTTGGTTCGTGGAAAAAGGTTGAGGAACCACTGGTCAAAGGCGTTGCCCAGGTTCGCGTTCTTGTTCCAATGCGTGGCGAAGCCGGAGTAGTTGTGCGCCCAATCCGGCGGCACACCCACAGCATGGTAGTCGAAGCCGGGGCCCGGGAGCGGATATACGGCCCACGCGAGCCAATAGCCCGCCAGGACTACCCCGAGCGCCACCCACTGCCAGCGCGCCCGCACGAATCCGAGTAGAAACAGAAAGGTGTAGCCCAATCCGATCTGCGTAAGCGTATCTTCGAATGTGAAGTTTGTGATCGGGCCTCGCTGAGACCGCAGGAAAATGCCGAGCCAAACCAGCAGCAAGGAGCGCCAGAGCGTGTGTGCAAACATCCAGCCAAAGGAGGAGCCCTTCGCCAGCCGGCTGGCGATCGAGTATGGCAGCGCCACGCCCACCAGGAACGAGAAGGACGGTTGGATCGTGTCGTGCAGGGAGCAGCCAGCCCACTCCACGTGGCTCTGGTTGAACGCCAAAAAACCCCAGAACCAGTTGCCTTGAAATGCGCGCGCGACACTTGGCAACCGCAACACTTCGGCCATCATCAGCAGCATCACGAAGCCGCGGTATGCGTCCAACGCCGTGTTTCGCGCCGTCGCCACGGGCGCGCCGCCGGTTATCGGGGCAAGCGGGGTATTGCCGGTAACAGCTTGCATCCTTCACCTCCTGGTTTTAACTTCCCGCGATCTGAATAGGTTTTCTGCCAACTCCATATGTTGTTCAGAAAATGAAAGCCCGCGGGCCCGGACCTCTGGTTCGTGCCCGGGCCTTGCAGAGCAGGGCCCGGGCGTGAATGACAGAATGATCAGGTGCCAGGTCCCGCTTCATGACTGCCGATCGTACACTAAAAGGAACGTCCGGCACTGCAAAGAATGAACTTATTGTCAGGGTTGATCACCCATCCGCGTTGGCAGATAATGCTTCACAACAAGGGTGTGGTGAAATACTTCCTGCGCATGGAACTATCGTCGATCCGACCGTGACGTAATCAGAACGGCCCGATTTTCACTGATCTCCGCTTTGCATCATCATTCGCGCTCCCATGCGGGTTGGCGGGCGCGGTTCACCGGGTAGGGGATGGAATGATGAGCGATATCCTCTCCGGTTCTGAGGGCAATCCAGCCGTTTCTCCGCTGGAGAGTCGATCACGCCAGACCACGAACCTGCCGGGATTCTCAGAGACAACTCTCCCTGCGGCTGCGAAAACGAATGCTTTTCCCGGTCCGCAGGTTCGCGCGGGTCATTTAACGCCGGCACAGTCGTCAAGGTTCCCAGACCTCCGGCGCGGAGCTGGTCGCGGTCTGCGATGTTTACGAAAAACGCAAGAGGACGGTCGCCGAACAATCTAAATACGAGGCTATTCGGACTACCGCGAAGTGCCGGACACCTTCCACGTCCTAGCTGAATTCCCCAGAAAACACTCGCTCTTGCTCAGTTCCACGACGGCGAACTCCAGGCACATTCCGGGCTTGATCCGCGGTTGGCTCGGCGTCATCATCATGGTGGATGATGGCATGTTCAAGGATGCCCATGACGATCCTATCACGTTGTCTCCGGAAGGCCGGGCCATCGACGACGCCTACAGGGCCAAATTCGGAGACAAGGATGCGGCAACACCAGTGAAGGACACGTTGGACAAGATGGACGCCCTCCACATGGCAAACTTCCTGGACTGCGTCCGCTCGCGCCAGAAACCCACGCTCGATGTCGAGACCAGCTACCACGTTCAGGTCACCATCTCGATGTCGTTGCAGGCGTATCGCGTAGGGCGGGTCCTTTACCGGGATGCGCGGAATCAAGAGGGTGTTCCGGCGCCGCCTGAGGCTTGATCGAAGCGCGGGTTTTATTTTGGAGGAATCACATGAAACGGAATTTATTTCTGATCCTTGCCGTCACACTTCTGGCGCCAGCGGCTTTTTCACAGAAGGCGAGCAATCCTCTGGTAGGAAGGTGGGATTTCACCATCACGAGGGGAAACGTCACGCGAGCCAGTTGGCTGGGCGTGACCGAGAAAGACGGCAACCTGGAAGTGTGGTATCAGCCCACCGGGGGTCACGTCTATCAACTTAAGGATTTCAAAGTGGAGGGGTCGCATCTGACCATCACCGTGTCTCCGGCCACAGGCAACCGGCCGGCCGAGACCTGGGAACTGGATGCCGCCGGCGACAAGATCACCGGTGTTCAGAAGCGCGGCGACAGCACCCTCGCACTGACAGGCGTTCGCGCGCCGGAGTTGAAGCGTGCCGCTCCGGCCGCCTGGACTACTCCGGAGCCTCTGTTCAACGGCAGGAACCTGGACGGCTGGGATCCGATCGGCAATCCAGCCAACAGCCACTGGATTGTGAAAGACGGGCTGCTGATCAACCAGGATTACGGCGCGAACCTGAAGTCGGCCCGCCAGTTCGACGACTTTAAGGTCCACTTTGAGGTCAGTTGCCCGGACAATGGCAACAGCGGCTTTTACCTGCGGGGACGTTACGAACTCCAGATCGAATACGAACCACTCAACGCAAACCCGCCGGAACGCCGTATAGGCTCGATCTACGGGCGGATCGCGCCGAAGGAACTGCCGCGCACACCTGGACAGTGGGAGACTTTCGACGTCACGCTGGTGGGCCGCACCGTAACCGTGGTCCGCAACGGCGTCACTACGATCGATCGGCAGGAGATCGAGGGCATCACCGGCGGCGCACTGGATGCCAACGAAGGCGAGTCGGGGCCTTTTTACATCCAGGGCGACCACACCGGCGGCCTGAAGTTTCGCAGCATCACCGTTTCGGTGCCGAAGCGTTGACTTGACTTCCCTTCAAGCTTCTCAAAACGAATCAGCCGCGTAAACCTTTTGTTCTGCCGCAATCGAGGCTCTGGCAACTATAATGTCCCGGTGGCATGAGAGAGCCATAGATGTAGACTTGCGCGTGCAGAAGAACGCTATCTCGGAGCAGGAGCCTTTTAATCTGGAATCAGCCCGATCAAGCTAAAGGATGACGCGGGCAGGTTTGCTGGGGTGTTTATCCTGAAAATGTATTTCGTCTGAATGAGGAGGTGCAAGAAATGAGAAAGTCAGTTAAATCGGTCAATCGAAGAGATTTCATGAAGAGCGCCGCAGCGCTCACAGCAGCATTCGGTATGGCGGGCCGCGCGGGAGTACCTGCGCAACGCAACAGCGTCAAGGGCCGGGTCATCGGCGCCAACGATCGCATTAACGTGGGGGTCATTGGCGTCGGCGGACGCGGAACCGGCGACGCCCGCAGCTTTGCCACGATCGGCGTGGAGAAAAACTCCTGCCGGATCGTCGCCGTCTGCGACGTCTATCAGAAGCGGCTGGACGCGAGCAAGGAGATCCATAAATGCGACGGTTACCTCGACTATCGGGAGGTGATTGCCCGCAAGGACATCGACGCGGTGATCATCGCCACGCCCGACCACCAGCATGCCCATATGGCCTTGGAGGCTATGAATGCCGGCAAGGACGTCTATGTAGAGAAGCCGATGTGTCACACCATCGACGAGACGAGGCTCATGATCGAGAAAGTCAAACAAACGGGCCGCGTGCTTCAGGTGGGATCACAAACCACCTCCGCCGATCAATGGTGGAAAGCCAAGAAAGCCATCGCGGACGGCGCCATAGGCCAGATGATCATGAGCCAGGGCTCCTACCATCGCAACTCCAAAGATGGCGAGTGGAACTACAGGATCGATCCCAGTGCCGGCCCGGACAAGAAGGGCGCTGATTATATCGACTGGAAGGGATGGCTGGGCCCGGCACCCGCGCGCTCTTTTGACGCAGACCGATTTTTCCGCTTCCGCAAGTACTGGGACTATTCGGGCGGAACTGCTACGGACCTATTCTTCCACGTGATGGCGCCTCTGAATATCTGCTGGGCTGAGCCGCAGTTCCCGTACAGGGTAATGGCCGGGGGCGGCAACTTCGTTTTCAAGGATGGGCGCGACGTGCCGGACACGTTCCACCTGATTGCCGATTACGCCAAGGGTCATTCGGTGGTCCTCAGCTCCTCGATGGCCAATTCGCAGCACATTCCGGGGCTGATCCGCGGCCACGAAGGGACCATGATCATGGTCGAGCACGGCCAGTTCGAAGGACGCACCGACTATATTACGCTCAGGCCGGAAAGGCGGGTGATCAGTGATGCCTACCAGGCCAAGTTCGGCGACAGTGAGGTGAAGATCCAGGTCGAGAAAAAGGACGAAATGCGCGCCCACGTCGAAAATTTCCTGGATTGCGTTCGCTCTCGCCAAAAGCCGACTCTGGACGTGAACACCGCGGCATGTGCCCAGGCTGCAATCACCATGGCGGTGCAGAGCTATCGCCAGGGCCGGGTTTTGTACTTCGACGCTCAAAAGTGGAAGATCGTTCCCAAGCCGCCAAAAGTGTAGGCGGAGAAAAGGTGTCCCTACTGAAAAGTCGAACTGGATCGGAGTGGCTCACCCCGGCTGGTTCCCGAGGCTCTTCCGCCCGGAGAATCCTTCCCGAGTGAAAGATGACTCCGCGAGCCGTGATAGTAGTCAAGGTAGCAGGCGACATGCCGCCGCAACGATTACCACCACTACGAACTTTTTGGCAGGGACAGGATTCAGGGGAGCAGGTCACGCCCGACAGAAAAAAATCGGGCGCAGACAGAATGCCTGCGCCCGGATGCTGGGTCAAACGAGGTTAGAAGGCGATACGCAGCCCGAAACGGAATTTCCTCGGGTCGTCCGCCACGCCGAGGATCTTCCCAAAGTTCACGTTGGTGACACTGCCATTCGGATTGCCGAAGTGCGGCGTGTTGCTGATGTTGAATCCCTCCGCCCGGAATTCCGCCTTGAACCTTTCCGTGATCCTGAAGCTGCGGAACAGGCTGAAGTCCATATTTATGGCGCCGGGGCCGCGCATGGTGAGCAGGCCCACATTGCCGAAACGGACATCCGTGATATTCGCGAAGGCGGTGGTATCGAAAAATGGAAGGTCGCCGACATTACCCAGCTTGGCGACTTCGGGCTTGATCTGGTCCGGGGTCTGGGGGTTGCTGTTCATGTTCAACGACGTCCCGGAAGCGCTGAGGCTAAACTGACCGCCCTTGACGGCACTGAAGATGCCGTTGATCTGCCAGCCTCCCAGGATTGCCCTGGCGGCGCCGTCCTGGGCCCACTTCTTCCCGGTGCCGAAGGGGAGTTCGTAGACGTAGGCCAGCTGCAACATTTGGGGTCGGTTGAAAGGCGCGTTGGTGCGGTTACGGTACATCTGATTCAGCGCGTTGAACGAGAAAGTCGTCCAGTCGCCGTAGGAGGTGTCGGCAATGGCATGCGAGTAGGTGTAAGCGCCTTTGAGGAACAGGCCGCTCGTGAAGCGCCGGTTGACGGTAGCCTGCAGCGAATGGTAATCAGCGTGCGAGCTGCCATTCCACAGCCTGGTGTTTGCGGTGCGCCCGAATTTGATATAGCCCGGCCGGCTGTTATTACCGGCACCGGGCCATTGCGACGCGTTGAGTTGGGTGAACGCGAAACCGTTAATGGATTGCGACCCGACATAGGCAACCGACCCTACTATCTCGCCGGGAAGTTTGTGCTCAATTGTGAAGTTCCACGATTCGATGTAGCCTCGTTTCATCTGCTTGTTGGCCTCGGGGTAGCCCATCTCAGCCGACAACGGCAGTGGAATCCTGCCCTTTTCAACATCCGGGCAACAGATCGAAGGAATACCGACATTGGGGCCCAGGGGTTGGTTGGGGATTCCCGCCTTCACGTAATTGGGGTCCGTGGTGACGGGCTGGTAGCCATTGACTCCCCCGAAGTTAGCGACAAGCGTCAGCGGATAGAATCCGCGCAGCGCCTGCGCGCCCCAGGGGTGCGAATGGAAGGTGATGCCGTAGCCGCCTCGCAGCACCATGTTGTTGGTCGCCTGATAGGCGAAGCCGATGCGTGGAGCAAAAAGCTTTTTGCTATATCCCACGCCCATGTCCTGGGGCAAGCCACCCTTGCCGCCGATCAGGACATCATTGGTGTTGGGATCATACGATTCGATTCCCATCCCCTGGGCGCGGGTCCGGGTGGGATAAAGTTCCCAGCGCAGCCCAATGTTGAGGGTCAGCTTCGGGGTAGCGCGCCAGCGGTCGCGGACATAGAAGGCCCAGGTGTTCTCCATGCTTGTCATCTTGATGTACTGAGGGCTTTTCCCGGAAGAAGAGGCCGCGCCAAGCATGAACGCCGCCATGCTGTTCCAGGCGTTTTCAAACGATGGCGTGCCTCCCGTGAATCCCACGGAGTCGCGCAGGGCGGCGGGATTGAAAGCGGTAATGGCGTTGCCGAAACCAAAGCAGCCGCGCGGGCCGCAGCCCAGTTCCGGCTGCCAGTGGTTCATGAAATGGTGCATCAAGTCCATGCCAAAGCGGATGTCGTGATTGCCCTGGATCTTATTGAAGTTGAGGCTCCAGGTCAGCGACTGGTCGTTGCGCTGAACCGGGTTCCAGCCTTCCGAATTGCCCATCGTGGCCACGTCGGTGACGCTGAAATACGGTACGCCGCCCTCTTTCGGATCGGAGCCGTTGGTCCCCGGGATCTTCAGCACGTCCAACCCGTAGTTTTTATCGAGGTTGCCGGGATCTACGACCTGGCCGAAGCGGGTCCAGCCGAATGTCCCGTCAAAGAGGAATTTTGGTGAAAAGGTGTAGGTCGATCCGATGGTCGCCAGCTGCACCTGGGTGTCGCCTGTTCCAACGCCGCCGCCGGTGCACAGGCCGCTCCCCTGGGCCTGGAGACCCAGGCCGGGTTGACAGGTTACCAGCCCCCTCATCATGCTGTATTTGAACCATACCTGGTGCTTTTCGTTCCGGTTCCAGTTAACCTTGGCATCAAAGTTGTTCCGGTTTACGGCCTGGGTGTTGGAAGTATAGTAATTGGTGTTATCCCCGGCCAGGTTGGGCAAAGGAACATACCCAAGCAACGTGGTTGTGGCATAGTTCAAGCGGGAGGTAGGGATAACGTTGAGCTTTCCAGCGCTGGAAATGACTTTGCGGCCCGTGCCGTCGAGGTTGCCGGAGTATGGATCGAAGACCATCCCTCTCTGCAGGGGTACTGAGGCACCCTCCGTTGTCTGAACCAGGATCGGGTTGCCTTTGGCATCCAGGACCTGCGCCCCCAACTTCCGGCTGAAATCGCCCGCGCGGTAGTCGGCAGGCGGAACGGACAGGGTTGTGCTATATCCCAGCCTTTGAAAGGTGCCTTCCCAGTCGGTGAAAAAAAACAGTTTATTCTTCACGATGGGACCGCCGATGCTGTACCCGTCGATGTTTTGGATGCCCTTGGGCTTTTTGACTGCCCTGGCACGATTCTCATCCCAGCGAAAGGTCCTCAAAGCACTGTTGTCATGCATGCCGAAAAGACTGCCGTGGAAATCGTTGGTTCCGGACTTCGTCGCCACGGTCACCGCGGCGCCGCCCGTTATGCCCTGCTCGGCATCGAAGTTATTGGTCGAGATGTTGACCGTCTCGATGCTCTCCGCCGGCGCGACGTAGACCGTATGGTGAGGCATCGTGATCAGGATGTTCGCCGCACCATCCAGCCGGGTGTTGTTGGAGCCGCGTTCCATGCCGTTGACGTTGGTGGTCAACGAGCGTCCGGGCGTATCGGTGACGGCGTTCTGAAGCGCCCCCGGCGTGGCGCCTGGAACCAGGTTGATGAGAGTCTGGTAGTTGCGGTAATTGCCGAGCGGCAAATTCTCTACTGCTATCGCCTCCAGGTTCACACTGACGTCCGCCTTCGTGGTCTGGAGGACCGCCGCGCTGGCCTCTACCGTTACCGTATCGGTAACTTGCCCTACCTGGAGGGTGATGTTGGCGCGCCTGACCGTGTTGATGGAGACTGTGATCCCCTTCTCCAGGTAATTGCGAAACCCGGTCATCTTGACGCTCAAGTCATACCTGCCTTCAAGCAGGTTCGGAATTGAGTAGCTGCCTGTGGCGTCGGTCGTGCCTTCTCGGGATTGTCCGGTCTGGGTGTTTGTAATCGTGACCGTGGCCCCGGGCACCACCCCGCCAGTCTGGTCCGTCACGGTTCCCCCAACGGACCCGTAAAGGACCTGGGCATTCAAACGCGGAACGAACACGGGTGCGAGAAGAAACATACTCACGAGGAACGCCAAGAGTACGTATTTTGCTCTATGATGAAACATAGGTAAACCTCCGTTTACTGATACTTCTTGACTTTATCGGCGTGGATCTCTTCGGTGAGACATAGCCCTTCTTGATGACCTACAGACCGATAGTCCACGACGTGCATTTCGACCATAGCTCACGAGAAAGTCCCGCGTCAGATGCCAGGGAAGGCAATATGCGCGCATCATAAGTCCATCGAGCCGGCGATTTCAAGAATTTAATAAGCAATGAAAGGCGTGTTCGTCAGAGGGAAATCAGTGCGGTGCGGTTGCTTCCAGAGTTTGCAGGTCTCTGTCGATGCTGCGGAGCAGTTCTGTTTGGCCGCGAGCTTTTCCGGAAGTTCCTAAAAAAATCGGGCGCAGGCAGCAATGCCTGCGCCCGGATGCTGGGTCAAACGAGGTTAGAAGGCGATGCGCAGCCCGAACCTGAAAGATCTCGGGTCGTTTGAATCGCTGAGGATCTTCCCGAAATTCGAACTGTTGCGATTGCCGTTCGGATTGCCGAAGTGCGGCGTGTTGGTGAGGTTGAAAGTCTCCACGCGGAACTCCATCCCGACCTTCTCCGTGATCTTGAATTTGCGGAACAGGCTGAAATCGGTGTTCACGACTGCAGGGCCGCGCATCGTGTTTCGGCCTACGTTGCCGGGCCGGACCTGAGTGACCCGCGCAAAGGCGCTGGTATCAAAGTATGGGGTATCGCCCAGACCACCCAGAATTGCAATTTCGGGCTTGATCTGGTCCGGAGTCTGAATGCTGCCGGGCATGTTCAGCGACGAGCCCGAAGCGCTCATCGTAAACATACGACCCTGGTATGCACTGACGATACCGTTGATCTGCCAGCCGCCCAGGAGCGCCTTGGCGGCACCGGACTGGGCCCACTTCTTGCCGGGGCCCATGGGGAGTTCGTACACATAGGCGAACTGGAACATGTTGGGGATGTTGAACGCCGTCGAGGCGCGGTTGCGGGAAAGCTGGCTCAAGGCGGACCATATCCCCCCCTCGGCTCCCGTCCAGTCACTGTACTCGACCTCACCGATGGCATGCGAGTAAGTGTAAGACCCCTTAAGGAACAGGCCGCCCGTGAAGCGCCGATTGAGGGTGGCCTGCAGCGAGTGGTAGTTGCTGCCATAGCGGCCATTCCACACATTGGTGTCCGCAGTGCGGCCGAACTTGGTGTAGAGCGGCTGCCCCTCATCGCCGGATCCCGGGAGTTGCGAGGCGTTGATATTTATGAACCCAAAGCCATTTACGGAGTGTGACCCTACATAGCCAACCGATGTTACCAGTTCGCCGGGCAGCTTGCGCTCGACGATGAGGTTCCAGGATTGGATGTATCCCCGTTTCAACTCCTTATTGGCCTCGGGGTAACCCATGATGGCCGCTAGCGGCAGTTGCTGCCTGCCCTTACTCGGGTCGGGGCAACAGATCGGGAGAATTCCGACTGTGCCGCCGAGCGGCGCGTTCGGAATCCCCGCCTTCACGTAATTGGGGTCCGTGGTGATGGACTGGTAGCTGTTGATCCCCGAATACGACCCGACAATCGTCAGCGGATAGTAACCGCGCAATGCCTGAGCGCCCCAGGGATGCGAGTGGTACGTAATACCGTAACCGCCTCGGATCACTGTGTTGCTGGCCATTTGATAAGCAAAGCCGAAGCGGGGAGCAAAAAGTTTCTTGCTGAAGCCCACGCCGTTGTCCTGGGGAACACCCGGCCATCCACCGACCAGCACGTCGTTGGTCGTCCGGTCGTACGATTCGATTCCCATGTTCTGCGCGCGCGAGCGATTGGGGTAAAGCTCCCACCGCAACCCCAAGGTGAGGGTCAGCTTTGGAGTTACGCGCCAGCGATCACGGACGTAGAAAGCCCAGGTGTTCTCAAGGCTGGTCATCTTGATGTACTGGCTGCTCTTCCCTGTGTAATCCGACACACCAAGCATAAAAGCCGCCACTCCGTTCCAGTCGTTCTCAAAGGATGGAGTGCCGCCCTTGAATCCTACTGTGGCATCGAGAGCATCGGGGTTGAGGGCCGTAGTGCCGGGAGCGAAATCAAACGCACCGCGCGGTCCTTCCCCTAACTCCGGCTGCCAATGATTCATGAGGTGGTGCATCAAATCCATCCCGAAGCGGATGTCGTGATTGCCCTTGATCTTGTTGAAGTTGAGGTTGAAGGTATAGGACTGGTCGTTTCGTTGAAGCGGGTTCCAGCCTTCCGCATTGCCCAGGTTGGTATAGCCGGAAATGTAAAAGGCCGGCAAGCCGCTTTCCCGCGGATCTGGGCCGTTGGTTCCCGGAATCCCCAGCACGTCCGATCCATAGTTTTTGCCGAGGTCAGGGGGATACACGGTCTGGCCAAAGCGCGTCCAGCCAAGCGTTGCGTCAATCAGGAATGTGGGCGAAACGGTGTACGACGTCCCGATGGTCGCCACCTGTACCTGGGTTTTACCCTCACCGAGGCCCCCGCCAGTGCACGAGCCGGGCCCGCCGGCCGCGCCCAGGCTGAAACCACAGGTAACCAGCGCCTTCATCATGCTGTACTTGGTCCAGACCTGGTTCTTCTCATTCCGGTTCCAGTTGACCTTGACGTCGATGTTGTTGCGGTTCAAGCGCTGGCCGCCGGAGGTGTAATAGTTGGCATTATCCCCGGGAAGGCTCGGCGCCGGCACCAGGGCGAGCATCTTCATCATGGGGACGTTCAGGCGAGCCGCGGGAATGACGTTGACCTTGCCTCCACTCGAAAAGACCTTGCGGCCCGTGCCGTCCAGGCTGCCCGTAAAGGGATCAAAGACCATCCCTTCCTGGAGCGGTACCGTGGTCCCCTCGGTAGTGGGAATCAGAATGGGTTTGCCGCTGCCATCCAGGATCTGGCTTCCCAGCATTCTGCCGAAATTCCCGGTTCGGTAGTCGGTAGGAAAGACGGAACTCACCGCGCCATAGCCCACGCGTTCAAAGGTTCCTTCCCAGTCACCGAAAAAGAACAGCTTGTTCTTCACGATGGGTCCACCGATGCTGGCTCCGTCGATGTTTCGGATGGTATTGGGCTTTTTCTGTTTGTTGCGATTCTCCTGCCACCGGTTGGCACGCAAAGCGCTATTGTCGTGCATGCCGAAAAGGCTGCCGTGGAAATCGTTGGTCCCGGATTTCGTCACCACTGTGACTGCGGCGCCGCCCGTAATCCCCTGTTCAGCATCGAAGTTGTTGGTGGAGATGTTGACCGTCTCGACGCTTTCCACGGGCGGGACGTACACCGCATGATGAGGCATCGTGATCAGGATATCGGCCGCACCGTCCAGGCGGGTGTTGTTGGCACCGCGGTCCTGGCCGTTGACGTTGGTGGTCAAGGAACGCCCGGGCGTATCGGTGACGGCGTTCTGAAGCCGTGCCGGTGTGGCGCCTGGAACCAGATTGATGAGGCTTTGATAGTTCCGGTAGCCGCCGAGCGGCAGGTTTTCAATCGCTCGCGCTTCCAGGTTCACTGCAACATCCGCCTTCGACGTCTGGAGCACTGCAGCGCTGGCCTCTACCGTGACCGTGTCGGTGACTTGCCCCACCTGGAGGGTGATACTGGCCTGCCTGACCGTGTTGATGGAGACCAAGATCCCTTTTTCCAGGTGATTGCGAAACCCGGTCATCTTGACGCTGAGATCGTACGTGCCTTCAAGCACGTTCGGAATTGAGTAGTTGCCGGTGTTGTCGGAAACGGCTTCCCGGGCCTGTCCGGTTTGGACGTTCGTAATGGTGACCGCGGCCCCGGGCACCACCGCGCCGGTCTGGTCCTTCACGGTGCCCCCAATGGAGCCGTAAAGGACCTGGGCATTCAAACTTGGAACAAACATGGGTGCGAGAAGCAACGCGCCCATGAGGAAAGCCATCAGTGGGTATTTTGCTCTTTGGAACAAGGCTACACCTCCGTTTGCTGATACTTCTTGACTTTGCCGGCGTGGATCGCTTCGGTGAGACACAGCCCTTCTTGAAACCGATAGTCCACGACGTGCATTTCATCCACAGCTTACGAGAAAGTTCCGAGTCAGATGCCAGGGAAGGCGATATAGGCTTGAATAATAATCCCATCGAACCGGCGATTTCAAGAGGAGCTTATTTTAAGCAGGGACGTACACTCTGCACTTTCTGCCGTTGATCCCGCGAGTTCTCTTGACTCAGCGGAGAGGACACACGATCCATCGTGTGTTGAGCACTCTGGCTTTTCATAGACGGAGTCGCGGAATACGGGTTTTTGCAGATTCGCGTTGTGGTAAGCGTTCTTCTCCAGGAGGAAAGTGGGACGGATACGCCGATTTTGAAAAGCGTTTTCGTCAGAGGGACATCAGTGCGGTGCGGTTGCTTCCAGAGTTTGCAGGTGTTTGTCGATGCTGCGAAGCAGTTCGGTTTGGCCGCGAGCCGCCGCTTGCTCGCGTGCCCGGCGGCCATATCTCAACGCCTCTTCCCGGTTGCCGGCGCGCGCATACGTGGCTGACAATGCGTAGAGGTACGCGGGGGTGCTCTCGTCTTCGGGGCTGAGCGCCACCAGGAAATGGCTGATCGCTTCGTCGTACTTCTTTTGATTCGCCAGGATTCTTCCAATATTAAAGTGCGCCAGCGGGTAATCCGGCTGCCGCTCGACGGCTTTGCGGTAAAACACCAGAGCTTCGTCTAATCGCCCTTGCTGTTCCCGCAGGAAGCCGAGATTGTGGAAGGCCTGCGAGTGAAAGGGATTGGCCTCCACCGCCTTCCGAAACATCTCTTCCGCCTCAACGTCCTTGCGCTGCTCGAAAAGCAGCACGCCGTAGTTATAGTAGCTGTCGGCGTGATTGGGATTGAGGCGAACGGCGGCGCGAAAGTGCTCCTCTGCCTTTTGCGGTTGATTTGTCCTGCCATAAAGGATGATCAGATTCGCGTGGGCCAGCACATATTCCGGGTCAAGTTCAAGCGCCTTCTCATGCTCAGCGATGGCGTCCTCGATCCGCCCCGCATTCTGGAAGGCGATCCCGCGCTGAAGCAGGGATGGAGCCCCGCGGTCAAGCGCGCGCATTTCGTCGCGCAGAGGGTCCGGGACCGGCGGCACAAGAGTTTGGCCGGCGGCGTGCAGCTTAAGCTGCTCTTCCGATCCCGGGCCGTCACCGAGTTTCCGGTAAGCCTGTGCGAGCCCATAGTGTGCCGCGCCATAGGCCGGAAACAGTTCGCAAGCCCTGCGGTAGGATTCAACTGCGGCGTTCAAGTCGCCATTGGCGGCGCGGATCCGGCCAATTCCATAATAGGCCGCCGCCGCGTCAGGATGCTGCTTGACGATAGCCTCATAGATTCTTCCCGCCTCCTCCCAGTCTCCTGCGGCGAGGAGGTTTTCAGCGAGCTTCAATCGGGCCGTCAGGTAGTCGGGATTCAGGCGCAGCGCGGCGCGAAGTGTGGTCGCGGCTTCTGTACGCTTCCCCTGAACGCTTTGCAGCGATCCCAGGTAGTACAGCCATCGGAAAGCCGCGGGATCGAGCTGGTGAGCCCGCCTATAACATATCGCTGCCGACTCACGCCGTTTGTAGAGGTCCAGCAGCATGCCAAGTTTGCCGCTGGCATTGGCGTCGCGAGAATTGGCGCGTGCGGCGTCATAGGCCTCCCGGACCTGCTCCCTGACCACCGAAGGGAATTCCGTCATGTCCAGCTGGGGCAATTCGGGTAGCGACGAAGTCTGAGCCCGAAGGACAGGAACCCCAAAAGCCAGTGTCAGAATCGCGACCAGGAAGTTGCACCGCATAGAATCATTGTAGGATCAGAATCGGACCCGAAATCAAGTTCGGATTTCCTTGGACAAAAACGGTGACAAGCACCGAATTTCCGGCGAAATCAGCGATAGCGGCAGTGTTTTTGCGGAAATTCGGTGCCTGTTGCTCTAGCGCAAGATAAAACGGACAAAAAAAGAGAGAAATTATCCCACACTCTCCTGGTTTTGTTGTGACGCAATTGCAATTCTCCGTTGGTCATCTGTTCTGCCTTGAGTCCGGCTTGCGCCGGT
>Ga0315273_10002668_pt1 | contig 21154 bp, 17 predicted proteins | sample YL17G02_0_MG_FD_205753 | JGI IMG/M metagenome (GOLD analysis project Ga0315273, IMG submission 205753) | Sediment microbial communities from Yellowstone Lake, YNP, Wyoming, USA - YL17G02_0 | ecosystem: Environmental > Aquatic > Freshwater > Lake > Sediment | place: USA: Wyoming | collected... | reverse complement strand
TTGCCGCTCGCACGCGGGGTCATGACGCCACCTCCTGGCGGCGCAGCTTGCGGACGAGCTTGCGAGCTTCGTTGGGGCCGACGCGGCCGTAGGTGTCCTCGGCCCCGACGCGCACCACGGGGGCGAGGGCGCAGGCACCGACGCAGTTGACCGTCTGGAGCGTGAAGAGTCCGTCGGCCGTGGTGCTGTCGATGGGGATCTCAAGCTCCTGGGCGATGGCCTCGACGACCAGCGGCGCGCCGGCGACGTGACAGGCCGTGCCCATGCAGACGTCGATCACGTGCTTGCCGACCGGCGTCAGTCGGAACTGGGAGTAGAAGCTGGCCACGCCGAAGACGCGCGAGAAGGGCAGGCTCATCTCGCCGGCGATGTCCTCGAGCGCGCGCCGCGGCAGGTAGCCGTACGTCTCCTGCGTCGTGTGGAAGGCCTCGATCAGGCCCGAACCCTCGCGGATACGGGTGATCACGTGGTCGAAGAGCTTCATGTCGATCTCGGGCTGCACCGCCTTGGCGGCGGCGCGCTCGGCGTCGACGTCGAAGGGCAGCTCCTCGAACTCGGGGCAGAAGTCGATCTCGATGCAGTCCACCGGGCAGCTGCGCTCGCAGAGCGTGCAGGCGTAGCAGCGGTAGCGGCCGTCCTTCTCCTTGACGAGGTCGAAGAGGCCGACGCCCTTGGCCTTGTGCAGCAGCTCGCGCTTCTCGAAGTCGATGCCCTTGAGGACCTCGTAGAGGGCGGAGCCCTTGGGCTCGGTCCCGTGCTTGCCGTTGCCTCCGTTGCTTCTCGCCATGGCCGTCACCTCAGTCCTCGCGCAGGTTGAGGTAGCGGCGCTCGATCGAGGCGCGCTTCTTCGACCTGGCCGCCTTCTGGAGCACGGCGAACGCCTGCTCGATGTTGTCGGGGAAGATGTCGCGGCCGCCCAGACCGTAGATGAAGGGCAGCACCTGGGGGCGCGGGTCACAGTCGTAGAGCGCCGCACGGACCTCGAGGAAGACGGGTCCGCCCTGGGCGCCGGACGAGTCGGCGCGGTCCATGACGCCGACGACCTTGACCTGCTGCAGCGCCTTCGCGTAGGCCTCGTGCGGGAACGGCCGGAAGGCGCGCACCCGCACCATGCCGGCCTTGACGCCCTTGGCGCGCAGCTTGTCGACGACCATGCGCGTCGTGCCGGCGGTGGAGCCGACGACGACGATCGCGACCTCGGCGTCGTCGAGGCGATACGGGTCGAGGAGGTCGTACTGCCGGCCCGAGAGCTCGGCGTACTCGTCGGCGACGTCCTGGATCACCCTGAGGGCGCGGTCCATGGCGCGGTTCTGGGCCACCTTGTGCTCGAAGTAGAAGCCGTGCAGCCCGTCGAACGGTCCCACGGTGACCGGGTGCTTGCTGTCCAGCAGCGGGTTGACCGGGCGGTACGGCCCGACGAACGCCTTCACCTGCTCGTCGGAGAGCATCTTGAGGGGGCCGATGGCGCCGCTGATCACGTAGCCGTCGAGCATGCCCATGACCGGCAGGCGCACGTCGTCGTGCTCGGCGATGCGGATCGCCATGAGGCAGTTGTCGTAGGCCTCCTGGTGGTTCTCGCCGTAGAGCTGGACCCATCCGGTGTCGCGGCCGCCCATGGTGTCGGAGTGGTCGCAGTGGATGTTGATGGGGCCCGACAGGGCGCGGTTGACCGTCGTCATGACGACCGGCAGCCGGTAGGACGCGGCGATGTACAGGACCTCCCACATGAGGGCGAAGCCCTGGGAGGAGGTCGCCGTCATCGTCCGCGCGCCGCCGGCCGCCGAGCCGATCACGGCGCTCATCGCCGAGTGCTCCGACTCGACGGTGACGAACTCGGAATCGACCTTGCCGTCGGCGACGTACTGGGCGTAGATCTGGACGATCTCGGTCTGGGGCGTGATGGGGTAGGCGCACACCACGTCGGGGTCGATCTGGCGCATCGCTTCGGCGACCGCCTCGTTGCCGGTGACGGCGACGGTGGTGGCGTCGAGCGTGTTCTTGGCGTCGAGCGTCGTCACCGTCTCACTCCTTCTCGTCGAGCTTCATGACGATGGCCCCGCTCGGGCACTCCTTGGCGCAGATGCCGCAGCCCTTGCAGTGGGCGAGGTCGACGGCGACCGCCTTGCCGTCCTCGATGATGATCGAGGCGTCGGGGCAGTAGAAGTAGCAGAGCATGCAGCCGTCGCACTTCTCGGGGTCCATCTCGGGGACGAGCGTCCGCCAGCCGCCGGTCTCGTTGTAGACCGAGTTGCCGGCCTCGGGGATCGTCGCGCCGAGCTGGTGCCTGTCGGGTCCCCAGGTGTCGAGGTCGCTGACGTCCCACTTCGGCTTGGGGAGCTTCTTGGCGCTCGGCTTGCGCGGGGGGGCCGGCTTCTTGGCCGCGGCCTTCTTCTCGACGCTCATTCGGCCTGGACCTCCTCGTAGCTCCGCGTAAGAGCCTTGATGTTGCCTTCGACGACCTTGGGCGGGAACTTCTTGCCGAAGTCGGCGCGCAGGAACTCGACCACGTCCTCGATCGGGAACAGGCCGGTCACGCGCACGAGGGCGCCGACCATGGGGGTGTTGGGGATCGGTCGCCCGATAGTGTCGGAGGCGATCTTGGTCGCCGCCACTGTGAACAGGCGGTGCCCCTCGAGTCCGTAGTGGGCGCGCAGCTGGGCGGGCGGCAGGTCGCTGTTGACGAGCACGACGGCGTCGTCGGGCGCGCCCTTGGCGACGTCGACGATGCTGAGCAGGGAAGGGTCGAGCACCACGACGATGTCCGGGTGCTCGATGCCGGAGTAGACCTGGATGGGCTCGTCGCTGATGCGCGTGAAGGCGACGATCGGGGCGCCGGACCTCTCCGGCCCATACTCGGGGAAGGCCTGGAAGTACCGGTGCTGGCCCAGGGCGACCTCGGCCACCATCTTGGCCGCCGTCACGGCGCCCTGGCCGCCACGCCCGTGCCAGCGGATCTCGGTGAGACCATGGGTGGACGTCTTCGGTTTGCGGCTCGCGGTCGTCACTGTCAGTCCTCCTCACGGCGCAGGCTGCGGCGACCGGCGAAGGCGCGGCCGAGCGTGAGCTCGTCCGCGTACTCCAGGTCGCCACCGACCGGGAGACCGCTCGCCAGGCGAGTCACGCGCACGCGCGCGGGGAGCTGGTCGGCGATGTACATCGCCGTCGCCTCACCGGTCATGGTCGGGTTGGTGGCCAGGATCACTTCGTGCACGGAGTCGTCCACGCGCGCGACAAGTTCGCCGATGTGCAGGTCGTCGGGGTCCACGCCGTCGAGCGGCGAGAGCGCCCCGCCGAGCACGTGGTAGAGCCCGCGGAACTCACCCGTCCGCTCGATCGGGACGATGTCCCCGGGCTGCTCGACGATGCAGATGACCTCTGCGTCGCGCCGGCTGTCGGCACACACGGTGCAGAGCTCGCCCTCGGCGAGATTGAAGCAGCGGCGGCAGAAACCGATGCGCTCCTTGACCTCCACGATCGCCTCCGCCAGCGGCAGGACCTGCTCTGGCCGCTGGCGCAGGATGTGAAACGCGAGGCGCTGCGCGCTGCGCGGACCGATGCCGGGCAGGCGCGAGAGCTCCTTGATCAGCCGATCGACTGATGGTGCATACACTTGCACTCCCGCTGCATGAACATGCGCTCATGCCTGAGCTTGGACAAGATCGTTCGCAGAACTGGAGCGGATGACTCCCGAGCGCGAAGTGTACTCGCACACGCCCGTTCGCGCAACGGAGTCCTAGCGTCGATCCGCACGCCAAGGATACGCGTTCGGCCATCCGGACGCGACCCTAGGGCGAAGTCTGGAAAAGAGGAGTAACGCAGTCCTTTATGCAGACCTGTATCCGCTCGAAACGGCGGATCTCGCCGTCCTGCCGCAGTACGCCTGAGGGCGCGTCGCGGAGGCCTCAGAACAGGCCGGGGATGTTCGGCAGATCGAGGCCACCGGTGGCGCCGCCCAGCTTGCGCTGCGCCACGTCCTGGGCGGCGCGCAGCGCCTCGTTGGTCGCCGCCATGACGAGGTCCTGCAGCATCTCGACGTCGTCCGGGTCGACCGCCTCGGGCTGCATACGCACCTCGCGGACCTCAAGCGAGCCGCTCATGACCACCGTCACCATGCCGCCGCCGGCGCTTGCCTCGACGGTCTCGCCGGCGAGCTCCTCCTGGGCCTCGGCCATCTTGCGCTGCATCTCCTGGACCTGCTTCATCATCTTCTGGTACTGGGGGTTCATCGCTGGCGCGTCTCCTTCGGACGACCGGGTGCCGTGTGGCGCCCGGTCAAGGCTCGTCGAGCTCCTCGGCGTCGAGCAGCTGCTTCGTCAGGTTGATGGTCTGGGTGAAGTCGAGGGGCGCTTGCGCGCGCGGCGCGGGCCGCGCGCCCGCCGAGGCGCCGGCCTCGGTGAGGACGAACTCGGGCTGCAGGCGCCGTCCCAGCGTGTCGAGAAAGGCCGCCGCGAGCACGTCGTCGTTGCCGGCTTCGAGTGCCCGGGTGAGGGCGAAGTTGGACGGCATCGCCACGGTGAGCCGGTCACCGGCCAGTGCCGTCGGTCGCGCGTCGCGGAGCAGCGCGTAGAGCGCGACGCTGCCCGACTGCACCCTCTGCAGGACGAGCTCCCAGGCGCGGCGTACGCGGTCGAGGGTGATCTCGGGCCCGGCATCGGGCGCGCGGTCGTCGCCCGGCGCGGACTGCGGCTCGAGCGTGCCGGCGGCCGGCGTCTCGCCGTGCCCGGGTCCCTCGGTCGCGGGCTGTGTCTCGGTTACGGCGCTCTCGGCCGGAGTCTCAGGGGTCGGGACCGCCGCGGCGGCTTGCGCCGCCGTCTCGGCCTTCACTTCGGCGGCCTTCGCCTTGGCACCGGCGGTCTCGCAGGCGAAGCGCGTCGCGCCGAGACCCACCTCGAGCCGCCGCAGGCGCTCGTCGAGGCCGGCGGCCGAGGCGTCGACCTGCGGCCGCGTGATCTTGACCAGCGCCAGCTCGAGCTGCAGGCGGGCGTCGAGCCCATCCTTGATGTCGCGCTGCGCCTGCCCCAGTGTCTCGATCATGGCGACGAGCTCGCGCGGGTGCAGCTGGCTGGCCTGCGGCAGCAGTCGTCGCACGAGCTCGTCGTCGAGCTCGACCGTCTGACCCAGGGCGCGCAGGGCGGCCTCGTCATCGGCCGCGTCCTCGAGGTGCTGCAGCAGGAACACCTGACGCAGGTGGCGCAGCAGGTCGCGGATGAACTGCGGGAAGTCCACGCCGTCGTTGGCCAGGCGCTGCACGAACTGCAGCGCCTCGGCGGTGCGACGCTCGAGGCAGATGTCGGTGACTTCGAAGAGCAGGTCGGTGCTCGTGACCCCAAGGGCCTCGAGGACGTCGGCGGGGTGGATAGTCCCCTCGCCGTAGGCGATGAGCTTCTCGAGTGTGCCGATCGCGTCGCGGAAGCCGCCCTGCGAGTGACGCGCGATCTCGACCAGCGCCGCCTCCTGGATCTCGATCGACGGCCCGCCGCGCTGCTCGTCGGAGCGCTGGTTCTCGCTCTCGACGATGCGCGCCAGAAGCCTGGCGATGTCGTGCACCTGCGGGCGCCTGAAGTCGAAGCGCTGGCAGCGCGAGACGATGGTCTCGGGGATCTTGTGCGGCTCGGTCGTGGCGAGCACGAAGACCACGTTGCGGGGCGGCTCCTCGAGGGTCTTCAGCAGGGCGTTGAAGGCCTCGCGGGTGAGCATGTGGACCTCGTCGATGATGTAGACCTTGAAGCGGGCCTCGACGGGGGCGTAAGCGACGCGGTCGCGCAGGTCGCGGACGTCGTCGATGCTGCGATTGGAGGCCGCGTCCATCTCGATCACGTCCAGCGAGACCGAGTCGGCGATGGTGCGACAGTGGTCGCAGACCCCGCAGGGGTGCGCCGTCGGCTCCGTCCGCGGCGCATCCGGCGTGCCCATGCAGTTCAACGCCTTGGCGAGGATGCGCGCGGTGCTCGTCTTCCCCGTCCCGCGTGGGCCGGCGAAGATGTAGGCGTGCGCGACGGTGTTCGTCTCGACCGCGTTCTTGAGCGTGCGCGCCACGTGCGCCTGGCCGACGAGCTCGTCGAAGGTCTGCGGGCGGTATTCGCGATACAGGGAGCGGCGCATAGGAGGGCTAGTGTACCGCCGTGCGCGGCGGCCGGGGAAGCGCCGGCCTTCGGCGCCGCGTCACCGTTGCCGGCGCCGCCTCGCCGACGCGGGCGTCGCAACGCCCGCGTCGAGACAAGGCAAAAGAAAATGGCCGCGCACCCGCCGTCGAGACTCATCCTCCGAGCGTCCCTGCCGGGCGCAAGCTCCGGCCAGGCGACCCCACGGCACATGAAAGGGCCTGCTTAGCGCTGCTTCCTCCCGGACCTGACGCGGTTCGCAGGGTTCCATTGCGTGGGACCCGGCCATCGACGCCGCACGCCGGCCGACTGCCCCGCGGGATGGCCCCTCGGGCGGGGATTCAGCCCCGCTGTAGCGGATTGCGGGTACAGGGCACCGCTGGCTCCCCGCCTAGCGCGACCAAGCCGGGAGTGTACGCCGGGGACGCAGGCGACGCAAACGCGGCGGAGGCCGCGGGAGGGGCGCCCACAGTCGAACGACGCCAGGCCAAGGCGACGGCGTCCAGTACCGCGTCCGGACGCGTGAAGTGGGGCATGTGCCCCGTCTCTTCCAGGAGGACGAGGTCGCACCGCGGCACGAGCTGGCAGAGGCGCACGGCTTGGGCGGCGCTCACCACGAAGTCGGCCAGGCCGTGCACGGCGACCACCGGCGTCTCGAGGTCGGCGTACCGGCGGGCCAGGCTGCGCAGGTCCGCCTCGACGGCGGGGAGGTCGAGGGCGTCGCCGGCCAGGCGTTCGGGGCGCAGGGCCAGGCCTGGCGCGAGGCGCGCGTAGGCCGGGTCGGGTTGATCGGGCGCGAACGCGTGGCGCACGACCACACGCGCCAGCAGGCGCCCGAGCGGGACGACCAGCGTCCAGCGCAGGACGGCGCCGACGACCGGCACGGTGAGCAGGCGGCTCGGCGCGCGCGCAGGGTCGCGCGCCGAGAAGACGTAGCCGCCCAGCGTCACCACCGCGGCGACGGCGTCCGGGTAGCCCAGGGCCAGAGCGAGGGCCACGGGGGCGCCGGCCGAGTGGGCGACCAGCACGGGGCGCTTGATCCCGAGCGATCGCAGGGCCCGGTGGAGCGACTCGGCTTGGACCCGCGGCGAGCCGCTCTCGGCGCCCGCCCGCCCGCTGTAGCCGGCGCCCGGGCGGTCGAAGGCCACGAAGCGGTGATCGCGAGCCAGCGCCGGTCCGATGGAGAGCACGGCGTCGTACACAGACCCCTTGGCGCCGTGCAGAAAGACGACGGGAGGGCCCGCGCCGGCCTCGACGTAGTGGAGCTCGACACCGTCGACGACGATCGCCTTGCCGAGCTGAGGGGCGTGGCGCTCGGCTCGGCGGACGAGGGCGACGGTCGTCGTGGCCAGCGCGACGAGCACGGCGGCCGTGGCGACACCGAGGGTGAGCAGCACGTCCATGGGTCCATTCTCCGCGTGCCGGGGGTGAGCGAAACGCGGGGCAGCCGGCGTGACCGAAGGCCGTCGACCGCCCGCCTCTCTCCTGGCCCCGGCGCGGGCGCCGGGCGTTGCAGCTCCGTCGACCCGTGCTACCGTTGACGTCGACGGGGCGCGCGTCGAGCGGGAAGGACGCTGGACGCAGGTGAAGAGAAGTCACGCTGCCGTGCTCACCGCCGTGGTCGTCGCGGCGCTGGCAGGCCTAGGGATCTGGCAGGTGCGGCCACCGGCGGCCGCCGGCACGGCCGCGCCGGCGGCCGACTTCTCGGCGGCGCGCGCCATGAGACACCTTACGGAGATCGCCGCCGAGCCGCATCCGCTCGCCTCCGACGCCAACCTGCGCGTCCGCGACCTTCTCCTCGAGCGCCTCGGCGACGCAGGTCTCGAGGCATGGGTGCAGCACGAGGCCATCGTGTCAAACGATGACCGTCATGTCGTCGCCTACGTCGACAATATCTTCGCGCGCCTGTCGGGCCGCGAAGGGAACGGCAAGGTCATCCTGCTCGTGGCGCACTACGACAGCGTCGCCGTGAGTCCCGGGGCGGCGGACAACGGGACCAGCGTAGCGACGCTGCTCGAGGTCGCGCGCGCGCTTCGTGTCGGGCCGCGTCTCGATCGCGACGTGCTCATCCTTCTGACCGACGGCGAAGAACACGGTCTCCTGGGCGTGCAGGCCTTCCTTCAGACCCCGTGGGCGCGCCGCGTCGGTCTGGTGCTGAACTTCGACAACCCCGGGTCCTCGGGCCCCTCGATCATGTACGAGACGAGCGCCGGCAACGATGTCCTGGTGCGGACGTTCGCGGCGCAGGCGCCGTCGCCGTTCGCGAGCTCCCTCACCGACGACGTGGCGCGCCGCCGCTGGATCGAGAGCGATTTCACCCCGCTGCGCAACGACGGCCTGCCGGGAATGACGTTCGGGTTCACGGAGGGCTTCTTCCGCAATCACTCGATGCTCGACACGGTGGCCCACATCGACCCCGGAAGCCTGCAACACCAGGGCGAGTACGCTCTCAGCCTGACGCGCGCCTTCGCCGCGGGGGATCTGCAGCAGCTGCGCGGCGGCGAGACGGTCTACTTCAACCTGGTCCGCGGTCGGCTCGTGGTCTACGCACGCTCGTGGGCCGTGCCGCTGGCGCTGGCCGTCGCCGGGCTCTACGTGGCCGTGGTCGCGCTCGGCCTGCGGCGCCGGCGGCTGAGCCCGTCAGGGCTCCTCTCCGGCGCCGTCAACAGCCTGCTCTCGCTCATCTTCATGGGAGCGCTGACGGCTCTCGTCTGGGCCCTCGTCCATCAGGTGTACGGCGTGGGGTCTTCGACCCTGCCCTTCTACAACGACGATGTGCACCGCGCGGGCCTGATCGCGCTCGTGCTCGCCATCGGTCTCGCCGTGTACCTCTGGGGTCTTGACCACGCGAAGATGTTCGACGCCGCGCTCGCCGCGCTGCTGTGGTGGGTCGTTCTCTCGCTGTACATCGCGGCGGCGCTCCCGGGTGCGAGCTACCTGCTCGTCTGGCCGCTCCTCGCGTCGCTGCTCGCGCTCGGCGCGGTGTTCCTGATGTCGCCCATGCTGCGCGAGGACGGGCGCGTGGCGCCGGCGCCGCTCGCTGTGATCCTGGCCGGAGCCGCCCCCGGCCTGCTCCTCGCCAGCTCGTCGCTCTACCTGCTGTTCGTGGCCAGCGGCGTCCGTGTCGTCGTCATCGTCGTGTGCGTCTGGCTGATGCTCAGCCTGCTCGTGCCTCACGTCGCGCTCGTCTGCTACCCACACCGCTGGCCGCTGCCGGCGGCGTTGGGCGTCGTTGGCGTGGTTCTCTTCATCGGGCTCAGCCCGGCCACCGGCTACGGCGACGACTGGCCCCAGCCCGACAGCCTGTTCTTCCGTGTCGACCACAGCGCCCGGAGCGCGACGTGGGGCACGGTGGACGAGGTCACCGACGCCTGGACCGGGCGCGTCCTCGGGTCGCCGGGGCGCTGGGGCGACGGCCACGAACACGTGCCGTTCTGGGGCTTCCTTCACTATCATCACGCGCCGGCGCAGATGGCCGCGATCGACCGGCCCCGGCTGGAGGTCCTCGAGGATCGCGCCCGCAAGGGGAGGCGCGAGCTGCGCCTGCGCCTCTGGTCCCCGCGCATGGCGCCCTTCGTGAGCCTGCTGCTCGAGAACGAGGCCGGCGAGGTCGTGGCGGAGGTCGACGGAACCGCGGTCGCCGGCGGCGACACGAGCTTCCTCGACTACAGTGCCGAGCACTGGCACGTCGACGTCCTGGGCATGCCGGCGGGGGGGGTCACCGTGGCTCTCAGCCTCGACGCCGGCGTCCCGCTCCGGTTCAGGGTCGTCGACCTGAGCTACGGCCTGGCGCCGACGGCCGTCGCGGTCACGGGACCGCGACCAGAGGGCTTCGTGCCCGGCGGCGAGGGGGACGCCACCATCGTCTCGTGCACCTACGGGATCGGCGCGAAGGCGGGGGAGCCGCTGCTCCGGGTGTTCTACTGAGCGGCCGGGCCCGCTACAGTGCCGCTCATGGGTCCACCGATCACGCGGAGCGACGCATCATGAAGCGCTACGTCGTGGCCGGGCTCGCGGTCGCCGTGCTGACGCTCGCCGCCGTGCTCGGCACGCGGCCATTCGGCATGCCCGAGCCGCGGCTGGTCGACGCGCCCGCGTCTGAGTTCTCGGCCGGGCGGGCGATGGCGCTCCTCGAGCGTGTCGCCGAGCGGCCGCACCCCATGGGGTCGCCGGAGGCGGTCCGGCAGCGGCGCGCGATCGTCGCCGAGCTCGAGCGCCTCGGGCTGCAGGCCTCGGTGCAGACGGCCGAGGTGACCTCGACGGGGAGCGAGCGCGTCGGCGGGACGGTCCACAACGTGCTCGCCCGCCTGCCGGGGGTCGGCGGCGCCCGCTCTGTGCTGCTCGTGGCGCACTACGACACGGTCGCCGTGTCACCCGGCGCCGCCGACGACGGAACCGGTGTCGTCGGGCTGCTCGAGACGGCGCGCGCACTGCGCGCCGGCAAGCCGCTGCGCAACGACGTCGTCTTCCTCTTCACCGACGGCGAGGAACGCGGCATGTTGGGCGCCCGGGCCTTTCTGCGGGAGCACCCATACGCCTACCGCGTCGGCGTGGTGCTCAACCTCGACAGCCCGGGCACCGCGTCGCCGCTGCTCATGTACGAGACCAGCCCCGACAACGGCCGCCTCGTGCGCGAGTTCCTCAGCGCTGTCAAGCATCCGTACACCTCGTCGCTCATGTACGAGGTCGCGCGCCGCAGCGAGATCATCAGTGACTTTCAGCCCTTCAGCGAGGTCGGGTTGCCAGGCATGAGCTTCGCCTCGCTCGACGGGCCCGCCTTCAACCACACCGGCTACGACAGCGTCGACAACGTCGACCCGGCCGCCGTCCAGCACCAGGGTGACACGATCCTGGCCCTGACGCGGCACCTCGGGCGCCTCGACCTGTGGGACCTGCATCGGCCTGACGTCGTCGCCTTCGACGTGCTCGGCGGGGTCGCGGTGCGGTACTCGCAGCGACTGGTCTGGCCGCTGGCGGCGCTCGCCGCGACGCTCGTGGCCGTCGCCCTGGCCGTCGGCTGGCGCCGCGGGCTGCTCAGCGCGCGCGGCCTCGCCTGGAGCCTCGCCGCGGCGCCCGCGGCGCTAGGCGTCGCGATACTCGTCATGGCGCTCGTCTGGGAGATGTATCGCACCGCGTACGAGGAGCACGCCTGGAGCGACAGCGGCGTGGTGATCAGCGACAGCTACCGTATCGGCCTGGTGCTGCTCGCGGCGGCGACGGTGGCGGCCGCCTACGGCGGCCTGCTTCGTCGCCTGAGCGCCTGGGACCTGGCCGCCGCGGCGCAGGTCTGGTGGGCTTCTGCGGCCCTCGCCGTCGCCGGGGTCGTCCCCGGCGCGAGCTACCTGCTGACCTGGCCGCTCATGGCCGGCGCGCTCGGCCTCCTGATCGCCTTTCTGCTCGGGGAGCAGGTGTTCGTGACCTACGGGGGTGCAGCCGCGGTCGTCCTCGCCGGCGTGCCCGCCATGCTGTTCATGAGCTCGGCGACCTACCTGTTGCTGGCCTCCGCCGGTCTCAGGCAGGTCTTCACCGTGTTCGCTGTGTGGCTCACGTGCGGCCTCGTCGTGCTGCCGCTCGAGCTCGTGCGCCGGGCCTTGGGTCGAGCCTTTCCGGGCCTGCTCGCCGGCGCCGGACTCCTGATCCTCCTGGTGGCCGGTTCGGCGGTCGCTTTCGACGCGACCCACCCGCGCTTCAACAGTGTGTTCTACCGAGTCGACGAGAACGGCGCCCCGACCTGGCAGGTCGTCGACCGGCTCGACGACTGGACGAACGGCTTCTTCAGCGGCCAGCGGCGGGCGCCGTTCACCCCCGCCTACTTCCCGCAGCTCGGGTCGCGGGCGACGATCACCGCGCCGGCGTCGCCGCTGGGGCTCTCGCCGCCGCGGCTGGCCGTCGTCGCCGACGAGGCCGTGCAGGGCATGCGCACGGTGCGCCTGCGCGTCGCCTCGACACGCGAGGCGCCGGTGGTGTCACTGACCGTCGAGTCGGTCGTCGGACAGCTGAGCGCCTGGCTCGACGACCAGACGGTGGCGCGCAAGGACACGACGATCCTCGACGGCACCCCGGTGCGTTGGTCCTTCGACTACTACGCGGCGCCGCGCGAGGGCTACGAGATCACCCTGCGGTTCGCCGCCGGCGAGGAGGCGCGCCTGCGTGTCGTCGACTTCTCGTACGGGCTGCCCGATGAGCTGGCCCGGCGCTACGCCGCTCGTCCGAGCGGCGTCCTGCCGGGCCGTATCGGTGACGGGGCGCTCACCGAGCGCGTCTACGTGCTGGCGGCGACGACCGGGGGCGGCCTAAGGGCGCCCGAGGTCGAGGAGTGAGACGGCCGGACCTGGGAAGCGCTTCCGCCTAGGCGCGACGCCCCTCGGCTCACGGATACAGCCGGTCGCCGAGAGCGCGGAACAGCGTCTCTTCGCCCAGGTCGCGGAAGCCGGCGAGCTTGTCGGCGACGGAGGGCTCGCTCGGCACGCCCGGGTAGTGCGGCACCGGGCGGCCGGCGATCCGGCGGAGCCAGCACCGGCCGCGGAAGACGCGGCGTTTGATCCGGTAGGCCTCGGTCTGCGAGGCGAGCATCTCGGCCGGCGCGGCCGGCGAAAGGGTCAGGCGATCCGGCACGAGCTCGCGTATCAGGCGTTCGCCGGCGGGCGTGCGCGCGATGACGTCCGAGACGCCGTCGGCGACTGCCGGATCGTCCGTGAAGCGATCCAGCCATGCGTCGCCCACCGAGATGTCGGCGAGCTCGGCGAGCGCGTCGGGGCAGAGGCGGCAGCGCGGCGGTGTGTAGGCGCCCATCAGACGCTCGAAGTAGTGTGGATACGGGCGCTGGCGCCCGACACCTGCGCGGGTGACCAGCCGCATGCCGCCGGGCCAGCCGGGGCCGCGGTACGACACCGTTGCGAGGTCACGGGAGTCCAGCCCGGCGCGCCGCGCGGTCAACTCCGTCGCGCGCGGCTCCGAGGTCCAGCCGCAGAAGACGCCCAGCGCCAGGACGACCCGCTCGCTCAGCTCGGCGGAGCGCTGCTGCGCGAGCCGCAGGCCCTGGATGTGGCAGGGCAGCCCGACGAGCACGTACCGCCCCGGTGTGGCGCGCACGTGCGCCAGCAACTCGTTCATAGCCACGGCGTTGTACTTGGAGCCGCGACAGGCGGCGATCTCGGCGGGAGTCTTCGCCAGGACGGGCCCGACGGCGAGCGCGTTGGCCGGGTCGACGCGGGCACAGATGGCGGCGTCGACCGGCAGCCGCTCGCCTCCCTCTCCCGACACGCCGTTCTCGAGGGCCGCCTGCAGGATCGCCGTGGCGACGCCGCCGGACGCGCCCGCATGGCGCACGTCCGGGTCGGTCGCCCATCCGAACCACAGGCCGCGCCAGGGTCCCAGGAAGTCGAGGCGCGGGGCCCCGGCGTTCCGCTGCCGCCACGCCGCGTCCCCCCCGAAGTCGAACGACTCGCCCGGGCACACCGCGAGGCAGGCGCCACAATCGGTGCAGCGCTCGTCGTCGACGCGCACGCGCCACCCGTAGCGCAGCTCCCAGTCCATGGTCACCGCGTCGCCCGGGCAGACGCCGGCGCAGGTGCCGCACTGCGTGCACAGCCCGGCTGCCTCCACCCGGCCGACGTGCTGCTTCTCGACGCGGTCGCTGGTCATGCCGACAGCTTACCAGCCGGTCATGTGCCGCATTGAGAAAGGGGCGGCCCCCATCAGGGAACCGCCCCTTTCGAGCGTGCGGATTGCTGCGTGCTACTGCTTGTTCGCTTTGAGGTCCTCGACCACGGCCGGGTCGGCCAGCGTCGAGGTGTCACCCAGAGCGTCGAACTCGCCCTCGGCGATCTTGCGCAGGATGCGGCGCATGATCTTGCCCGAACGCGTCTTCGGCAGACCCGTGGTGGCGAACTGCATCTTGTCGGGCGTGGCGATGGGGCCCACGACCTTGCGCACGTGGAGGGCGAGCTCCTTCTTGAGGTCGTCGCTCGGCTCGACACCCTCGTTCAGCACGACGTAGGTGTAGATGCCGGTGCCCTTGATCGGGTGCGGGTAGCCCACGACGGCGGCCTCGGCGACGGCCGGGTGGCTCACCAGAGCGCCCTCGACGTCGGAGGTGCCGATGCGGTGCCCGGAGACGTTGAGCACGTCGTCGATACGACCCTTGAGCCAGTAGTCGCCGTCGGCGTCGATCGCGCAACCGTCACCGGTCGTGAACACGCCCTTGAACATCGAGAAATAGACTTCCTTGAAGCGCTTGCCCTCGACGTCGCCCCACGTGCCGCGGATCATGCCGGGCCACGGGGCGGTGATGACGAGGTGGCCGTCCTCGCCGACGCCGGCGGGCTCGCCCTTGTCGGTGAGCACCTGGGTCTGCACGCCGAAGAAGGGGCGGCCGGCCGAGGCGGGCTTGAGCGGCGTGGCGCCGGGGAACGGCACGATCATGAGGCCGCCCGTCTCGGTCTGCCACCACGTGTCGACCAGCGGCACGCGGCCCTTGCCGACCTTGTTGTAGTACCAGAGCCAGCTGTTGGCGTCGATCGGCTCGCCGACCGAGCCCATCACGCGCAGCGTCGGCATGTCGTGCTTGTCGACCCACTCGTCGCCCTGGCCGATGAGGCTGCGGATGACGGTCGGCGCCGTGTAGACGGTCGTGGTCTTGTGCTTCTCGACGACCTGCCAGTAGCGGTCCGGCTCGGGATACGTCGGCAGGCCCTCGTAGAGGACGCTGGTGATACCGGCGCTCAGGGGGCCGTAGACGATGTAGCTGTGGCCCGTGATCCAGCCGATGTCGGCCGTGCAGAAGTGGATGTCGTCGTCGTGCAGGTCGAACACGTACTTCGCCGTGTCGTGCACGTAGAGCAGGTAGCCGCCGGTGCTGTGGAGCACGCCCTTGGGCGTCCCCGTGGAGCCGGAGGTGTAGAGGATGAAGAGCGGATGCTCGGCGTCGACCGGGACCGGCGGGCAGTCGGCGCTGATGTCGGGGGCGGCCATCTCGTCGTGGTACCAGACGTCGCGGCCTTCCTGCATGGGCACGTCGCCGTCGACGCGCTGGATGACGATGACCTTCTCGACCGTGGTCTCGCCGCCGAGGGCGACGTCGGCGTTGGCCTTGGAGGGCGTCGTCTTGGCGCCGCGGTGGCCCTTGTCGGCACAGATGAGCACCTTGGCGCCGCAGTTCTCGATACGCGCCCTGAGGGCGTCGGGGCTGAAGCCGCCGAACACCATCATGTGGATGGCGCCGAGGCGCGCGCAGGCGAGCATTGCGGCGGGCAGCTCGGCGATCATCGGCAGGTACAGGGCGACGCGGTCACCCTTCTTCACGCCGTGCTTCTTGAGCACGTTGGCGAACTTGCTGACCTCGTCGAGGAGCTCCTTGAACGTGAGCGTCTTCGTGTCGCCGGGGTCGCCCTCGAAGACGATGGCCGGCTTGTCGCCCTTGCCTGCCTCGACCCAGCGGTCGAGGCAGTTGTACGAGGCGTTGAGCTCGCCGCCCTGGAACCACTTGACGTACGGGACCGGATCGAAGCTCCAATCGAGGACCTTGTCCCACTTCTTCGTCCAGACGAGCGCGTCCTCGGCGCGCTCCGCCCAGTAGCCCTCCGGGTCCTCCACCGAACGCTTGTACAGAGCCTCGTACTCGTCGATGCTCTTGATCCAGGCGTTCTTGGAGAACTCGGGTGACGGCGGAAAGACCTGCTTCTGGTCTGCCACCCTGTCCACCTCCTATGAACCGTCGCTGGTGTGGCTTGCTCTTGGCGCGCGCGGCCCCTCGTGTGACGGGTCACGCCGTGTGTCCGTGCTGCTGCCTGCGCTGACTGAGCTGCAGGGGGACCCTTCGAGGCCGGGCGGGAGAGCGGACGAGGGCGTCCGGTCCCCCGGGGTACGTGGTCGGGCCAAGCGGACACGCTACAACCTAGCCAAACGCACTTCAACCCGAGGCGCCGTGCTTCATCACTTGGGACAAGTCGGTCGCGGCCGGGTGGACGAGGGGAGCAGGTGGGGGCGGGGAGAGAGCAGTCGGTGGGGCGACGCGGCAAGGGGGCGGTGGTGGGCGATGTTGGATTTGAACCAACGACCTCCCGCGTGTGAGGCGGGCGCTCTCCCACTGAGCTAATCGCCCACTGAAGGGAGGCAAACGATACCAGAAGCCCCTGGGGCCGGAAACCCTCCTTGGTTGAGGCTGGAGCACCAAGCGGTCGACGTGGCCGCCGGCCGGGTCCTCCAGCCGCCGGTAGAGCTCATGCGGGTCACGGCCGCGCAGGTCGGCGACGGAGCGGACGCCCAGGGCCAGGAGGTCGGCCGCCATGCGCGGCCCGCTGCCCGGGATCGTCTGCAGTCCCTTGAGCGCGTCGTCCATGTCTCAAGACCGGTCCTTCCCGCGCGAGTGCGGTTGAACGCACGCCTCTCTGGGATCCTGTGAGCATCGTCGTCAGCACGTCGTCACCCGGCTCGTGCGCGCGAGGGCGGGCGGGGGAAGGGAGTCGTGGAACATGAGGCCGCGTATCCTGGTGACCGGCGCCACGGGCACGGTCGGCGCGCTCGTCGCCCAGAAGCTGTGCGCGCGCGGGGTGTCGCCCGTGGCGCTGGCGCACACGCCCGACAAGGTCCGCGCGGCCGCGGCGGCGTGTGCCGAGGCGCGGGTGGCCGACCTCCGCGACGACCTAGATCGCGCCTGTCGGCTCCGGTGACTCCTCTTTGACCTCGTCTGGCGGCGCGTCCGGCGACGGACCGGGCGTCGCGTGCGTCGACTGTCCGTTCATCGCCAGCCACCAGAATCCGGCGAGCGCCGCGACGACCGCTGCCAGGGCAAGGTAGAGCTGCGCGTCGGTCGAGCCATCCAGGAGCAGCAGCCAGAGCTCGCGGAGCACCACGGCGAGCGAGACCTCCGCGAGGTTCGTCACGTTGATGTGAGCCGAGCGCAGGTACTCGCGGAACAGGTCGAAGATCTCGATGACGATGAAGATCGTCAGGACGCCGATGACGAGGTCCTTGATCTGCCCGGATTCCTTCTGTTGGACGGTCTCGACAATGACGATCCCGAGGGCCACGACGGCCCAGACCAGCATCACGACCATGAAGAGGACGAGGACGTTGACGATGAAGCCCATGGCGCGCGAAGCGAGAGCATCGACGAGGCGACCCAGCGGCGTCTGGGCGTAGCCTCTTCGTGCGGACTTTGAGCCGATAGGGGGCGAGCCCTCGGCGACCGGGCCGGCCGCGCCGCCGTTCTTCACATCCTGCGCTCCCATCACGTTCCTCCCGCCTCACCCGCCGGTGGCGACTCGACGCCGTCCGTCGCGAACAGGCCGGCCGCGCTGATCTGTTTGACCGCCTGGACCGCGACGGCGGTCAGCGGCGCCGCCACGACGCCGCCGATCGGTCCCGCGAGGATGGTACCGGCCATCGTCACGAACAGGATCACGATCGGGTGCAGGTTGAGGCTGGCGCCGAGCGCCAGCGGCTGCACGACCCACTGCCCGGGGCCGTTGGCGACCAGCACGAGGATCAACATGACCAGCGCGTCGCTCACGCCGCCGCCGGCAAAGGCGATGAGCACCGCGAACGCGCCGCCGATGAAGGCGCCGATGAACGGGATGTAGTTCGTGAACAGCATGACCACGGCGAGGACGAAGGCCAGCGGCGTGCCCAGCACGACGGCGCCGATGCCGACGACGAGGGCGTTGACGATCCCGACCATGCTCGTCCCGATGAAGTAGCCCCGGATGCTGCGGGCGCTGTGGACGAGCGTGCCCTCTCCGATCTCGAGCGGCACGCCGAGGTGCCCGCTGAGCCAGCGATGCAGCTCCTGACCGTCCTTGATGAGGAAGAAGAGGATGTTCACGGCGAGCACGCACACGAGCACGAGGGTGGCCAGCGAGCTGACCCCTCTGCCGACGGTCGGCACGATGCCCTTGAGCAGCGTCTGCCAGTTGTCGGCGACACTCGACTCGACCGAGCTGACGATCTCGCTCCCCCAGCCCTGCTGGTCGAGCCAGTCCGCCAGGTCGCCGGCGGCCTTGCCGAGCTGGTCGCCGATCTCCGGGGCCTGGTTCACGACCTGGACGACGATGAGCACGACGAGCCCCATCCCGACGACCACGACGAGCAGGGTGCAGAGCAGGGCTCCGATCCAGCGCTTGAGCCCGCGCCGCTCGAGACGGTCGGCGATCGGTGAGAGCATGGCGGCCAGCAGGACGGCTACGACGAAGGGGATGACGATGGTGCGCGTGGCGCTCACGAACCATGCCGCGATGACGATGGCGATCGCGATCCCGATGCCGTACCAGCTCGTCATCCCGATGAGGCGGATCCACGTCGGGATCTGCCAGCGTTCCTGTTCCGTCAGCGGAGACTCCTTTCGTTCACCACGCGACCGCCCTCAATCGCGCCGAGGGCTGCTGTCGGATTCGGCGCGTGCCTTCACGGCCCTGCAGAGCTCCTCGAAGCCCGCCTGCGATTGGCGCATCGCCTTGCCGAGGAGCGGGAGCAGCAGTCCCGTGACCTCCTCGCGGGTGCGGAAGCGCGCGCGGCTCTCACCGAGCGCCTCGACCGTCATGGCGTGGTCCCCGTCGAAGACGCCGGGCAGGAGCCAGCGACCCTGCCAGCGCAGCTCCCGTCCCACGTCGAGGCGCGCGACGCGCGCCGCGAAGGTGACGGGCTTGCGCCCCGGGGCGCGGATCGTCACCTTGATGTCGGCGCCCTCGCGCAGCTCGCCGGAGATGCCGGTGACGAACGGGTTCCACTCGCCGTAGCGCGCCGTGTCGGCGAGGACGTCCCACACGCGTTCGGCGGATGCGTCGATCTCGATGCTGGCATCGAGCACCTGCATGGTCTGCCCCCTTGACGCTGACGAGAGCCGGCCGGAACGGTCGGCTGGGACGCAGCCTACCCGGCGGTCGCCCGCGACAAGCGCGTCGTCAGTCTCCGGCGGGCGCGAAGCACTGGACGCGATGGTTCCACATGTCGGCGACGTAGAGCCGGCCGTCTGGGGTGAGGGCGATCGCGCGCGGGCCGTCGAAGGAGCCCCGCTCGTCGCCCTCCTGGCCCCAGAAGCCCAGCGGCTTGTACGAGGGTGAGAATTCCTGGATTCGCTGCCCCGCGGACTCGCACACGAGCAGCATGCCATCCGGTCTCACCGCGATGCCGCGCGGCTCGCGGAACTCGCCCAGTCCGTCGCCCCACCGGCCGATGACGGCGAGGAGCCTCCCGCCGGCGGAGAAGACCTGGACCCGCTGATTGTCCGAGTCCGAGACGTACACGCGGCCGTCGGGGCCCACCTGCACGTCGTCCGGCTCGCGGAACTGGCCGGGCTGTCCGCCTGCGCTGCCCCACGATGAGAGGAAGCGCCCTCTGGCGGTGAAGCGCTGCAGGCGGCTCCCCTCCTTGTCGCTCACGTAGACCGACCCGTTCGCACCGACGGCGACGCCGAGCGGCAGGCGGAACTCGCCGTCGCCATCCCCTTCGCGTCCCCACTCGCGCAGGAACGTCCCGTCGCCGGTGAAGACCTGGATGCGGTGGTTCCCGCCGTCAGCGACGTAGACGAGCCCGCGCGCGTCGATGGCGACGCGGCTCGGGGCGCGGAACTCGCCGGGACGGTCACCGTAGCCGCCCCACGCCGTGACCAGCTTGCCGGATGCGGTGAACTTCTGGATCCGGCTGTTGCCCTTGTCGACCACGTAGACGAAGCCCTCTGCGTCCACGGCGATCCCCTTCGGCAGGACGAACTGGCCCGGCCCTGAGCCCTTCTTGCCCCAGGCACGAACGAACGTGTAGCGCTGGAAGGCGACGGGCTGCGGCGAGACGGAGGGCGAGGCAGCGCTGGAAGGCGACGCCGTGGCGGAGGGCGAGGCGGACGGCCAGGCGGCGGAGGGAGAGACGGCCGGCTCGGGCGACGAACCGCCGCAGGCCGGCAGCGCCGCCGCGCTGAGCGCGCCGAGCAGCGCCAGGCCCAGCGTGAGGCGCAGCTGGTCGCGCTTGAGCGGCGGCGTCGAGCTGAGGGGATCCCGCGCGAACGGCCGCGTGAGGTCGAGGCGGCGACGTTGGCGTGCGGCGCTGATCACGGCGGGCCGGCCGGCGCGAAGCACTGGATGCGATGGTTCATCATGTCGGCCAGGTAGAGGCGGCCACCGGTGCCCAACGCTATGCCGCGTGGTCCGTCCAGCGCGCCCGGCGCGTCACCGGGGTGGCCCCAGAAGCCGAGCGGCTCGTACGTCGGCGAGAACTCCTGGATACGCTGCCCGCGGAAGTCGGCCACGTAGACTACGCCGTCCTCGCCGACCGCGATGCCGCGCGGTTCGCGGAACTCGCCGAGGCCGTCGCCCCGGCCGCCGATGGCGGTGATAAACCTCCCGTCGGCGGTGAAGACCTGGACCCGCTCGTTGCCGGCGTCCGCGACGTAGAGACGGCCATCGGGGCCCACCGCAAGGTCCTTCGGCTCGCGGAACCGGCCGGGAAGGCCGCCGGTCTCGCCCCAGGATGAGACGAACCGGCCGTCGGCGGTGAAGCGCTGGATCCGGTCGTCCTCGTCGTCGCCCACGTACACCGACCCGTCGGAGCCGACGGCGATCCCGCGCGGCGTGCGGAACTGTCCGTCCCCGCCGCCCTCGCTGCCCCACGCGCTCACGAACGCCCCGTCGCTGGTGAAGGCTTGGACCCGGTGGTTGTACGCGTCCGTGACGTAGACGAGGCCCTGCCCTCCGACGGCGACGCGGCTGGCGCCGCGGAACTCGCCGGGGCGCTCCCCGTGGTCGCCCCACACTGTCACGAGTCTGCCGGAGGCGGTGAACTTCTGCACCCGGCTGTTGCCGAAGTCGGCGACGTAGACGAAGCCTGCGTCGTCGACGGCGACGCCCTTAGGCATGATGAACCGCCCCGGCGCGACGCCACGTGCCCCCCAGGCGCGGACGAACCGGTAGGGCTGGAAAGCGGCCCCAGGCGGGACGGCGGAGGGTGAGCCGGACGGCCCAGCCTGGGAGCCGCCGCAGGCCGGCAGCGCCGTCACGACGATCGCAACGAGCAACGTCAGCCCCGGTGCCAAGCGCCGACGGTCCCGAGTGAGCGGGAAGGCGAGG
>Ga0315273_10002667_pt1 | contig 21155 bp, 17 predicted proteins | sample YL17G02_0_MG_FD_205753 | JGI IMG/M metagenome (GOLD analysis project Ga0315273, IMG submission 205753) | Sediment microbial communities from Yellowstone Lake, YNP, Wyoming, USA - YL17G02_0 | ecosystem: Environmental > Aquatic > Freshwater > Lake > Sediment | place: USA: Wyoming | collected... | reverse complement strand
GGGTCAGGAGACCCGGCGGGCTAAGTCGCGCTGTAGCTTTAAGTAACCATTCCCCCGGCGGTGCCGGGGGCTTGTGAACCGCGCCAGGCTTTCCACCCAAGGGCAGGATGGGCGCGCGGTCTGCCCTATCGGCGGCCGCCGGCCAGTGCACTGCGCGGCGGCCAGGTCACGGCATGAGAAGCGGCTCGCTCTTGGGGGCGTTCGACGGCAGCTTCGCGAGGTCCAGGTCGCGGTCCGAGAGGTACTTCAGGTCTTCGAACTTGTCGTCGCGCAGGATCACCGGCCGAATGAAGACGAAGAGGGTGCTTTCCTTCCGCTTGTCCGACTGGAGACCGAACGCGTACTTCAGGATCGGGATGTCGCCGAGGAACGGCACCTTCGTGACGCTATCGGAAACGTCTTTGCGTTTGAGGCCGCCGACGATGACCGCGCTGCCGTTGGGCATCGTGATTTCGCTGTCGATGGTGTCGGTGACGCGCGGCGGGGGGATGCCTGCGCTGCCCGCGCCGGTGAAGCTGTTGAGCGTCACGGAGTACTTGAGTTGGAGGTGTTCGCCCTCGCTGATGTGGGGGGTCACGGCGATGGTCGTGCCGGCGGAGGCGTAGCCGGCGAAGCTGGTCGTCGAGACGGTCTGCGAGGCGTTGACGCTCGTGAACGGCGCTTCGGAGATGCTCGCCAGGAGGGCCGTGGCGTTGTCGTTGACGAGGACCTTGGGGGCGGCGATCACCTTGGCGCGGGTGTTGGACGCCACGGCCTGCACCACGGCGTTCAGCGTATCCGAGCCGACGACGATGCCGTTGAAGCCCGTGCCGGGCACGATCGTCGGCTTGCCGGTCAGGAGGTCCATCGTGCTCAGGCCGAAGGAACTGAAGACGAGCCAGTCGTGGCGGGACCCGAAGTTGGACCCCGAAAGCTCCACGCCCAGCGAGAAATCGTTGGTGGTGTCGATGGTCACGAGGGTGACTTCGACGAGGACCTGCGGGCGCCGCTTGTCGAGGGCGCTGATGAGTTGCTCGTAGACCTTCTGGATCTCGGGCGGGGCGATGACGATGATCGAGTTGGTGTTGGTGTCGGCGGTGACGACGGCGTTCTGCGCGAGGGCGGCGGCAGGAGACGACGCGGCCGCTTCGGGGCTGAGGTCGCCGGTCGCCGGGAGGGCGCTCGCCGGGGCGGCCGCGGCCCGACCGGCGCCGGGCGCCCCCATCCCCGGCATCTTCACCGTGCCGGAGGGGCGATAAACGGGCGGGGCGGCGATCTCGCTCCTGCCCGGATCGGGCGGGAGGTTGGGGCCGGTGAAGTGCTCCGGCATGGTGGAGGTGGAGAGCTTCCTCTCGGCCGGCGCCGGCGGGGGTTCGCCGGTGCGGAGGCTGCGGATCGTGGCGAGGACCTCGTCGGCCGTGGTGTTGATCAGCCGGTAGAACCGCACGAAGCCGCGGTTCGGCCCGGCCTCGACGTCGAGGTCTTTGGCGAGTTGCTCGATCTCGGTGTGGACTTGCGGCGTGGTGGTGGCGATGAGGAGGCCGGAGGCCTCGTCGACGGTGGCCGCGTAGGTGGGCGCGGGCTCCATGCTGGCGATGCGGCTCTTGAGGATCGCGTCCATGCGCTGAGGAGTGATGTGGGTGAACCGATAGGTGTGGGTGACGAGGCTGGCCGGCACGTCGAGAGACTCGATGAGCTTCATCGCCTCGGCGGCGGCCGCCTCCGGGGCAATGACGACGATCTGGTTGGTCCGCGTGTCGGGGATGAGCGTGGCGGCCCCGCCGCGCATCGGCGCCCCGCCGGCGGGCTTTACGGCGGCGGCCAGGGCCCGGGCCGCCCCCGCGGCGCCGCCGGCGACGGAGGAGATGCGCTCGCGTTCCTCGAGCATGGAGCTGACCTGTTTCGCAAGGTCCACCACGTTGGAGTGCTTAACCTTGGCGAACTGGACGGTGGCCTTGCGGCCGATGGTCTTCCAGCCGGGCTGGCTGGTGTCGAGGACTTCGAGGTTGGCCATTTCGAGGACGTTTTGCAGCAAGGGCAACAAGGCGTCCTTGCGGATCTTCGCGGGCGAGAGGACCGAGACGCGGGTCTTGGCGAGGGTCTCGTCGTAAACGATGTTGATGCCGAGGCGTTTGCTGACGTACTCGATGAGGACCTGGAGCTCAACCGTCTGGGGGAAGTTGAGTTGGATGAGGTCGCCGGTTTCAGTGGGCGTTTCGGCGGCAGACGCCTTGGCGGGCGCTTTCGACGGCGGCGCCGCGGTCGGCGTCGGGGCGGTCGGCGCCCTGGGCACGGCGGGGGGTGCGGCCTCCTCAGCCGGCGGCATCTCGACCTCCGACGGCGGCGCTCCGGGGGTTTCCTCTGTTGGCGGGGCGGCTTCGGCCGGGGGCTTCGCGGACGGCGCGGCGCCAGGGGTTTCGGGCGTCTGGGTGGGTGGCGCTGCGCCGGGCGTCCTCGCAGGCGGCGCTGCGCCGGGCGCCTTGGTGGGCGGCGCTGGAGCAGGCGCGGGGGGCGCCTGGGTGGGCGGCACGGCGCCAGGGGCGGTGGGCGTCCGGGGGGGCGGCTCGGTTGGCGTGGGCGTCTCGTCCTCCACGCCGCGGCTGGGTCCCGGGCGGCGCATCGAGCCGGCGGTCGCCGAAGACGGCACCATCCAGAGCAGGGCCACGATGGCGCCCGCGATCATCACCAGAGTCAGCAGTCTCATCTTGCTCTTCATGGCTGTGCTCGCACTTGTACCGGATGGCCGCTCGGAATGACAGTGGTAAACGCCTAAGTTCACTTTAACTTGGACCTGCGGGCTGGGTCAAGGCGGACGGTAAATATTCGCCCGAGTTCACTGATTCTCCTATCGGGGATTCCCCCGATAAGCTGCGTGGGGATTTCCCTTCGGCCGAATCCGTCACGAGCCGGTGGAATGCCACGGGCGGCGTGGATATAATAGCGGAGAAGAGCGTTGCGCAGCGGGGATGGCCGGAGGAAGGGTTCGGCCCGGGCCGTGGGTACGGTGCCGCGGGCATTTTGTCCATGTGGAGCGAGGAGCATCGCTTGTCGGCAGTCAATGAGCAGTTTACGGCGGCCCTGGTGGCGCGGGCGGGCGAGCCGGCGCTTCCGCCGGACGTGCGGGCGGGGACCCATTCGCCCGCGCGGGCGCGGGAGGCGGCGGTCGACGACAACGCCATCGCGTCGGCCACGGCCGAGGCGCTGGGCCTGCCCTACGCCGACGACCTGAGCGGGCGGCCGGTCAGCCACGATTTTCTGACGGCCGTGCCGATCGCGTTCGCCCGGCGTCACGGCATGATCGGCCTGGCGGGCGAGGACCAGTCGATGCCGGTGGCGCTGGCGGACCTGGCCCAGTGGCCGCACCTCCAGATCCTGGGGAAGATCCTTGGGAAGCGCATCCAGCCGTTCTTCGCGCCGCGGGGCGAGATTCTACGGGCCATCAACGCGGCCTACCAGCAGCAGGCCGGCCAGGCGGAGCGCCTGATCGACCAGTTGGACGCGGGGGAGGTGATGCGCGAGCTCGACTCGGCCGCCCAGAGCGAGGACCTGCTGGACGTCGCCAGCCGCGCCCCGGTCATCAAGCTGGTGAGCCTCATCCTGCTGGAGGCCGTGAAGCGCCGGGCCTCCGACGTGCACGTGCAGCCGTACGAGGACCGGCTGGTGATCCGGTTCCGCACGGACGGCATTCTGCACGACGTGTTCGAGCCGCCGAAGGCCCTTCAGGCCGAGGTCATCAGCCGCATCAAGGTCATGGCCGGAATGAACATCGCCGAGCATCGGCTGGCCCAGGACGGCCGGACGACGGTCGAGGTGGGCGACCGCATCGTGGACCTGCGCATCTCGACGCTGCCGACGAGCTTCGGCGAGCGGGCGGTCATCCGCCTCCTCGACAAGAGCATCCGCCTGTACGAGCTGCCGGAGCTGGGGATGCCCGAGGCGGCGATGGAGGCGTTCCGCAAGCTCATCCACATGGATCACGGGATCATCCTGGTGACGGGCCCGACGGGCAGCGGCAAGAGCACCACGCTGTACGCGGCCCTCCAGGAGATCAACTCGCAGGAGATGAACATCCTGACGCTGGAGGACCCGATCGAGTACCGCCTGGAGGGGATCAGCCAGACGCAGGTGAGCGAGCGCAAGGGGATGACCTTTGCGAGCGGCCTGAGGCACGTGCTGCGGCAGGACCCGGACATCATCATGGTGGGCGAGATCCGCGACGCCGAGACGGCGCGCATGGCCATCCAGTCGGCGCTGACGGGGCACCTGGTCTTCAGCACGCTGCACACGAATGACGCCGCGGGGGCCGTGACGCGCATGCTCGACCTGGGCGTCGAGCCGTACCTGCTGGCGAGCAGCCTGCTGGGCGTGCTGGCGCAGCGGCTGGTGCGAAAGATCTGCCCGGAGTGCCGGGCGCCGTACGAGCCCACGCCCGACGACTGGCGGCGGTGGGGGCTGCCGGAGAAGGACGTCGAGCGTCTGGCGCCGATGAAGGGCCGCGGGTGCCCCGCCTGCCAGGAGAGCGGGTACCACGAGCGGCGCGGCATCTTCGAGCTGCTGGCCATCACGGAGCCGATTCGCGAGATGATCCTGCACCGCGCCAAGGTCTCGAGCATCAAGGCGCTGGCGCTGGAGAACGGGATGATCACGCTGCGGGCCGACGGCCTGGCGAAGGCGGCCGCCGGCCTGACGACGCTCGACGAGGTCGCGCGCGTGACGGGCCGCGACGAGTTTTGACCGGCGCCGCCGACGGCCGGGCGGCGGGTCTCCTGACCCGTAGGTGTTTGGCGTGGGTGGCATGGCCACGCCGCCGTTCGCGCGGGCATGCAGGCCGGACATCCGGGAACATGCCCAGGCAAAGGCGGCCTGGGCATGCCACCCTGCAAATGGACGTTGGCACGCTGAACAGGTACGAAGACCCGCCGCGCACCGGGCCGCGGTAGCGCCTCAGGCAACCTATGGCCGTATTTGCCTATAAAGCCATCGACCTCGACACGTCGCCCGTGGGGGGGACGATCATCGCCGACACGCCCCGCCAGGCGCGGGACGTCTTGCGCGAACAGGGGCTGACCCTCACCGACATCCGGCCGGTGACCGAGGCGGGCCTGGGGTTCCTGGCCCGGGCGCGCGGCGGGCGGGCCCAGGAAGAGGTCCTGTCGTTCGTGCGCGAGCTGGCCACGCTCCTCCAGGCGGGCATCCCGCTGCTGGGGGCCCTGCAGACGCTGACCCGGCAGCATGGCGGGCGGTTCCGGGCGGTCGTGCAGCAACTGGCGGACCAGGTGGCGGCCGGCCTCAGCCTGGCCGACGCGATGGACCGCCAGGGGGCGTACTTCGACGAGTTATGCGTCAGCATCGTGCGGGTGGGCGAGAACACGGGGGCGCTCGAGACGGCGCTGAAGCGTCTGGCGGAGTTCAAGGAGAAGGCGCATCGCCTGCGCAGCCGCATCACGACCGCGCTGATCTATCCGGCGGTGGTGTGCGCCATCGGCGTGGCGGTCTCCATCTTCCTGATGACCTACGTGGTGCCGAACCTGCTGGAGACGCTGACCCAGGCGGGGAAGGAGCTGCCCTGGATCACGCAGGTCGTGAAGGGCGTGAGCGACTTCCTGCTGGGCTGGTGGTGGGCCCTGTTGCTGGGTCTGGCCGTGGCGGGGGCGGCGCTGCGATGGATCGTCAGCACCGACCGGGGCCGCCTGGTCCTCGACCGGCTGACGCTCCGGCTGCCGGTGGTCGGCGACCTGGTGCGCAAGGAGAACACGTCGCGGATGGCGGTGGTTCTGGCGGCCCTGCTCAGAAGCGGCCTGCCGTTCGTCGAGGCGGTCCGCATCACGCGGGGGACGCTGGGCAACCGCATCTTCCGCAACGCGATGACCGATTACGAGATCGCGGTGACCGCGGGGCGCGACGTGGCGGCCCCGTTGGCGGCGTCGGGCGTCTTCAGCCCGATGGTCGTGCAGATGCTGGCCGTCGGCCAGGAGGCGGGGCAACTGGAAGACATGCTCCAGCAACTGGCCGACGCGTATGACGTGCAGGTGGCGACGGCCACGCAGCGCCTGACGGCCGTCCTGGAGCCGCTCTTGATCGTGCTCCTGGCGGTCATGGTCGGCGCGATTGCGCTGGCCACGATTCTACCGATTCTGGAGGCGAGCAATGTTCTTTAGGAAAGACGTGGGAAGGTACGAGCCGTTGCGGGCCTGCGGGCACTACTCCGGGGTTCTGCGGATGCACGATGGCCACCCGGAGCGCGTGAAGCAGGGCCTGCGCGGCACCGGGAGTCCGGAGGGCCCCCGTCCGCCGAGTGCCACGGCCGGCTTGCCCGGCCGCGGCGTCGGAAGCCCGCGGGCCGCGGGCCGCGCCCGCCGCGCGTTCAGCCTGGTCGAGATCATGATCGTCATCGTCATCATCGGCCTGCTGGCCGGCGTCGTGACGATCAACGTGCGTCATTACCTGACGAAGGCGAAGCAGAACGCCGCCCGGCAGGGGATCGCCACCATCGTCCAGGCCCTCGACTCGTATTGGGCCGTGTACAACCGTTATCCGACCAACGAAGAGGGCCTGTCGGTGCTCGTGAAGGCCACGGACAAGATGCCCGAGCCGCTGCTGAAGAACGAGCCGATCGACCCGTGGGGCCGTCCGTTCGTCTACAACTCGCCCGGCCCGAACGGGCCGTACCAGGTGGTGTGCCTCGGCCCCGACGGGCGCGAGGGCGGCGAAGGGGTGATCACCAGCGACGATCTGGGTAAACCGTAGGGCGCCACGTGAGAGGGATCCTGACGACAACGCGGTTTGGCGCGGCGGGGCTCCCGACCCGCCGCGCGCCGGCGCTGCCCACCGGGTGTGCGCCGTGCCCCGGCCTCCGCGGCTTCACCCTGATCGAGCTGACGATCGTGCTCCTGATCATGGCCATCGTGGCCGCGGCCGTGACGTTGCGGCTTCACACGCCGCTCAGGCACGCGGAGCTGCGCGACGTGGCGGGGGCGGTGGCCCAGTACGACCGGACGACGCGCCTCGCGGCCCGCGAGCAGGACCGGCCGCTGCGGATGGTGGTGGGCCTCTCGTCGCGCCGGATCAGCCGGACCGACGAGCGCGGCCGGGCCACGGGCGCGCCGCTGGCGTTGCCGGGGCGCGTGGCCATCGAGCAGTTGATCGTGCGCACGCAGACGGCGCACGAAGGCGAGGTCGGCATCAGTTGCAGCCGGCTGGGCTTCACGCCCACGTACGCGATGCGGCTCGGCGCCGGCGGCATGCACCGCTGGATCGTCGTCGTGGGGTTGACAGGCGAGGCTGTTGAGGTGGACAATGAGGACCAGGCGCGACAAATCCTGGAGGCGGCGGGCCGGGGCAACGCTGGTTGAGGCCCTGGCCGGCATGGTCCTCCTGGGCACGCTCCTCGTCGCGATGCTCGTGGCCAAGGGGCGCCTGACGATCCAGGCCCAGCGGGCCGAGCACCGCCTGCAGGCCTGCCAGGTCCTCGACGGCCTGCTGGAGGGCTGGTGGCCCGACCGCAAGGCGCTGCCGCGGAGCGACACCGGGGGCGTGCCCGAGCGGCCCGGCTGGCGCTGGCGGACGCGGATCGTCGAGAGCCAGTCGGCCGACGCCATGCGGGCCCAGGTGGTGGCGGTTGAGGTCTTCGCGCCGAACACGCGCGACCGGCTGCCCGCGGCCCGCGTCGAGATTCTGCTGCCGCTCGAGGATAAGCCCCAAGACAAGGCTGATGCGAATGGCGAGGCAGGAAATGCGACAAACCGGCCTGACGCTCGTTGAGCTGATGGTCACGCTGGCCATCGTCTCGATATTGGCGGTGGCGGCGCTGACCGTCGTGACCGACCTCAGGCGTGTGGAAGGCATGGAAAGCCGCCGGCAGGCGGAGGCGACCGCCCTGGCGCCGCTGGGCGAGTTGATCGAGTGGGACGTGGCGCACGCGACGCACTACCGGCCGGCGCCGGGCCGTGTGCTCCTGGAAACGCAGGCGTCGCTCGATGCGACGACGCTGGAGCGTCGGCACCTGCCGGCAACGGTCGAGTACACCCTCCGCGAGGTCGGCCCGCGTCGGTGGCTCGTGCGCATCCAGCGGCCCCAGGCGAGCGGGGCGGCCTTGGCGGAACTGGTGGCCCGGGACGTCGGCGGCGTCAAGATCGAACTGGTCGATCCCCCGCCGGACGCGGCCCCCGCCAACCCGGACGAGTGGCAGCCCTTGTCGGCGGTCGTGGCGATCACGGTGACACCGGACGGCGGGAATCGGCCGCCGGCCGTCTTCAGGATTCGGCGGAACTAGAACATGAAAGCAGCCAGGCCCAACGCGGGATTCGTGCTGCTGATGGTGATGGTGGTCCTCGTGGTGGCGGGGACGGTGCTGGCGGCCGCGGCACGCCGGTGCGCCCAGAACGCCACCCGGGCGGCGGTCGCCCACCGGGACCTCCAGCTCCGGTGGGGCACGCTCAGTTGCCGCGCGACCGTGATGCCGAAGATCGAGCAGATTCTCGATGACAGCCGCACGCGCCAGGAGCCGGTGGTGCTCGAGGCCCGCCGCACGGTGGTCCTCGGCGGCCTGCCGTTCCACCTGGTGGTCGGCGACGAGATGGCCAAGGCCAATGCCAACACGATCGCGGACTTCCTGGGCGACGAAGCGTTGCGGCAGGCGATGCGCAAGCTCCAGGCGGGCGGCCGCGGGTTCCTCGAGATCCGCCTGAGGCCGACGGACCTGTCGCGGGAGGTCCCCGACACGGCCGTGCGGTTCGCCTCGCTCGACCAGATCTTCGTGATGCCGCACCCGTCGGAGTGGATCGGCCTGGCGAGCGCCGACGGTTCGATCGCCCGCCGCCGGGTGACGTGCTGGGGCGACGGCCGGATCAACCTCCTGCGGGCTGAGATGCCGACGCTGCGCGAGGCGCTCAAGGGCGACCTGACGGAGTCGCAACTGGCGCGTCTGGACGCGATGCGCCGCGAGGAGTCGCCGCCGGCCCTGTCGCAGATCCTCGCCCAACTGCAACTCACGGGCGAGCAGACCCAGATGGTCGGCGCCCTGGTGGCGGACCAGTCTGCCTGTCACAGCCTTTGGGTCTGTGTGGAGGGGCCGACGCGCCGCTGGTACCGTCTGTACGTGCGAGAGGATCGCGGCCCGGACGATGCCACGGAATGGGCCTTTGCCTGGTAGATGACATGACCGAGCGGAACCGCAGACGATGGCTGTGGGGTGCGAACGCCGCCCTGGTCCTGGCGATCCTGGGGACCGGCCTGGCGGCGCTCGCGCCGCTGGAGGCCCCTGCGCCCTCGAAGGCGGCGCCCGGACCCGCGGCCGCCCAGGCGGCTCCCGAGGAGCGCGTGGAGCCGTTCGAGGCCTATGCCGCGATCTGCCAGCGGAACCTGTTGGAGCCGCTGTTCGATGCGCCCCCTGCCCCGGCGGCCGCCGCCGCGATGCCGGGCGTCCGCCTGATGGGCACGGCCATCGAGCCGGGGTTCTGTTACGGCTTGTTCCGCAACGCCCTCGGGGAGCCGAAGATGGTGGGTGTCGGGGAATCGATCGAAGGCGCGGAAGTCGTCGCCGTAGCCGAGCAGTCCGTGACGCTGAAGTTCGGCGGGCGGACCATCACCTTGCCGGTCGAGAAGGAGCCGACGCCTGCGACGACGCCGGCGGGCGCCGCCGGCGGGCGAAGGAACCCGTTTACACCCGGGCGCGTCGTTCCGCCGAGGTCCCCGGCGATGCCGGCCGCGCCTGTTACACCGCCCGTGCCGGGGATGCCGGTCGCGCCGGGGACGCCGGCCGGCGGAACGCCCGCCTCGGCGCCTGCTCCCACGGGTGAAACGCCCCCCGCGCCGCCTCTCGTGCCGCCGGGGACCATTCCTGGGAACGTCTTGGCCCCGGTGCCCGGCGTCACGCCCGCAGCGCCACAAGGAACGGCAGAATGAAGGCCTCTTTCCTGGTTGAATTCGACACGGACCGCTGGCGCCTGGCTCGCCTGTCGGGCGGGGTCGCCGAAGCTCGCGAGGTGGCGGGGGGCACCAACGCGGCCGGCGCCGTCAAGGCGGCCCTCCAGGATTGGGGCTACCGGTCCGGCGGCGTCTGCCTGGGCGTGCCCTCGCCGATGGTGCTGGCGGCCGAGATCGACTGCCTCGGCCTGCCGCGTCACGACCGCCATACCGCCATGCTCTACCGGCTGGAGGAACAACTGCCGCTGGACATCGAGGGCCTGACGGCCGACTTCCTGCCCCCCGTGGGCGGGCGGACGCTCGGCGTGACGGTCCGGACGGATCGCATGCGCGAGATCCTCGGCCCGCTGGGCGATACGGGGGTCGAGACGGCGGCCATCTGCCCGACCGCCCTGCTGGCCTGCTGGCAGGCGTGCCAGTCGGGCGAGGCCACCGACTACGTGATCGTCGTGGCCTCCGGCATGGTCGACATCTTCAGATTGTACGAGAAGCGGCCGGCGGCGTGGTACTCCGTGCCCGACGACCTGGACGAGATGGTCCGATGCCTCAAGGCCGACCACCTGGCCCACCCGGTGGAGGGCGAGCAGGCGACGGTCTGCGTAATCGCCCCGGCCGAGTGGCCTGCGGACGTCATCGAGACCCAGGGGCGACTGAAAATCGCACGGCGGGAGGCGGAGGCGGCCTTCGGCCTGGCGACCCGGGCGGCCGCGCGTCTCCTGGCGGATGGCGAGGCCGGTTGGGTGAACCTGTGCCAGGGGGCCCTGGCGCCGGCCGGCGCGTGGGGACGGCAGGGCGGACTCGTGCGTTCCGCCGTGGCGCTGGGGCTGGTGCTCCTGGCGGCCCTGGCGGCGGCCTTCGCCTGGCGAGCAGTCCACTATGCGGACCGGGCCGACCATGCCCGCCGCGAGCAGGCGGCGGCCTACCGCGACGCGTTCCCGAACCGCCCCGTTCCGGTCGCCGTCAAGAGCCGCCTGAAGAGCGAACTGGCGCGCCTGGCGGGCCTGAGCGGCGCGTCGGCCTCCCTCCCGGTGCCCGCCAGCGCCCTCGACAGCCTGCGGCAGGTGGTGAACGGGCTGCCGCCGGGCGTGCGGGTGCGGATCCTGGAGTTGCGGGTCGACCCGAGCAGCATCTACATCGATGGCCAGGTGCGCGGCCACACCGACGCCGAGAGCATCAACCGCGGGCTGATCGGCGCCGGATTCCTCGTCGATCCGCCGCGCACCGAGAGCCTGCCGACCGGCGGCGTGGCCTTTACGCTGGCCGGGAAGCCGGTGGCGGCCGCCGCCGTCGCGCCGCCGGCGGAAGGAGCCGCGCCATGACGCGGCGCCTCGTCATCCTGGTGGCGGCCCTCGGCGGCCTGCTGGCCGTCAGCGCCGCTTGGAGCTATGCGTATATGGTATCGGAGCGCAACGCCGCCCTGACCGCCGAGGCCGACCGCGACGATTGCCTCCGCATGGCCCGTCGCGTGCGCGAACTGAGCACCCGGCCCACCCTGGCCACCGAACGCGAGCGCCTGGCCTCGGAGATCACCGGCCTCATCGAGAAGGCCGCCCAGACGGCCGGCCTCACCCCCGAGAGCCTGAGCCGCATCACCCCCGAGCCGCCCCGCCGCCTGGGCGACACGGCTTACAAGGAGAAGCCCACCCAGGTCTTCCTCAAGCGCGTGACCCTGATGCAGGTCGTGACGCTGGTGCACAGCCTGCTGGAGGCCGATGCCGGGCTGCACGCCCACTCCATCCGCCTGACCGTGCCGCGGGAAGACGAGGCCGCGGGCCACTGGAATGCCGAACTGGTGCTAACCTACCTGATCTACGATCCGCCGCGACCCGAGAAAGAAGGAGCCCCACGATGAGCCGTCTCGCCTGGATACTGCCCGCCGCCGCCGCGCTGGCGGCGGCCGCCTCGGGGTGCCACTCCCAACGGGCCGCCGCGCCGGCGCCGGAGTACCAGACCACCGCCACCGATCCGCGCCGCGACACGGACACGGCCCGGCGCCTCAACAGCGAGGGCGTCGCCCTGGCGCAGCAGGGGAAGCTCGAGGAGGCCGAGAAGACGCTCAAGCAGGCCCTGGCCGCCGACATGTTCTTCGGCCCCGCCCACAACAACCTCGGCACGGTCTGCTACCGCCAGAAGAAGTACTACCAGGCAGCCTGGGAGTTCCAGTACGCCGCCAAGCTGATGCCCGGCAAGGCCGAGCCGAAAAACAACCTCGGCATGGTCTACGAGACGGTGGGCAAGCTCGACGATGCCGCCAAGTCGTACGAAGAGGCGCTGGCGCTGGAACCCGACACGCCCAGCATCGCGGGGAACCTCGCCCGCGTCTACGTGCGGGCCAACCGCGCGGACGATCGGACGCGGCAGCTCCTGAGCGACATCGTCCTGAAGGACACCCGCCCCGACTGGGCGACCTGGGCACGCGAGCAATTAGCGATCCTCGGCCAGGGCGAGGCCGCGCCCGGCCCGAGCGTCGTCCTGCCGCCGGTGCAGCCGCGGTCCGTCACGCCTTCGCACACCACGCCGACGCCCGCCAAGCCGGCGCCTGCTCCCAAGTAGCGCTACAACGCCACTTGACCTCGTGCGCGGTGGGTCTCCTGACCCACCGCGCGGCAATTGCCCCCGGGCGGTGAGATTACGCAGGTGCGCGGCGGGTCGGGGTACATGTTTAGCGTGTTACTCCGGAAGCCGGGTGGCATGCCCACGGCGTCGTTCCGCGGGCATGATTTGACCGTGCCCCGAGGAGCATGCCCACGCAAACAGCGGCGTGGGCATGCCACCCTGCCTATGGACACGCTAAACACGTACGGTCGGGAGACCCGCCGCGCGAAGTGGCGTTGTAGTAAAGGGGGGGGCCCGGTTTCCTTCGGCGCCGGCTTCACGGCTTTCGCTGCCCTCGTCGCCTTCCGGAGGTCGAGACCTTCCCGGCGGTCGTACGGTCTGCCGAGCTTGGGGAGGGGGGCGCTGCGGAGTGGCCCGATGGACCCTCGACCCAATGGACGGCCTGGGCGCGCACATCGGACATGTTGTCGAGACGCAATCTCTGCTTGATGAGCGACAGGTACGTCTCGACCGTCCTGACGCTGATGTGGAGCCTTTCGGCAATACTTGCCCTGCTCAGGCGCCTCCCGATCAGTTCAAAGACCTCAAGCTGCCGGGGAGCAAGGGTTTCGATGGCGGGCCCCTCCCCTTCCGGGCGGCTGGCGTACCGGGTGGCCAGAAGCCTGTGCCTCAGATCATCGCCCACGAAGATGTTGCCTTTGAGGACCTGGCGGATGCCCGCGACGATGGTCTCGGGGTCTGCATCCTTGGTCACGTAGCCCCGGGCGCCGGCCCGAAGCATGCTCTGCGCGTGGCTGACCTGGTCCCGGCCTGAGAACACCAGGAGGCACATGTCGGGATGACGGCTACAGAACCCTCGAACCAGACCCACAGCGCCCTCGGAGCCCGAGAACGGATCGACGACCGCCACTTCGGGCTTCAACACGTCGAGGTCGCGGAACGCATCGATCGCGCGCTCCATTTCGCCACAAACGACCATGTCCGGCTGTTTGGCCACCGCAGCGCACAGGGCCTTTCGAGTCGCGGGGTGCGCGTCGACGATCAACACCCGGGTCTTGCCGGGCTCCGGGCCGGAACGTTCCTGCTCTCTCATCGGTTCACCGTAATAGTCGTTCGGGCCACCGCGTACCGGCGCCCGGTGATCCAATCGAAATACTCGACCGTCGCGGGGTAGACGCCGGGCCGCGTCGGCTTCAGGATCAGGTCGAACCGGCGCCCGGAGGTCAGGCGGAAGGGCCTCCCGGCCGGAATGACAAAGGGGGCGGAGTACCGGGTCTCCGGCGTGGCGCCCAGGGGGCGCCCGTCGGCGGCGATGACCGTGGCGGGCAGCCCGTAGATCGTGTACTGCTGCACCGTATAGCCCGCGTTGAGGGTACGGATGAGAATCGTCTGGCCCACCCGCGCCGAGACGGCCACCCGGGGATCGGCGATGGGCGTGGCGTCGCTCGTGCGCGCGACGCCCGTGATCAGGAAGACGTCGGGCTTGAACTGGTTGAGGAACCCGTCGCGGCTGAAAGTCTGCGGCCCCACCGGATCGTCGGGCACGCAGTCCTGCATGAACGCATCATGGCCCAGGGTGTGCCAGCGGGTGTCGAATTCGTCGCTGACCCAGAAGGCTTCGACGTGGTAGAACGGCCCGCCGGTGAACGACTGGCGCGGCAGGAAATTGGGGTGGCTTCCCGGCGGGTCGACGATCAGGAGGCCGTACAGGCCCATCTCCACGTGGAGCGTGGTGTTCTTGTGACAGTGGTAGAAATAGGTGCCGGCCTGGCGCGGCGTGAACTGGTAGACGAAGTTGCCGGAGACCTCGAACGAGTGCTTGCCCACCCCGTCGTTCACGGGCGACGGCTCGATGCCGTGCCAGTGGATGGTGTGGGTGTCTCCCTGGGAGCCGACGCGGACGCGCACGGTGTCGCCCTGGTTGACGCGGATGGCCTTGGAGGGGAAGACGCGGCCGCCGACGTTGTCGTCGGGATCTTCGATAATCCATATATCGATGTCGCGGCCGTCGGGGATCCGGAACTTCTCGCCCACCAGGAGGTTCCGGGCGAGCTCGACCGTGGCCGGCTGCGGGTCGACCGGCCCGCCCCCGAACGTGGGAGGGCAGATATGCTTGAAAAACATGGCCACTTCACCCGCCGGCACAGGGGGGCGCGGAATGACGGGGACAGCCATGATCAACTCCTTTCATCCGAGAGCCAATCTCCCGGCCCTTACGGGGGCGGGGGCTGGTTCGGGAACGGCACCTTGTCCACGTCGCCGACGATCTCCATGTGGGCCACCAGCCCCTGCGGGTAGTTGCCGCCGAGGGCCGTCTGAGACTGCTCCATGTGGCAGTGCATCGGCCACGACAGGGGCGATTGCGGCACGTTGCCCAGCACCAGGGCCAGTTCCTGCGGCAGGAGGTCCCGCAGCGGCGTGCGGGGGTCCCCCGCGATGTCCGGCGGCCGGACGAACGGCAGCAGCCAGTCGACCCGGTCCAGCGGGCGCACCGTGAACGTGTCGATGAACAGGACGTTGCCCTGGACGACCCCGGTGACAGACAAGATGTAGATATGATTGGCGTGCTGGTGCGGCGAGTGGGTGGCCACGCCCGCGTTCAGGATGCGGATCAGGTGCGGCTCGCCGATGTTGCCCGACGGGAAGATGGCGGGGTCGTGCGAGGCGAAGGCGCCGGAGAGCCCGTTGATCGTGAAGTAGTCGGGGACGAAGCCGGCCACGAATTTGGCCGCGTTGATCGTCTGGCCGGCCTGGGCCTGCGCGTTGAAGCGCGGGTCCGTCTGGCTGAAGAGCCAGAGCCGCGAGCGGTTCGCCGGCGGCGCCAGCCACGCGTCGCCCGGGAACTGCGGCGCCACGCCCAGGTCGTCGAACAATTGCTGGACCGCCGGGGTCGGGCGGGTATAGGGGGTGTTGCCGGCGGCCGGCAGAACCACCATCGCGCCGTGAAGGCCCAGGACGCGGTTGACGGGGGCGTTCAGCGGGTCGAAGTAGAGATACGTTCCCCCGGCGGGCGCCGTGAACGTCACGAGCCGCGTCCGTCCGGGCAGGATGGGGCCGCTGGAGACCACGCCGGGAACCGTGAAGGCGTGGAGTTCGTCGAGGGCGTTGGTCAGGGCGATCTGCACCCGCTGCCCCGAGCGCACGGTGATGACGGGTCCGGGGAAGTGCGGGCCCGACGCATCGGTAAACGTCCACATGAATACCTGGGTTCCATCGATCATCTCGACCAGGGCCGGGGCCATCGTCAGGGCGATGGGCGCCGGGGCCCCTTCGGCGGCCGGCGGCGCCAGCATGCCGGGAACGCCCGCGGATTCCAGGGTGGCCGCGGCCAGACCGACCAGGCTCTTCCGGAGGAAGCTGCGCCGGTTCATGAAGGTCTCCTTGTTCCCGCTTCCGCCGCGCGAAAGGCCGGCCTCGCTCAACGCCCGGTTGGGGCCTTCAACAACAGCCGGGAGGGGGATGGAGACTCCCCCTCCGGGCTCGTGTTCGCTCATCGGCGCTATCGTTTCTCGCAGCCATCGGCGGCTTCCGCCGCTACGGTCCCGAGCGCGCCTCCAGCCCACCCGGGATCATCACGGGCTGTGAGGGTCCAGGCCCAGGAAAGGCTTGATCGGCGAGTTCTTGGGAAGGCCGGCCGCCCCGACGGCGGGCAGGCGGCGGATCTCCCCGTCGAAGGCCTGCCCGTTTCTGCCGGCCACGATCTTGGTGTTTCCCGGCGCCCCGTTGGGAATGAATAGCTCGGGATGGTCAAACGGCGCCTTTTCATAGCGGACCCGCTCGTCGGTCAGCGACATCAGGAAGTCCACCAGTTGCCTCTGGGCCAGGGCATTCCCCTGGAGCGCGGGGATCGCCTCGATATCCGGGTCGAGATCGGCGATGTTCCGCTCGTTGAAACTCCCGCCCCGGACGTAGTGCTTGACGACCTGCAACAGGGTGGCCGCGCCGCCGTTGTGGAAGTACGGACCGGTCAGTTCCACGTTACGAAGGGTCGGAACCTTGAATGCGCCATTGACTGCCGCCCGCTGGAGGGGGTTCGGCACGGGCGCCGGACCGCCGCCGGGGTTCGGCAACGGCGGGACGGCGAAGGGAAGGACCGTCCCGTTGTCGACCAGCAGCGCGCGGCCGGTGAAGGAGAGCGGGAAGCCGGCCGGGTCGGTCCCGCCCCGGCCCACGTCTTCCTCGGTCGGCCTGATGCCGATGTTGTAGTAGCCGGCGTCATAGAACGCGCCGCCGGCGTCGCCCATGACCATGCGTTCGAGGAGCCCCTCGGGGAGGCTGGCGCCGAAGTTCGTGGCGCCGACGTGGGTGACGGACGCGTTGGTGAACTCGGGGCCGCCGTGGCAGTTGAGGCAACTGGCGCCAACGACCCCGGGCTCGGTGTTGGTCAGGAAGGTATTCAGCCCCGCCTGCGCGCTCTGGCTCATCGCGAAGTCATCGCCCTCCTGGAAGCGGTCGAACGGGCTGTCGTCGGAGACCAGGGTGGCCTCGTAGAGCTGGATGGCCAGCCCGAAGAACAGCGAGAAGTTCGCCTCCATCTGGGTGAACTGGTCGGTCGGCAGTTGGGCAGGCTTGGGCAGGATCGACGGAACCCCGTTCTCGTAGTAGTACCCCCTGGGGTCATTCTGGTCCGGGGCATGGTAGTACTCGGGAATGACCTCGAACTTCACGACCTGGGTGGTGTTGTTCCACCACTTGTCTTGGAACGCGGCCATGATCATCTGGGCATAGGTCGTCTTGAGGCCCTTGCCCGGCTTCGCCAGGGGGCCAAGCACGCTGTCCTTCGGATGGACCAGTTGCTTGGCCAGGGGCGGAAGCGCGAGCAGTCGCTTGCCGATATGGGAGAAGGTGCGGCCCCGGAAGGACATCTCAAAGTCGCTGCCCGGCGGCCCGACGGCCTGCGAGGCCAGGCTCGCCATGGGAATCTGGACGGTCGTCATCGTCATCCCTGCGACCGCGTCGGTCACAAAGACTTCCGCACCCATCGATTCGCCGAAGGGATTGACGCCGTTGAAGATGTTGTTGGCGCGGCCGTCCCAGAAATTGGCAAAGTTGAAGACGGCGTTGATGACGGTGGGGGCGTTGCGCGGCTCCACGCGGCGACAGTTGCGGCCGCCGACACTGAACACCGTGTCGGGCGCGAGGATGCCCAAGTCGACCACGACACCGGGCTTGGGCACGTCGATGAACTCGGTGTTATGCACGCCCTGCGAGCCCGCGACGTCGTTAACATCGTAGATCATCTGCGTAAACCGGTCGTCCGGGTTCGCAAACCGGGTGAACGGGAACATCGCAGCCGTGAGCGTTCCGTTGGGGCCGCAAACCTGGAAGGTGCTGTCGCCCGCCTTGAGGCCGGGGCTCACGGCGTTCTTGGTCCGCACGTCGACGCCGGCGTGGTAGTGGCAGGTCGCGCAGGCCTGGACCCCGTCGCTGCCCAGCTGCATGTCCCAGAAGAGGGCCTTGCCCAACCTGATGGCGGCCTCCCTGGCCGCCTGGGTGGGAATGGGGAACCCGGCGGCGTTAAGGTTGGTGGGATCGGACTTGAGGTAGAGCCCCAGGTTGTTGGGCTCCGGCCGAGTGACCGTCTTCAGAGATGGCGGCGCCGCCGGATTGGCCGCCCAGGACGGCCCGGAGGCGAGCATCGCCCAACCCAGCAAGGCGGCCACCAGGAGAAACGCCACCTCGGCTATTCCAACTCTGGTCTTTTTCATGTCGCACTTCTCCGTTCTCATGGCTAAATCACGCTTTCTCTTCGTTGACCCGGGCCTCGTGAGGGCGAGGTCCGGCGGGCGAAGCGCGGGGCGTAAGGCACCGTCTTCGTCCGCCGGCCTCACCATGCCTTACCGTATGGTCACCGCTACCGTCGCGGACCCGCCGAGACTCGACCTGACGACCACCGTGGCAGGCTGGGGGGTGCCCGTGGTGTTCACGACCAAGCCCACCACGGGTGCCTTGCCCGGCCTGGGCGGCACTGCCGGAGCCAACGCGCCAAGAGGGATGACGGTCCCGGCGGCCAGGAACGCGTCGGCCGTCAACACGGCCGCGGCACTGGTGGACTGGGCGTTGACGGTGAGTGTGCCGCCCTTTGCGGTGGCGCGCCAGATCGCTGCAATAATCGTGACGGTATCGGTCGCCGCCTTAACGGTGACGGTCATCGAAGCGCTGTGGCTCCCAAACTGGTCGGTCACCGTAAGCTGGAAGGTCAGCACCTGGTCGGGCAGGCCCGGCAGGACGATGGGCGCGGTGAAACTGGGGCTGAGCGTGTTGAAGGCCGTCAGAGGCACGCCCGGTCCGCCGGTCTGGCGCCACCTGATCTGGGGCCTGTTGCTGTTCGGGTCCAGGATGACGGTGCCGGCGAGCCTCACCAGAGCGCCCGTACCCACAGCGATGTTCGGGCCGGCGCTGACGACGGGCGCCAGGCCGTTGGTGCCCGTGGCCTGAGGCGGCACGGGGTCTCCGGGCCATGGATCAAGCTGGCCCACGATCGGCCCGCCGGAGCCCGGGCCGCCGAGCGGTCCGGAGCCCAGGGAGAGGAACAGTATGTCCTCGAAGTTGGCCGGGACTTGAGGCGCGCCCTGGACCACGTGCTCGGGGAAGATGAAGTCGAACTGGGGGGCGGTGTATTGCCCGGCGTCGAGGCCGTTGGCCACGTTGCGCACCACCCCGGTCCGGCTCTGAACCATGATCTCGCGCGTGGGGGGCATGAAAAGCCCGCCGTTCAAGATGTGCCTGAAGCGGCCCCTCACCGGCTGGGTGGCCGGATCGGTCACGCCGAGCAACCGCAAGGTCTCCTGGCCGGTGATGGGGTTCACATCCTTGGCGTAGACGTCGATGAACCCCGTCGGGTCGGTGGTGAACCCTTCGACCCTGAGGCGCGTGGTCGCCTCCTGGGTGATGCCCGCGGGGGGCGTTCCGCCCGTGCCGATCAGGATAACCTCGATGGCGAGGTAGGCGGGCGGGACGCCGGGGGCCGTGTAGACGCCCACGTCGACTATCAGCGTATGAACGGACATGTACATGTTCGCGGCGATGTTCGGACCCGCGGCATTGATCTTGCACAGCGTGCCCGAGAAATCGACCCAGTCGCCGACCATGATCGGCACCTGCTTGGTCGGGTTCGTCGTGGCGCCCGCCGTGCCCGGAGCGGGCATGTCGAACGTCCTCAGGGGCGCGCCGAGCGCCAGGAAGGGGTCGATGGGGAACCCGACGGCCCCGTTCAGAGGACGGTTGGTCAGCGGGCAGAGCGGGTCAATCGCCGGGGGCGCCACCCGCGGGATGCCCATCGGGTAACCCGTGACCGAGTGGACGGTCGGGTTGTTGGTGTCGCAGGTGAAACGCGGGTCCGGGCTGTGCACCAGGCCGTACCGGCCGACCGGATCGTTGACCTCCAGCAAGGCGCCGGAGGTCGGGTCGCCGATGGTCCCGCCGACGCGGAACCGGCCGGTCGCATAGTCGATGTAGTTGACGATCCCCATCCCGAGGTTGAGGCCTTGCTGCGTGATCGGGACGATCAGGCCCACGATGTAGCGCGGCGGGCCGCCGGCCGGGCCAGGCAGAACATTGCCCACCGCCCGCACCTCGCACACGGGGAAGGGCGGCACTAAGGGCGGCCTCACGGGCGGAAACCGCGGGTTCGGGATGTCCGACAGCGCCAGCATCGTCTGGCCGGGCACTTGATGGAGCAGGTTCCCGGGGAGCGCGGCTGAGACCGTTGGGTCAAGCAGTTGGGCCCAGGTGAAGGAACCTGCCGGCAACTGAAGGATGGTGTTGTTGGGGATGAGCATCTTGATGCCGTTGATGGTCATCGTGCCCCCCGCGCGCGGGTCCGTATTCGGGAGAGGGGTAACGGCCGCCCCCGCGACGGTGCCATCCAGCGTGGCCTCCTGGATGAACCCCGTCATGTCGAACTGGGGCGGCGGGACGGGCTGCGCAGCCTGCGCCGGGGCTGCCCAGAGCAGCGCCAAGCCCACGACCAACAGGGTCAACTTCAGTACCGATCTCATACGCTTCTCTCCTTGCCTGGCGGCGCAAGCCGCGATCCTGAAGATACAGGGACCATTCTGGACGGATTGGACACCGACGGTCGCCATTTGAGTCCCTCCTCGTAAGTATGCGCCCGGCGACGAATCTCCGCTCATGCCACCGTGATCGTGTGCCCAGCGCCCACGGCATTCACGAGCACCTGGTTATTGGCCACGTTCGACTCCGCCAAGGCCGGCACGGGAACGATGGTCGCCAGAACCTGATAAGTGCCGGCCGGCAACCCGGAGCCCCGGTTAACGGCAACCGTGAACGTTCTTGAGGCACCCGCCGCCAAGGCGGTGACCGATTGATTGGTCAGCGTCACGAGCGTGACGTCCGGGGCCGCCGGATTCGTCGTATTGTGGGCCACAAACTGGATGGTGACCTGCTGGCCCACCGGCAACGCCACGTTCCCGAGGTTGCTCACCACGACCGACACGTTCCCGGCCAACCGCGCACCGGGACGCACCGTGGCCGGCAGCGTCCAGGTCGTCCCGAAGACCCCCGCGAGGTCCACAGACACCGGGTTCGAGACGACGGTCTTGGTCGCCCCGGCCGCCGTCTGCGTCACGACGTTGTTGAGCACGTTCGACTCCGCCAGGGCCTGCACCGGAACGATAGTCGCCAGAATCTGGTAACTGGCGGCCGGCAACCCGGCGGGCCGGTTGATGGCCGCC
>Ga0315273_10002662_pt1 | contig 21169 bp, 18 predicted proteins | sample YL17G02_0_MG_FD_205753 | JGI IMG/M metagenome (GOLD analysis project Ga0315273, IMG submission 205753) | Sediment microbial communities from Yellowstone Lake, YNP, Wyoming, USA - YL17G02_0 | ecosystem: Environmental > Aquatic > Freshwater > Lake > Sediment | place: USA: Wyoming | collected... | reverse complement strand
CGGCCCTTCCACCACCAGCGTCACCGCCCCTTCAGATCCGTCTATGCCGCCGGACGACACGTGCCAGGCTTCGACTCCGGCCAGCAGCTCAAGCGCCTCGATCTCCGTCACCACCCGGGGACTCGAGAGCACCACCATCCCTGAGGGGAGGCCGTCGGTCCAGTCGGTGCTGGCGATGCCGCAGTGGCGTGCCGCCTCCAGGACATCAGGCACGAGCTTCTCGAGCCCGATGGGTGCGATCAGGTGAGCGCCACGCGCGGCGATGATCCCAGCCATCTGCCCCACAGTGCCCCCCACAGGGCTGGCCAGCAGCACGCCGACGTTCCCCTCCGGGTCGATCGCGTTCCCGCCTTTGATGAACACGTCGTCGCGGTCAAACTCCTTCAGCAGGTCCACCCAGCCCTCTGGATGTGGCTTGCCGTGCTTCAGCGCGAAGGGCGCCAGTCGGGAGGCTCCGTCTGTGACGGCCAGCCGGCTCTCGGCGATGACCCCGGCGGCGAACTGCCACTTCGGAACCGGCGCGCCCAGCAACTCCTCTGCCACATAAGCATTAGTGGTGCCGTTCCCGATGATGAGCCTACCACCCTCCAGAGCGGCCCGCACCTCCGGGAGCTGGGCCACCGCCTTCGCGATCAGCCGCTTTGACTCCGCCGAGTTGAGCACGAGCAGTGCGCGCTTCCGGTCTCTCTGTTTTGCCATAGGGTTCCCTTCCTTCCTGGTAGCAGTAAGGAAGAGGAGCGGCCAGGGATCGGCCGCTCCTCAAAGTCATCGTCCACGCGTCGCGGGCAGAAAACACCCAGGCCGATCTGCGGCCCGCCTGCCCGAGACGAAACGACAAGCAGCAGAGTACTACTGACCTGCCGGCGCTCCGCCCTGCGCAGCGCCACCTCGCGCACCGCCGCCTCGCGCGCCACCACCTCGGCCGCCACCGCCTCGGCCGCCTCCGCCACCGCCTCCGCCACCACGGCCACCACGGCGCTGGACATGGCCGCTAGCATCGACCGGACCAACACCCGGGATGATGTTGGTCTGCTTCCTTGTCTTCGTGAACTTCATGAGCACGAGAACCGCGACCAACACCACCACTACGATGATCACGACCGCGACTGCTGGACTAACTTGCTTCCGCACGCGACTTCACCTCCTTTCGCACCGCAGCAGCCACCCCGCAACCTACGTGGTCTCGCGCGCCGGTCTGCTGCCTTACCTCTATCCTGCCTTAGTTACCACGATCACACCGGAAGGTGCGATATCCGGGTCAGCAAAAGGGTGAGTTCCTCGCCTGTCCCCAGAGAGGGATGCCCTCGGTTCCACGAAACTCGGCGGAATATAGCATGGAGCCAGGGCCCTGTCAAGCCTACAACGAACCTCAAGCCCTTAGACAAGCCCTGTTGGGCAGGAGTTCCCTTGAGCGAGCCGGAAATTACTGACTCACTGACTCCTGTGAGGTCTCACCGATGTTCGCGCATGAAGGCCAAAACCGATTCCGCCTCTGGCTTCATATCCCCGCCCTTGTGGCGATGATTCTGCTCGTCCTGGTTCGTCCGGGCTTCTGCGCGGGTGAGTCGGGCGCGCGAGAGTGTCTGGCCCAGGCCTCCATTGTCGCTCAGTCCATTGAGATGGCGGGCGACCAGTCCGCCGCCCGGCGCTATCTTGCATCGACCCTCGCCACCCTCGATCTGAATGCGGCGCTGGAGATGGCCGGCGGAGTCCGCCGCCCTTCGGACGCAGCGAGAGCGTTGGGCGCCGTCGCGGTCGGCCTCGCGAAGACCGACCCAGCTCGGGCTGCGCAGGCCGCGACCACCGCCTCTCGCTTGCTTCAGCGGATCGTGGAGCCGACGAGACGGGACCAGGAGCAGCGGCTGCTGCTTGGTGAGATCGCCGTCCTGGGGCGTGACGCGGTCTCTGCAGGACCTGACCTGCCATCTGAGGAGGCTCGCGGCATCGTCGCCTCGGCGCTTGCGCGGTCCGACCCGAGAGCGGCCCTGTCTTTGCTGGACTCCTGGAAGCTGACGGGTAGCGCGGCCGATGGACCGCGCGCCGTCGCTGCCTACGCGCTGGCCGAATCCGATCCGGCCCAGGCCATCAGCGTTGCCAACGGAATCACTTCTGAGTATCTGCGCACGTATGCGCTCTGGGAGACGGCAAACTCCCGCCCGCCGGCCGAGGCCGTGATGGTCGCCCAGCAAGGGATCGACCCCGTAGTTCACGGGGCGATACTGACGGCCGCCGCGGTCCGCGCGGCGCCGGAGGATCCTGACCTTGCCGAGTCCCTCGTGCGGCAGGTGTTGGTGGCGCCCGAGTCCGCTCTGGCGGTCGTGGCGGCTTCGTTGGCGCCGACACGACCTCAACGTGCGCTCGCCCTCGCCCGAAGCCTCTCGCCCCAGCCGCGCCGATGGGCGCTGAGTCAGATTGCCATCGCACTTGCCGGCGCCGAGCCGGACCTGGTTGAAGGGCTGCTGAAGGAGTCAGGGGCAGGCCCTGAGGTGGTGCGGTTGATGATGGCCCGTATGGCGGCGGCCCAGCCCACACAGGCCGCGCAGGTGGCGCTTTCTATGCCTGCCGGCGAAGATCGGGACGCGGCCCTGGCCGCGGCCGCGGCCGCACTCGCCTGGTCCAATGCCCGCCAGGCGGGGGACCTGGTGTGGGCGATCCGCACTCCGGCGGAGCAGGGGCGCGCCGTCCAGCGGGTCGCAGAAGCGGTTGCGGCTACGGATACCGACGCCGCTACCTCTCTCATCGGGCTCGTGACGGACACAGACGCCGCGCTGCGCCTTCGCGCCCGAATCGCGGTTGTCGTGGCCCCCCGAGATCCGTCTGCGGCGAGTCGGCTCCTGGCGACGCTCCCCGAGAGTGATTACAGGGTCCAGGCCGCCCTGGACGCGGCGGCCGCCGCCCTTCGCGCTAGCCGGAGCCCTGAGGAAGCGCTGATGATCGCCACCGTCGGCCTCGACCGAGACGTTGCGCTCCGCTGGCTGCTGCCGACCCTCGCGATGGTCCAGGCCTCCAGTCCGGTCAACACCTCCGAGCTTATGGGCAACTCCTATATTCGCACCCTCGGCCTAACTGACGCTGCCAGGAGCATTCAGCGCCTGGAGCCGAAGGCGACGCCGTCCCCGGCCCGCGCGCAGATGATCCGGGTCATCGCGGAGTGGGAGGGCATGTGACGCCGCGAGCGAGAGCAGGCGTGGTCCTCCTGGCGCTGGCGGCCTTGTCTGTCTGTGCGGCCGGGCAGGCCGCGGGTTTGGCTGTAGTCTCCCGATCCCCCGTTGCACTGACCGTCAGGCTCGACTCTGCCGAGCCCGGTCGGCTGTACCGGGTCTCCTATGACGACGGCAGGCACAGATTCGTGTGGGAGAACCTTGCACCCGACGGTGGGGGACTGGTGACGCTGGCCGACGACCGGCACTTGCGCCCAGAGCACCGTTTGCGCTGCGAATCCCGCGTCTCGCGGACCGACCCCGTGGTCTTCGATGACGTGCTCAAGGGCCCGGTTGTGGGCAAGCGGAGGCTGCAGCATGGCGTGCCGGTCGGCACCTTCGGCGGCCCCGGCTACCTGGTTCCCGGCGCGTCTGACCTGAAGAGGGATGATTTCGGCAACTTCTGGCTCTACCTGGATCACCCGCCCTATGCGGTGCTGAAGTACGACCCCCGGTTCGAGTACCAGTTTGCCCTGCTTACGCCTGACCGGGTGTCGGCCCATGATACGGACGCTGATGGCAATGTGTACCTCCTCCATCCCGGCAACTGGGTGTCGAAGCATGGGCCGCTGGGCAACAGCCTCGGGGCCTGGGACCTCCCCCCCGGACGTGATCTGGGTGAGTTCGCCTCCGCCTCCGGGTTGGTGATAGATCGGCGGGCGGGGCTGATCTACATTGCGGACGAGATCTTGGGGCGGGTGCAGCGCTTCGGCCTCGATCTCAACCCGCGACCCCACCCGCGCACGGCCTGGGGCTGGATCGGGCACCAGGACCTGACCCTGTCGAAGCCGGGGAAGTACGATCCCGATACTATGGAGTACCAGCTCGACCGCCCGCGCCAGCTCGCGCTGGACGGGAAGGGCCACCTGTTCGTGAGCTGTGAGCACTACATCAGCAAGTTCGATTTGGCAACGGCAAAGCAGCTCCCGTTCGGGTCGAATCCGGTATTGGGCTGGGGGGGAACGTTCACGGATAACGCCTCCTCGTCTGCCGCCGCCTTGAACGGGCACTGGCAGAAGCAGTGGCTGGCAGGTGTGGATGCAGCCGGAAACATCTACGTCGCCGACCGGGAGAACGAGTTTCTGGTGGATCGGCGCCTTCAACTCTTCTCCCCGGATGGCATGCCACTCGCCACCTTTGATGTGGGCCGCCCCCTTACCGACGCCTCCGGGCGCCCGGTCTATGTTACCGCGATCATGGGGGCTGCGTTCTCCAACGAGGCGATCTGGCTCGTCGATGCCGCCGGCCGCGTCTATGAGAGCCCTAAGGGCTCTGGCCTGGTAAGCGGCGGAACGCTGCACCTGGGCGCCGGCGCCGCCGGCCGCCAGTTCGACCTGAGCGCAGTAGATGAGTCCAGGTTCTCGGTCGAAGCGCAGCCAGGCCGGGCGCGGCACGAGGTCGAAGGTCTGGTGCTCGGCTTCCCCACTGGTGATGTGGGCACGGGCAACTGTGAGAGAGAGGGCCGCCCTCAGCTCGACGATGGTGAACGGTCGCTCTGGATGCCGGCGCGGCTGGGCGAGCCCTTCACAGTCACGCTCATCGACACTGACGGCGCCGAGATACCCGCCTCCAAGTACACCCTCGAGATCGAGGAAAAGCCGGGGCTGTTCAGCGGCAGCTACGATTTCTTCCGCGTCACCAATCGCAGTGGCCATACCTGGCAGAGCGCGCGGTTTCTGGCGAAGGCAACGGGGCAATAGCCGCCATCATGAAGTTCTCCCGACTGACCTGGAGCCTGGCCGCGACTTTCCTCTGCTACGGCGCAGTAGTCTTCTCATTCGGCCCGTGCCTCACCTCGATGTCCGACACCTTCCAGGTCCCAGTGGGGCGATTGGGGCTGATCTTCACCGTCTACGCAGTGGGCCTGATTCCCTCGGTCCTGCTCAACGGCTATCTCTCCGAGGTGATGGGGAGGCGGCTCATCCTCCTCGGCATTGTCCTCATCATGGGGATTGGTTGCGCGCTCTTCGGCCTTGCTGCGGTCTATGGCGGACGGAACAGCTTGATCCTCGCGATGGCGGCGATGGTCCTGCTGGGCTACGGCGGAGGCGGCATCGAGACCCTGACGAACATCGTCATCGCTGACGACAACCAGCCGGCCCCGGCCATGGCGCTCAATATCACCCACGCCTTTTTCGCGGTAGGCGCGGTACTGTCGCCGCTGGGCGTCAGCCTGCTGCTCAGGTCCCATCTCCCTTGGCAATACATCTTCTACGGCAATGGCGCCTTGTTTGCGACCCAGTTCGCGCTACTCTTTCCTCAGCGCATGCCTTCGGCTACCCAGGAGCCATTCCCGCCAGGCGCGGCTCTGAGGCTGCTGCGCCTCCCGCTGGTGTGGGTGCTACTGGCGATGATCACGCTTTACGTAGGCGCCGAAATGGGCGTATCGGCCTGGGTTAGCCCGCTGATGGAGAAGGTGCTGCAAACGCCCCGCAACGTCGCCGGCCTCTCGGTTTCGGTCTTCTGGGCGCTCATGATCGTGGGCCGGCTCGCAGTCAGCCCTCTATCGATGCGATTCCGGCCGCCGCCCCTGCTGTTCGTGCTGGCGCTGGGAAGCGCCGCGGGCGCGATTGGCATCGCCGCCTCGACCAGCGCGACCTGGTGCCTCGTCATGACCGGTGTCTCAGGCCTCTTCATGTCCGGGGTTTTCGCGCTGGTGCTGATTGACGCCTCGCGGCATTTCCCGGAGCGCCTGGGAGCGGTGTTCGGGATCATCATGGTCGGGGTCGGTGTCGGCTCCCTGCTCATTCCGGCCGCGATGGGCGCGCTATCCGACGCGTTCGGGTTGAGAGCGGCCATGTTGGTCCCGGCAGGGCTGATGGCAATTGTCGCGGCAAGCTATCTTGCGCGATGGTCCCAGTAGCAGACGGCAGGTGCTGTCGTGCGCTGGGCGGAAAATGCGCTTGAACCTGTCTCGCAGCCTGCTCTGCCGGGTGGGCTGTGAAGCAGTTTTCAGTCAGTTGCAGGAGGACAAGAGATGAAGCTAGCGGTTTTCACCGATGAAGTGAGCCAGGACCTGGAGACGGCCGTCAAGTTTGCGGTTCGCTTCAAGCTGGACGGCGTCGAGCTGAGGTCAGTCTGGGACAAGCCCGTGCATGCCCTCTCGGACGAGGAGTTGGCCCGCGTCAAGGACCTGCTGGGCAAGCACAATCTCGCCGTCGCCGCCATCGCCTCCCCGGTCTTCAAGTGTGAGCTGGACGACGAGGCGGCGCAGCGGGAACACATCGAGTATCTTCGCAGGAGCATCCGCGCCGCCAGGTTGTTCGACACCCACATCATCCGCATCTTCACTTTCTGGAAGAAGGGCCCCTCAGCTCCGGTGTGGGACCGGATCAAGAAGCAGTTCCGTCCGGCGATCCCTATTGCGGAGGGCGAAGGCATGATCCTGGGGCTCGAGAATGAGGCCTCGACCTACTGCGCCACCGCCGCTGAGACCAAGCAGTTCATCACCGAGATGGGATCGCCCGCGCTGAAGTCGGTCTGGGACCCATGCAATGAGGTCTACGCGGAAGAAGGGATCACACCCTTCCCGGATGGCTACAAGCTCGTGGAGCCCTGGCTCGTTCACCTGCACGTCAAGGATGCCTACAAGAGCGAGTCCGGTGAGGCTATGATCGCTCCCATCAGCGAGGGCCAGGTGGACTGGAAGGGCCAGTTCATCACGCTGCTGAAGAAGGGCTACGACGGCTACGCCTCTCTGGAGACCCACTGGCGGCCCAAAGCGCTCTCCGAGGACATTCTCAACCGGCCCGGTGGCGCAGGGTTCTCGGAAGCGGGCGAGTACGCCAGCGACCTGTGCATGAAGAACATGCTCTCCCTTCTGGCGGAGGCGCGGCGCGAGGTCGGCTAGGCTTCGAGCCTAACCCCGAATTCGTCAATCAGCGCGTCTTCTCGAGCGTAGTCAAAGGGCTGGTCGACTCCTGGCCAGCTCCAGTCCTCGCCCTTGGGGTTCTGGCACAACCAGGCGAGGGTGAGCTCCAGCCCATCGCGGGGGATCATCCGGTCTTCGTAGCGCAGTTGCGCCCTGGCCTTCCGCAGGTCGAAGAACCGCGTGCAGGCGTAGGGGACGGCCCACAACTGCCCTGGCACCGAGTAGATCTCCCACTCGTGGTCGAGCGCCCGCGCCACGCCGCGCGCCAACTGCGCCAGCGTGTATAGTTTCTCCTCGCCCAGGTTATAGACCCCGGATGCGCGCTCGACGCAAGCGGCCTGCGCCACGCCCCAAGCCATGCTCTGGACAAAGCCGCGATGGCAGATGTGAAGCCCCGCGTCGGGGAGGGCTATCCGGGTTCTTCCGTCGAGCGCCCGCTTGGCGAAGAACCATTCCGCGCCTCGGGGGTCGCGCGGGCCATAGAGCTCCGGCAGTCTCATCACCACCGCACGCAGTTCGCCACGTTCTGCCGCGGCCAGCAGCGTCCTGTCCGACTCGGCCTGGGCGGCGAGGTCGGGGGGAAGGCTGTCCGAGGTCGCAGTCATCTCATCGACCGGGCAGATTGGGGAACTCCCATATACTGCCCCAGAACTCAGGTGCACGGACCGGCTGACCTGCCCGGCACAAGCTGCGATCACCGCTTCGGCGCGGTCGGCCGAACCGCGCTCCATGTCTATCAGCTTGTCCGGCCGCCAGGAGGACACCGCGCCCCGCAGGGCCTGCCCATCGGCCGCAGCCCCGGGAAGCTCTGTGACCGGGGCGGAGAACTGGCGCCAGTCCATCCCCAGCGTCGCCACTTCGTGCCGGCGCCTTAGCAGCTCATCTACGATGAAGGGCCCGAGGAACCCCGTTCCCCCGACCACGAGCGTCTTCACTGCTTTGGCCCCCCGAATCCCCCGAGCCCGAGGGTGGCGGCGATCCGCTTCGGGATATCGGTGTTGTCCATCTCACCCGTGAATCTGTCAGCGCCGGGCCCGTAGGCGAACACCCTCACCGGGGTCGCCGTATGGCCGGCAGTCCACTTGATCCCTAGCCGCTGGCTGATCGCCGACCCGATCGCCCCGCCGGGATCCGCGGCCGACTTTATCCCGCTGACCTCGGCTTCGCTCAGGTCCGCTATCCCTGCCTCTGCCTTCATCACCTCGCGCACATTCGAGCGGTCCTTGTTCAGGCGCTTTGCGATCTCCGGGGCAGATGCCCTGATGCCCTTGAGCGCGCCCAGCAGCCCCGGGTTCCCAATCTGAAGGCCACCGGTTTCGTGGTCGGCGGTTACCAGCACCAGAGACCGTCCCTGGCGTCGCGCGAACTCAAGCGCCGTCCCCGCCGCCCTGTCCAGCTCCAGAATGTCCAGCGCCGCGCCCGAGGGATCCCCCGGCCGCCCGTCCACATCCGCCTGCTCGACCACCAGGAGGAAACCCTTCGGGTTCCTTCTCAGCCGAGCGAGCGCCGCGCTCACCATCTCGGCCAGCTCCGGTTCACTCCCCTCGCGGAAGAGCCCCACCAGGCGCTCTCCATTCGAGTTCGCCAGCTCCTCGCGGGTTAACACCAGGTCGTAGCCCTTCTTCCTGAGCCGGGTGGCGATGTCGGAGGCGCCCTTGGCTGCATCCACGGGCGCTGACGACACGAAGCCCTCGCTCCCGTAGCCCATCATCACCGCCGCGTCGGAACTCGCTAGCTGCTCGGCGATTTGCCGCGCCAAGTCCCTGTCAGGCACATGCACAGCGAAGCCGGCGGGGGTAGCGCCGGTAAGCGACTCATTGGTGACCAATCCCACACTCTTGCCCGCGCGGCGGCACCGTTCCAGGATGGTCTCGACACGCTTCCGATTCGGCGTCATGCCCAGCATGCCGTTTTCCGTCTTGTAGCCGCTGGAGAGAGCGGTAGAGGCGGCTCCTGAGTCAGTGACCTCACCTCCCGACGACACTGTCGTGACCGACCCGGAGTAGGGCATCCGATCGAGGGTCAGCACGCCGCCGGCGGCAGCTCGACCCAGCGCGATCTCGGCCACTCCCATGCCATCGCCGATGAAGAGGATGACGCTATCCGCCGCCGGCGTCGCCATCGCCAGCGAGGCTGCGCCGAGAAGTGCGGCGAGGAAGAGCAGCAGGAGACGAGGTGTTCTTGCCACGGGAGTTCCTTTCATGGTGGTTCGGAATACTTGTCCGACGGCGAGCCGAATCCTGCTGAGGGACCCTGGGCCTACACCCCCAAGCGGCCATCCTGGGATTCACCTGGAGCTTCTGCTATAATGGGATCACTCCATGGAGGGAATCGAGAACATGGCTTATCGCGTCACCCTGATCCCCGGGGATGGGGTTGGGACCGAGATCAGCGAAGCAACCCAGCGCGTCATTGGCGCCAGCGGCGCCAGCGTCGAATGGGAGATCCAGGAAGCCGGCCTGGCGGTCATGGAAAGGGAAGGCACTCCGCTTCCCGACCGCGTGCTGGAGTCGATCCGGCGGAATAAGGTCGCGCTCAAGGGCCCTCTCACCACTCCCCGGGGCGGCGGGATGCGCTCTGTGAACGTCGCTCTACGCAAGCAGCTCGACCTCTACGCTTGCCTGCGGCCCTGCAAACACTATCGAGGCGTCCGCAGCCGGTTCGAGAACGTCGACCTGGTGATGGTGAGAGAGAACACAGAGGATCTCTACGTGGGTGTCGAGTTCGCGGAGGGAAGCGCCGAGGCGAAGCAGGTTATCTCGCTGGCAAACGGACGCATCCGCGACGATGCCGCCATCTCGATCAAGCCGATCTCCGCCTTCGCTTCTGCGCGCATTGTCGACTTCGCTTTCCAGTATGCGCTGGCGAATGGTCGGCGCAAAGTGACCGCGGTGGCGAAGGACAATATCATGAAAGCCACCGACGGACTCTTTTACCGAACTGCCCGAGATGTGGCAAATAAGTATGAGGGCCGTGTCGAGTACGACGAGTGGTTGGTGGACGCCATGTGCATGCAGCTCGTGCAGAAGCCGGAGCTGTACGACGTCATGGTGATGCCGAATCTCTATGGCGACATTCTCTCCGACCTTTGCGCCGGACTTGTCGGCGGGTTGGGGGTCGCTCCCGGCGCCAATTTTGGGGATGAGATCGCGCTGTTTGAGGCAATCCACGGGTCCGCGCCCAAGTACACCGGCATGAACAAGGTGAACCCGACCGCGTTGATCCTGTCGGGCGTGCTCATGCTGCGCCACCTGGGAGAGCGGGAGGCCGCCGACCGGGTCGAGAACGCAGTGGCCGCCGTCATCGCCGAGGGCAGATCCGTCACCTACGACCTGAAGCCTGACCGCAACGACCCAACCGCGGTGGGGACGAGGGAGATGGCCGACGCGATCATCGCGAAGATGAAGTAACGCGCACAGAGAAGGTTCCCGATGTCAAGTAGAGTATCGATCATACGGTCGCGTTCGCTCACCGACTCAGCCGACGTAAGCGCGGCCGTGCAGCAAGCGGTGGCGCAAGCCTGCGACCTCCCGGAGCTCATCCGGCCCGGTCAGACCGTGGTGCTGAAGCCCAACGTCTTCTGCCCGCGGCCTGCGCCGACCACGACCGATCCGAGGGTGGTTGTAGCTGTCGGGCAACTGGCGCTGGAGGCAGGCGCCGGGCGCGTCATCGTCGCCGAGGGCAGGAGCGTCTCTACGGCCCGCTACCGCGCCTCCCAGAATCGTACCCGCGATTGCTTTGAGGCCGTCGGCATGACCAGGGCGGTCGAAGAGGCCGGGTTCGAGATCGCCTATCTCGAGGAGGACGTCTTCCGGGAAGTTGACGTGCCGGGAGCCGACCTCCTGCACAAGGCCCAGGTTCCTCGCACTATCCTCGATGCGGATGTGCTCATCAACCTGCCCGTGATGAAGATTCACAGCCTCACCACGGTCACGCTCGCGGTCAAGAATCTCCACGGCATCATCTCCGACCACGATAAGCTCTTCCAGCACAGTTACCGCGATCTGGCCCTGGCGCGCAAGCTCACCGACATACTGCGCGTGCGCCGGCCCGATCTGAACGTGCTCGACGGGCTGGTGGGCCAGGAGGGCGATCACGCGGCCGACGGCCAGCCGGTAGAGATGGGCCTGATCATGGCGAGCACCGATGCAGTGGCTCTGGATGCTGCCGCCGGCGCTGTCATGGGCCTCACGCTGGCCGACGTCGACACCACCCGTATCGCCGGCGAGGCCGGGCTGGGGCAGTCCGATCTGTCGCTGATCGACATCGTTGGCGAGAGCATCGACTCTGTCCGGAGGCCGTTCGCGAAGCCCGACGTCGAGCTGTCGGAGGAGAAGTTCCCGGGTCTGCGGATCTGCGCCGGCGACTACTGCCGCTCCTGCTCCTACTACGTTCGCCGCGGCCTGGACCGTCTCAAGCAGGAGGGGCTGCTCGACGAGAAGTACCCACTGACCATCATCGTGGGGCGAGAGCCCGATGTCCCGGCGGACGTCCAAGGCCCGGTGGTGATTCTAGGGGACTGCGCGGTCGAATCTCATTCGGTCAAAGCGCTCGAGGCCAAGCTGCTGCGTCGCGGCGGTCTGCATACCATTCAGGCCTGCCCTCCGATGGCGTTCCGCATGCGGGCGAAGGATATGCTGGACTGAGCGCACCGCGGGGCGTGACCATAGAGTGGGGATCACGCTCGCACCGCGCATCGCCTTGCCGAATCCCCTCCCCGATGCTATAGTAGCCTTGGATAGCCCTGCAATGACCTGGAGGGTGGAGCATGCCCCTCTATGAGTTTCGCTGTGAGAAGTGCCTAAAGATAACCGAATGCCTCTGCAAGGTCGGTACCAACGGCAAGGGAATGGTGTGCCCGACCTGTGGAGGGAGGAAGCTCACCCGCATCATGTCCGTCTTCTCGGCGCGAGTGGCGGGCGGGAAGTCCAGTCCGGCCTTGTCCGGATCGAGCTGCAGCACGTGCCGCGGCGGAAACTGCGCGCACTGTCACTAGTCCGCCGGCCGCCGCACCCCTGTCTTCTCGGGAGCGTTCTCGGGTGAAGTTCTACGTCACCACGCCGATCTACTACGTCAACGCCGAACCAACTGTCGGCTCCGGGTACTCGACCATTGCCGCCGACGTCCTGGCGCGCTATCACCGTCTGCGGGGCGACGACGTGCTGTTCACAACCGGGACCGACGAGAACGCGTCGAAGGTGCTGCGCGTGGCCGAGCAGCGCGGCCTCGCACCTAGGGCTTTCGTGGACCAGATGGCGGCGAGCTATCGACAAGCGTGGGGCGAGCTGAACATCGCCTACGATGATTTCATCAGGACCACCGAGGATCGGCAGCGCGTCGCCGTCCAGGCCTTCTTCGATGCCATCTACCGAAACGGAGACCTCTATCTCGACAAGTACGAGGGATGGTACTGCGTCTCGGACGAGACCTATTTCGCCGAGAGCGAGTTGATCGATGGTCACTGCCCCAACCCCGAGTGTGGGAAGCCGGTCGAGAAGCTGAGCGAGACTTCCTACTTCTTCCGGTTCTCGAAGTACGCCGACCGACTGCTAGCACACATCGAGAGCAATCCCGGCTTCCTGCTCCCCGAGTTCCGCAAGAACGAAGCAGTGAAGTTCATCGAGGGTGGGCTGAGGGACGTCTGCGTCAGCCGGCGCTCGACCTGGGGGATCCCACTTCCCTCGTCGATCCCAGACTCCGAGGGCATGGTCGTCTACGTCTGGGCCGATGCGCTTGTGAACTATCTCACCTGCGCGGGGTACCCGGACGACCAGAAGCGCTTTGAGCGATACTGGCCGGCCGACGTTCACATCATGGCGAAGGACATCTTCGTTCGTTTCCACGCCACTCTCTGGCCGGCGATGCTCATGTCGGCCGGCCTGCCCTTGCCCAAGCATGTGGCGGCGCATGGCTACTGGACCGTCGGCGGGCAGAAGATCGCGAAGTCGGGGGGCGGCTCGGTCCCGCGGCCCGGCCCGGTGCTGGATACGATCGTCGCCGAGACCGGGTGCAGCCGGGCGCGGGCCGTCGACGCGCTGCGGTACTATGTGCTGCGGGAGATGTCGTTCGGACAGGATGGGGAGTTCTCGGGCGAATCCCTGCTGGCGCGATACGGCAACGACCTGGCGAATGACCTCGGCAATCTGCTGAACCGCGTGCTTCCGATGGTCGCGCGTTATCGCGATGGAAAGCTGCCTCAGCCCTGCCCGCCCGACCCGGATATGCAGGCCGCCGCCAGGGCCGCGGTCGGTGGTTGGGAGGCGGCGATCGAGACCCTTGACTTCAGCGCGGGGCTGCGTGCTATCTGGTCTTTCCTGTCGGCCGCGAACCGTTTCGTAGACTGGCAGGCCCCCTGGAGCCTGGCGAAACAGGGCGAACAGGAGAAGCTCGACGGGGTGCTATACACCGCCGCCGAAGCCATTCGAATCGCGGCCGTCCTGATCTCGCCCGTGATGCCCGACACGGCCGACGAGATCGAGAAGCAGCTCGGTCTCACAGGATGGCAGCGCACCTGGGAGCAGGCCGGACAATGGGGGCTGCTGCCGGGTGGCCTCGCCATCGGTCAGCCGTCGCCTGTGTTTCCTCGCTTGGATCAGTCGAAGAAAGCTCAGAAGTCAGCGCCGGCACCGGAGGTGAAGCCAGTGGAGAAGGAACTCATCTCGATCAGGGAGTTCCAGAAGCTAGACCTGCGAGTAGGGGAGGTGCTCACAGCGGAGGCGGTGCCGGGCGCCAACAAGCTCCTCAAGCTGACCGTAGACATCGGCGGTGAGGTGCGCACGATGGTGGCCGGCGTTGCGCTCGCCTACCGACCCGAGGATCTGGTGGGCAAGCGAGTGGTGGTGGTGGCCAACCTGGAGCCGGCCACGATCCGGGGGGTGCGATCGGAAGGCATGCTGCTCGCCGGATGGGTCAAGGGCGACGACCAGAGCATCACGCTCGTGGCGCCGGAGCGCGCCTTGCCGAAGGGATCAAAGGTAAGCTAGTGGCCTACCGGCTGCCCGGCCGATAGAGGCAGTCGATCCGGCGCTGGGCCGACCTGCACGTCCACCCTGACCGAGCCGACGTTTGGGATGTCGACGCCTTCTGGGACCGCCAGAGGCACGTCCCGGGAGAAGCTCTTGGAAGCCCCGTTGGCGTCCAGCGCTTCGGTTTGCACTACCCCCACTTGCTTCACGCGCAGAGGCGGACCCACAACCGTCACAAACATCGGGTCAATCCGGACCGAGAGCACCGCGAGACCGGGCGCGAGCGCGCCCTTCGTATGAGGGACCACAACAGGGACGGTGCGCGCCGAGACCGTGAAAACCCGCGAGGTGCGCACCATCGGCTCGCCATCCGGCCCCACATTCTTCGCGTTGACAGTGACCCAGAACCACAGGAAAACGGCGAGCGCAACGGCGGCCAGCTTCAGCGCCCAGTTCCTATGCAGCACGCTCGCGCCTCCCTAGCCTGAGCCGGGGCGCTTTCTGCGCCGGAGCCAGAATCCCCAGCAGCCGCTGCCTGAGGACGTCGGCCGTAAGATTCCCGAAGAGCTTCCCATCGACCGCCAGCGAGATGGCGCCCGTCTCCTCGGAGATGACGATCACCACCGCATCGGTGGTCTCGGTCAGACCCAGGGCGGCGCGATGCCTCGTGCCCAGCAATCCGCGCACGTCTCGGCGCTCGGTGAGGGGGAGCAGGCATCCCGCAGCTACCACGCGATCGCCGCGGATCACTGTCGCCAGGTCGTGCAATGGCGTGCCTGGGTAGAAGATGGTCCGCAGCAGATCCACTGAGGCGAGCGCCTCGAGTCGCCGGCCGGTCTGGACCACATCGTTGAGGCCCACTTCGCGCTCGATCACGATCAGCCCGCCGACGCGTTCGCGGGCGAGTTGGCTTGCGCTTTGGGCCAGCTCATCGACCAGTCGTGTGATCTGCTCTCGACGTAGAGAGGTGAGCCCGGCGCCCAGGATGTGGCCTCGACCGATCTGCTCCAGCGCCAAGCGCAACTCGGGCTGGAAAAGTATGATCAGGGCGATCACACCGGGAAGCAGCGCCTGCCTCAGCAACCAGTTGAAGGCGACCAGGTTGAGCGTACCGGCGAACACAATCAGCATGCCCAGGATGAGCAAACCCTTGATGAGCTGGATGGCTCGGGTGCCGCGGAGCAGACGGAGCACATAGTAGATCGTCACGGCCACCAAGGCGATGTCGAGCAGAGAGAGCGGAAAGCTCGACCGCATCGTCTCCCAGGCCGTTTTCACATCGCCCATGCCCCACCCCCGATGGGTTGCCTCGAAGCGCTATGGGTGCGATGCATCTCCGTGTTGTTGTTCAAGAGCCTTCTTCAGCCTCGCGTAGCTATCCTCCAGCGATTCCGGCACGATGCGCGTGTCGGCCGTGGTAGCCATGAAGTTTGTGTCTCCGGACCAGCGCGGCACCACATGCAGGTGCATATGGTCGGCAAAGCCGGCCCCGGACACCTTCCCGATGTTCGCCCCGATGTTGTACCCCTCCGGCTTCAGCGCCGCGTCCAACGCGCTGATCGCCAGCCGGATTCCATAGAGCAGCTCGCTCGACTCCTGCGGCTGCAGATCGAGCGGGTTCGAGATATGCCGATAGGGAGCGACCAGGAGGTGGCCGGAGTTGTACGGGAACGCGTTCAGCATGATGAAGATCAGATCTCCGCGATGGAGGATCTGATTGGCTTCATCGTCGCCCGCCGCCGGCTTATTGCAGAATATGCACCCCTGCGGTTGCTCGGTGGTCACGTACCTCATCCGCCACGGCGCCCATAGATGGTTCACCGTGCCTCCTCTTGCCAACAGCTCGGGGCCATGATACCCCCGTCCCAAGCCGGTCGTCAATCCGCGGCGCCGATCACTTCCCGCCGACTGCGATGGCGCGTCCGGTGCTCGCTGACTTGTAGATGGCGTCGAGCATATCCATGATCACCACCGCTTGCGACCCCGCTGACATCGGCTGCTTGCCGGTCAGTATGCACGAGCAGAAATGCTCGGTCTCGCCGGCGTACCCGTCCGCCTGGGATGCGTGAGGCGTGATATCCATCTTCGTGCCGCCCACCGTTTCGTAGATCTCAAGGTCCGGGAAGAGCTGCGCGCCGCCCTTGGTCCCGAAAAGCCGCAGCCACATCATGTCTGCGGTGTGAGTGGCCCAGGACACTTCGAAGCCGACGGCGCGGCCGTCGGCGAAGCGCACCGTCGCCACCCCGAGGTCTTCGACGCTGAACTTGCCTGGCTTGTAGTTCACCCCCCAGCCGCCCATGCCCTGACCGGACGTGCCCAGGTGGTCGAAGGTCGCGCCCAGCGCCACCGTCGGTTTCGGCATGCCCATCATCCACCACATCAGGTCCAGCACGTGCACGCCCAGGTCGACGATGGGGCCGCCGCCAGATTGCTTCTTGTCCTGGAACCAGCCCCGCGGGATTCCGGTCCGGCGCAGGAGGATCGCCTTGGCGTAGTAGATGTCACCAAGGCGGCCGCTGTCTACCACTTGCTTCAGGAAGAGCGACTTGCCGCCATAGCGCATCGACTGCGCGGTCATCAGCACGCGGCGCCCGCGCTTCGCTGCCTCCACCATCTTGCGCGCCTGAGCTCCGGTCATCGCGATCGGCTTCTCGCAGAGCACGTGCTTGCCCGCGGCCAGCGCGTCGATGGTGATCTGCATATGGGTGTTATTTGGCGTGCAGACCGACACCGCATCCACCACGCCTGCCGCCAGCATCTTCCGGTAGTCGGTATAGACATTGGGAATGCCGAACTGCTGCGCCGCGGCCTGGGCGCGGCCCTTGTCAACATCGGCAACCGCTGCCAGCTCGGCGTTCTCCGCCTGCTGATAACCCTCCATGTGAGCCGGACCGATCATGCCGGCCCCAATCACGCCTACCCGCACCTTCTTTGCCATTGCTCTCTTCCTCGCAAGAGCGACATCGCGCATCCTTCGGCGCGTCACGTGCCCTACTTCGGCGCCTTCGCCGGGGCCCCCTTTCGTTGCATCACCACCGTCGTCTCTCTCGCGTTGTGTGGCAGACGGCGAATCCGGATCGCCTCGAACTCGGAGGAGAGGGTTTCGCTCGCTTCGCGCTCATGCCGCTTGCGATTCGGTGTGGTGTACTTGATCGTCATCACCGCGGGCGCGCCGGGCCGGAGCAGCGGCGCCAGCCGACACATGAGGCGCGCTACCTCGGCCGGGTCGCGGTTCATGTCCGAGGTAAGAGCATCGAAAATGCCCCACTGCTTGGGGTCATCGAGCAGCGCCTCCGCTCTGGACTTCACGTGACGCACATTCGGCAGCGCCGCCACTTCGGAGTCCAGTTCGGCCGGGTCGACTGCCACCACTTCGCTCACCAGACCCGCCAGCACCGCTGCCCATCCGCCGGGCGCCGACCCCAGGTCCAGCGCGCGGCCCTCGGCCGGCAACTCGATGTGGAAGGCCGAAAGCGCCTCCCTCAGCTTCCACTGCGCCCGGTTGAGCGGCCGTTCTCCAGGTGCGTACTTCCGCTGCCGGCGCAGCTTCTTCTCCAGCAGATCGCCGGGCCGGTTCACACCGACGTACGCAGTGTCCTGGAAGACCTGGATCGTCACATGCCAGTCGGTCTCTGCCTGGTACTCGCCGATTCCCCCCGTGGCCTCAGCGAGCAGCGCGGCGACGCCGCACTCAAGGTCGCGGGCGTGCCAGGTGTGCTTCCCCCGGCGGCGGCAGCGCACAATGAACTTCTCGCCGCGGCCGATTCGCCCCATCCCGGCCGCCGCCGAGGCCACCGCGGCCGATGGATCACCATCGCCGGACACCGGTACTGAGCGCTGCACCGGGATCACGCTCGCCACCACCGTTGTTTCCGCCTCCGCGATCCGCGCCAGCGCCTCTCTCTCTGGAAGGTCGGCGAGGACGAGCAGGTTGCCCTTCAGGAACACCTGCTGAAACCGCGCCCCCGGCAGGATCTGGCGCAGTTCCTGCCGCGCGTCCGCCTCCAGGCCTGCCGGGGTCGTGACTACGAGACGGGTTGTTGCCTCGCTGGATTGCCCATCCGACATCGTGCACTCCTGTGGAACGCGGTTGCTTCGAGCTTACCTGACGTGGTTCCTGCGGCCAGAATCCAGGCTGCTTCCGACGTGACGACCACAGAAAGCGGTCCCACCCCTTCCGCTCCCGGTCGAAGTGGTGACCGATCAGGCGAAGGCAACCTATCGCGATGGGCTGCTCGAGATTCACCCGCCCAAGACCGAACGGGCGAAGTCGCAGACGCCCAGGAAGGTCGCAATCGAGTAGCCAGTGCCTTCCGCAGCGGCGCCGCTGGGTCGTTGCGGTCGACGGGCGGATCCAGGCAGAACGAAGGGCGGAGCCCGCGATGGCAGGCTCCGCCCGATGCTGTCTCAGGGTGATCCGTCGGTCGCCGTCGCGGCGCTACCCGCCCTTCTGCTCGGCCAGCTTCTGCACGAACTGCACGTACTGCTGCGCGTTCATCAGCGACCGGACTTCCGCTGGATCCGAGAGGTCGATCTTGGCCATCCATCCGCCGCCGTAGCAGTCCTGGTTGATCAGCTCCGGCTCGTCATCCAGCGCTGTGTTGACCTCGAGCACGTGGCCGCTCACCGGCGAGTTCACGTCGGCCACTGCCTTCACCGACTCCACGCTGCCCAGTGGTTCGCCACGTCTCGCCTCATCATCCGGGCGCGGCAGCTCGACGTAGACGATGTCCCCGAGCTGCTCCTGGGCATAGTGGGTTATGCCAACCGTCGCCGTCCCGTTCTCGACCCGGGCCCACTGGTGGCTCTCGCTATAGAAGAGATCGCCAGGATACACGTCACCGCCTCCTAGTGAGTTTGGGCCGCGATCGTCAACACTCTCGCGTGCCGCCAGGCGCCAGGACTCCGGCCCAGAGTTCCTCGCTGCCCGAAGCTGCTTACACGCTACCCCAACTCGGCGCCATCAACCCAGATCATGAGCTGCTAGCTCACGTGCAGCCTTGCCTCGTTACTGCGCCGCTCCCGCCTCACCTCTTGCCCCGAAGGGATTCCTCTTTCATCCGGCAGCTATCGCCTTCAGGTGCGCCAGCAGGTCGGACATCTCCCGCGGAGGAGGAACCGAGAACGACAACGTCTGCCCCCCCACCGGATGTCGGAGCGTTAGCGTCTGGGCGTGCAGCGCTTGCCCCGGCAGGGACTTTACCAGGAAAAGGGTCTCTTCGTCCAATGCCAGCTTCTCCTGTTTGGCTCTACGCACACCGTACAAAGGGTCACCGACCACTGGATGTCCCTGATGGGCCAGATGAACTCTGATCTGGTGGGTCCGACCCGTCGCGATTCGCGCTTCCACCAGCGTCATGATCCCCAGCCGCTCGAGTACGCGGATCTCGGTCTTCGCCGACTTCACGCCCGGGGCGCCGATCGGCCCTGGCACCGCCGTCATCCGCCCCGGCCCGCGGAGCCGTCGAGCAAGCGGCACTTCGATGATGAGACGGTCCTCTTGCAGCTCGCCCCAGGCTAGCGCCAGATACCGGCGCTCCAACTCGCGTTCCCGAACCTGAAGGGCCAGGTCCTCATATGCGGCCGGAGTCCTCGCCACTGCCATCAGCCCGGAAGTGTCTCTGTCGAGCCGGTGGACGATGCCAGGGCGGCCGGGCAGGCCGACATTGGCCAGACCTGGATATCGCGCCGCCAACACATCCGAGAGGGTGCCGGTGCGGTGTCCCGGGGCCGGATGAACCACGAGGCCCTGGGGCTTCGCGATCACCAGCAGATGGTCGTCCTCGAAGACGATCTCGAACGGGACCACGTCGGGCGCAGCGGTATCCGCCGCCGCGTCGACCTCCACCCGATCCCCCGCCTCCAGCCTTTGCCCCGGCCTCGCCGGCTTCCCGCCGACACGCACCCCGCCGGCGGCCACCAGCTTCTCTGCCTGCGAGCGGGTCAGCCCCAGGTCGCGCCCGGCGAGGAAGGCATCGACGCGCATGCCTGCTTCATTGGGCTGAACGTCGTAGACCGTGGCCGCCTCTCTCACGCGGCCACACTTCCTCCCGGAGGCGACTTCATCCTGCCTCGCCGGCCGAGCAGGTAGATGCCGACAATCGCCGCCACGAACACGACTGCGCTCAGCGCCTGTGCCTGAGTAATGCCATCGACCAGCACCTTCGCCGTGACCTCTTTGCGCAAGACCTCCACGGCCGACCGCAGCACCGAGTAGAGCGCCAGGTAGAAGAGGAAGAGCTGGCCCCGGACAGGGAATCGGACTCGCACCGCCAGCAGCACCGCCAGAATCAGGAAGCTCCCAAGGGCCGAGTAGATCTGAGTCGGGTGGCTCGGAGGGGTGAGAATGCTCGAATCCGGGAAGATCGGGAAACGCACGCCCCAGGGTAGCGAGGTAGGAACGCCGTAGCAGCACCCGTTGAGGAAGCAACCGAAGCGAGCGATCCCGTAGCCCAAGGCGATGCCTGGCGTACCCATGTCGGCGAGGGCGGCGAAGCTGACTCGGCGTCGCCGGGCCAGCAGCTCCGCGGCAACGATGCCCCCAATCAGCCCTCCGTGGAAAGACAGCCCACCCGTCTGCCAGATGAAGAACGCCTCCTGCGGGCGACCGGAGAAGTCTGGCCAGTTCAGCGCCACAAACAGCGCCCGCGCCCCGATCACCGCGGCCACCAGCACCCACAGCCCCAGGTCGACCGCCAACTCATCCGGGAGCCCGAGCCGCTTTGCCTCCCGCCGGGCCAGCAGAATGCCGCCGATGAACCCCAGCATCAGCAGCGTGCCGTAGCTGTGAACTGCCACCGGTCCAATGTGAAAGAGAGTCGGGAACACGTCTATCCTCTGCTCAACGCGCTCGCAGCAGCCGGATCATTACCAGGCCAACCCCGAGCGTGATGACGATATCGGCCACGTTGAAAACTGGCCAGATGCGAAGGTCAATGAAATCGATCACCGCTCCGGTTCGGAAGCGGTCCACCAGGTTCCCCAGAGACCCGCCGAAAACCAGCCCAAGCCCGAGTGCATAGTCAGGGTGCCGCAGAAGGCCCTTGCCGAGGGTGACATACCACAGAACCCCCAGGGTAACCAATAGCTTCACCCCGAACACCGCCGTCCCCGGCAGTAGCCCAAAGGCGAAT
>Ga0315273_10002661_pt1 | contig 21172 bp, 19 predicted proteins | sample YL17G02_0_MG_FD_205753 | JGI IMG/M metagenome (GOLD analysis project Ga0315273, IMG submission 205753) | Sediment microbial communities from Yellowstone Lake, YNP, Wyoming, USA - YL17G02_0 | ecosystem: Environmental > Aquatic > Freshwater > Lake > Sediment | place: USA: Wyoming | collected... | reverse complement strand
ATTACCGGGCCTACCGGGGCAACCGGCATGACGGGTGCAACCGGAGCGACCGGGGTGACGGGCGAAACCGGACCTACCGGGATGACCGGAAGTACGGGCGCAACCGGTGTTGCAGGACCAACCGGAGCCACGGGATCTACGGGAGCTACGGGAGCTACCGGAGCCACGGGAGCAATCGGTGTTACCGGTATTACCGGGCCTACCGGGGCAACCGGCATGACGGGTGCAACCGGAGCAACCGGGGTGACGGGCGAAACCGGACCTACCGGGATGACCGGAAGTACGGGAGCAACCGGTGTTGCAGGACCAACCGGAGCCACGGGATCTACGGGAGCTACCGGAGCCACGGGAGCAATCGGTGTTACCGGTATTACCGGGCCTACCGGGGCAACCGGCATGACCGGGTCAACCGGAGCAACCGGGGTCACTGGGATTACCGGACCCACCGGGATGACCGGAAGTACGGGAGCAACCGGAGCCACGGGATCGAACGGACCCACCGGAAGAACCGGTGCGACAGGCGCCACGGGGGCAACCGGCGTTACCGGTATTACCGGACCCACAGGCATGACCGGGAGTACCGGTGCAACCGGAGCGACCGGGGTCACTGGGATTACCGGACCCACCGGAAGAACCGGAGCCACGGGGGCTACCGGAGCTACCGGTGCAAACGGACCAACCGGTTCTACGGGACCCACGGGTTTTGCCCCACCCGGATACCAACTGTGGCAGGTAGCCAGCAACGTGCTTATGCCATACCCCGTCGTTGATCAAACCGTCGCACTGGGTAATACCGGCGCCGTCCCCCGCACGACAACTGCCACCTCCAGCGCGCTCATTCTCTTAAACGGAAGAACCGGCGACATTTCTGCCGGCGACTTAATCTTAGGACTAAATAGTGACACGCCAACCATCACAACACAAGACGCAGGTGAAACGCTTACTATTGACCCCAACGGAACGGGAACACTATATTTTCATGGAACGTCCTACTATATAGATTCTTCAGGAACCATGATGGCTCAAAAATATTGGGATGCTTCTGATGTCACCGGTACCTATTTCCTGGATTTAACTGCTGCCGCGTCCATGAATACAGCCGGCTCCATTACCGTCGGCGACGGATCGGGGAAATTAACTGCAGGAACCCTTGATCCTCCCTATACCATTGACGGACTAAAGTATGCAACATTCCTCCCTTCCATGACCGGCGTGAAGGAAGAAACAACCGGAGTCGTGACGACCAACGAACTTGTTCCGGGCCTCGGATACCGGTCGATTATCGATTTTGGCAATCAACCGGTGGGGAGTGATATTTGGCTATTCAGTAAAACAACGGATTTGAAAACAAATATTAATAATCTCGTCGTCTTATTAAATCCTTCCGGAAACGTCCGCGTGTGGTACGACTTGGATATACCAAACTTTAAACTTGCCATTTATTCTTCGCTCCCTTCCCGCATATCGTACCGGTTGACCGCTCCCCGGTTTGATACAAACCAGTGGACAAACACGCGAGCAGACGGACCGGTCGGCTTCAATTTGACGCCCCTTATCACACCGATTCCAAACAGCGGACCCATTTCCACACCCAGTGCCGACGGGCTTGAGGGTATTTCTATAGTATCAGCAGGCGCGATGTATCAGGTGCAAAATGCGCTGGCGCAACTTATTTATAACGTCGGCATATTTTCTCAGGCGGCGGTTGCAAATCTCAGCGCCGGACTCGTGCAGGCGCAAAAAGTTGTTTCTCCGATTGCGGAAGTGAGCGAGATACAAACAAATATCATTTCTCCCTTATCCACCGATACGGTGGCGGTAAAACTCGGGCCAACACAGACCTTTACTATTACCGATGAATCCAATACACCACAAGTTTCCTTTGATGATATCGGAAACGCTACCATTACCGGAACACTACACACCAATTCGCTCGTGGTCAGCGGAGACATTAGCTCAACCGGCGGGGTAAGCGGCTTGCCTGACCAGGAAAGTATGGTTGCAAATGCCGGATTTGAACTGGCACAGGAAAATCCAAATATGCCCGATGCGTGGAGCTGCACCAATACAGGAACCAGCACCGGCTCCTGCAGCCGCGACATCATCAATGTTGTCCAGGGATCAGCCGCACTTTCGGTCACCAAAACAAATGCAACGGATACACTGAGATTTTCCTCATCCTGCTTCCCTGTTACCGGAAATACCACCTACAATGTAAACGCGATGGCCCGCGGCAGTATTACGTTAAATGGCGGCGCGTTCCAGCTTGGCCTGTGGAACTTTGCAACAAAAGAAGATTGCGATACGTTTACAAGTGGAAATGCCCATCTGACAAGCCGAAATACCAATATAAACTACGCGGTAAAATCTACGACACAGACGACGGACGCAGGAACGACGTGGGCCCGCGCCGGCGGCATAGTGAATGCTACCATTGCTACTGCATACGTTGATGCTTTCCGCGTCACACCGCAATCGGTCACCAGTGCAATCGATATTGCAGAAAATTATTTTGCGTCAACGGCTCTTGAACCCGGCACCGTTGTTTCCATTTCTGCAACGAACGACTCCGCAGTGGAAAAAGCAGCAACGAGTTCCGCCATCATCGGCATCGTCTCCACCCGTCCGGCGATAACGCTTGGGACCGGCATTACCAGTGAATCTATGCTTACGCCGATTGCCCTGTCGGGCAAAGTACCGGCCATTGTGTCAAATATAAACGGTCCGATTACCAATGGAGATGCGGTTACTTCCGGTACTCTCCCCGGTGTTGGAGCCAAAGCGATACGCGAAGGGACAATAGTAGGAAAAGCATTGGAACCATTTACTCCATCCGATACATTATGCCAGACGGTATCATCGATAGACGAGATTTCCTGGCCGGAAGATGACGGAACCAATCCCAACAAGCCCTGCTTCAAACTTCCCGACGGCACATATATCGGAAAAATTATGACATTTATTAATGTCACCTGGTATAGTCCGCCGGCACCAGAAGAGGCAACGCCAAGCGCTCTTCTTTCCCTCGGCGCAACAGTTGACCCGGACATTCCTCACGTCATGATTACGAAAGATATAACGCTGACTAACTCGCTTGCAGTACTCGGAAACACCATCCTTGGAGCCACGTCAATTGCTGGAGGACTGGTGGGAGATCGCATCGATGCGTATGGCAGCACTCTCTATATAGAACAAAGCCGCCTTGCCGATCTGGATATCATGCGCGGTACACTGGTCGTCAATACACTGGGCAACGTGATCGTTAATGGAAATATAAATGTAACAGGTACACTCGCAGTACATACTATCTCCCCTATTATCGGATCAAACGCTATCACATTTGACCTTGGACATACCATCGACGCTTCTGTATCTGCCTCACCGTCGGCATCACTCACCGGATTTGGCAGTATTATTGTCAAAGGAAACGGAAACCTGCCGGTCGCCGCTATCGATGCTTCCGGCAATGCCACATACTCAGGTACGCTTACGACTGCTCGACTCGTCATTGCCGATCCATCAGCCAGCGGTGCCACCCAATCCGGATCGCTTGCCGGCAATGCGGTCATCGGCACCGCCACAATCAATGCAAATACTTCACAAGTAGTTATTTCTACATCCGCAGTATCTCCTAATAGTTTTATCTATATCACACCGACTACCAGCACGAATAATCTTGTCCCCTATCTTGTTTCAAAATCGCCGGGCGCTGGTTTTACCGTCGGCATATCAAAACCATTCAACCAGAATATTCAATTCAACTGGTGGATCGTGAACTGATATACTTGACAATAGGATGTTCTTCAACCTACTGTATATATATGAAGTCTGCTCGACTGATTGGTGCCGGCATTATTATTAGTAGTCTTATTTTATCTTTTTACTTTATTACTCACATCCCGGCGTTTGCTGCCGTGGGTGATGTCAGAATCGCAGGAAGCTTTGCTACCTATTCCGGAACACTCCGCGCGACGCAGTTTCTCGATAATTCCAACACGGCTTTCTTTATAGACCCCAATGCCACCGGCACATCCCTTGCCGTCGCCGGCAGCATCGACTTCGATGGCAAAATGCTCGAAGATGGAGTAGAAATTTTTTCCGGCGTGATTGCTGCTTTTGCCGGCTCGTGCCCCACCGGCTGGACAGAATATACCGCCGCTCAAGGAAGGTATGTAGTTGGAAATCCATCCGGGGGTACTGTCACAACAACCGCTGGAACCGCTCTTACTAACGGAGAAAATCGAGCATCAGGCCAGCATCTTCACTCCGTTGATCCTCCAAGTACAACGGTTTCTATTACTGACTCCGGACATGTACATGGGCCTGGGAGTGCTGGATCATTGGGGTTTCTTAATAGTACCGGCAATGGGCCCAAAATACTAAGTAATTCCCCATTAACTGCTGGAGATTATTCTAATACCACAGCTAACGCAACGACAGGTATTACCGCTTCTGAGAATATCTCCGCTTTTGATTCCGCTAATACAGGTACGACTGTAGGGACAAATGCCCCATATATCCAGCTTAGGTATTGTCAAAAATCAGCTGGTTCTGATCTTGCCGAATGGACGTCCGCGTCTGAAAAGATCTCTTCTGGCACTATAGTTTCGATAGACTCAAAAAATAACGAAAAAATTATTTCATCAAAAAAACCATACGATGAATCGGTTGTAGGAATCATCTCAACCAAACCTGGTTGGACCATTGGAGATCAACATACCCAATCAGTTCTCCTTGCTCTTTCCGGCCGCGTTCCAACAAAAGTATCTCTCGCAAATGGCGAAATCAAACGCGGTGACCCCATTACTACGTCATCCATACCCGGAGTCGGCATGAAAGCTACTGCTGCCGGTTCTATTGTCGGGAAAGCTATGGAACCGCTCAATAACCAATCTCTATTGATTGATTGTGTTGAACCAAACACCGGAAAAACATATAAATGCGGAATGATTGCCGTTTTTGTCAACGTTTCTTGGTTTGCTCCTGAAAACAATATCGCTCAACTCATAGGCGCTTTTGCAGAAACCGGTATTTTGGAAGCAAAAAAACTTATCCTTGACGGCATTGACGTAGCAGCAAAGCTGAAGGAACTCTCAGATCGTATTGATACGCAACAACAAACAATTGATATCTTAACTGCCCGTATACAACAACTGGAAAAAAAATAATCTGTTATGCACATTTCACCAAAAAAAATTCTCATAATTGCTGGTTTCGTCATCGTAATAACGCTCTATATCATGGGTTGCTACTTTATCGTACTCAATGTATTCACGAAACGCACTGTTTCCCAAAATGAAACACAAAAACAATCAACGATCATGTTGACAGAAACACCTGTCTTAATTCCACCGCCACCTACCGGGCAGCAACCCACCTCGACACCCACCCCAACTCCTACCCCGCTCCTTGGCCCGGGAAAATATGCATGTGATAAGGATAGTGTATGCGGAGATTTTAGCGACCAGATGCGAACATATTGCCCCAAAACGTTTGCCGACCGCCATTGTCTGGGCATGTGCGGCACGCCCGCAGTCCGCTGTTCCCAATAAAGTTAATCCGCGCAGGCGCAGTAGCGGTCGGTACCCGTGCAGTTGGCGCCGCATGCCGTAGCGCAATGTGCCTGGCTTGTGACAATATCCCCATCGGATTTGTTATCGAGAATAGTTCGCAGGCAAAAATCATTGCCGGCATCGGCTTGGTAATAATATGTGGTTGTCCCCAGATCGCTTGGGAATTTTTTCATGTAGACTGCGTCGCACGCGGCGCCGGTGGCAAAATCTACGCCCGCGCTGCACGGACAATTGCTCTTTCCGTCTCCGTCTACACCATAACACCCCTTGATATAATTTACCTTCCCTGCTTGGGTGAAACTCGCCGGATACGTATTAAAGTCATTGTAGTAGAGCCGCAGCGCGTTTTTCAGCTCCCGCATTTCTTCTTTTTTCTTACTGTCGCTTGCCCGCTGGCGCGCAGACAAGAAATTCGGGATGGCAATGGCAACCAGCATGGAAATAATGCCTATTACGACGAGAAGTTCGATGAGAGTAAAGCCTTTATGTTTCATGGTTGTACGTTCGTACTGCTTACTCCGTAATTACATGCAATCCCGCTCCCGCAATTGGTAGACCCTACGCTCGGGGTCATAATTTGAATATCCTGATTGTTTTCAAGATACGCATATATCTGATACTGTTTCCCGTCAGCGCTCACGTAATAATACCGCTGCGCCGCTGACGGATCTGCCGGAAACTGTGCCATGTAGATGGTATTGGCATCTTTCCATACAGTATGTGCGGTGCACACGGCAGGACCGGTGCCGCACCCGATCATACTCCCCGCACCGTCACCCAGCGGATACTGCTTTTTATCATTATAATACATTTCTAAGGCCTGGCTCATTGCCTTAAGACTTTCTTTGCGGAGCGTATCGCGCCCTTTTTTCTGCGAAGCCAGAAAACCGTTCACGCCGATTGCCGCCAGAACGCCCAAAATAATCATGACAATTAAAAGTTCAATAAGAGTAAAACCTTTTTTATGATTCATATATTTAATATACACCATTAGTCACTACAAAGATTTCCTGATATACCGCATGCTCCTGAAAATGGCACACCAGAAATATAACCAGGACAGGTAGTTTCCCATGCATTTCCGCAATTATGTTGTGAGCTGTATGGATCGTCATACCAATTACAATCTCCGGCGCTCGTACAGGCCATGTGATATAGAGTACTTGGTGTCGGCGTTGGAGTGGGGATCCCCGTTGGTGTCGGCGTGGGTACTCCACCGGGGCCTGAATATGTTTCATCTTCTGTACCCACCGCGGACGCAGCCGTTCCACTCACTAAACAATAATTATATCCTCCCGCAAGCCCGCAACCCGAAGGGCCTGCACAGCCCATCGCTTCGATATCCGGATCCGCCGTGTCCACCAAAATTGCGCACACGCGGTACCCGCCGGTTGAAGAAATAAAATATCCGTAAGCATTCCGGGTAACCGGGTCGCAGGGTACGCTTGCAAGATACGGAGAAAGACTATCCGCCCCGCAATTGTCCGTTATCCCCTGCAGCGGGAATGATTCACGGTCAGTTTTATATTCCTCAATGGCAGCGCGAAGCGAATAGAGATCATTTTTCCGTTTCGCGTCATTTGCGCGGGCTATCTGCTTTTGAATATTCAGAAGTGAATACACGAGAAGCACGATAATAATCGAAATGACAAGCAGTACTTCTACCAGAGTAAAACCTTTACGCATATACTCTTATGTTATCATAACACTATGATCAAGTGGATTACTACTATTGCGTTTGCCGTCACGCCAATCTTCTTTTTACCTTTCACCCAGGATTATTATGATACAAACAAATGGATGATGCTTGTTGGCGCGGCGTCACTGGTCTTACTGCGACCCCTTGCCGTCACCTCCGGTACGCTGGCGTTTGGTGCGCTTTCGCTTTCTGCACTCATAAGCTTTTTTTTTGCATCGACAAACAAAGTCGAGGCACTCGTACACCCGTTGGGACTCATTACCTTTCTTGCGCTTACGATTCTCTCGACCGTTCCGATATCCAAAACCATGCTACGGCGGGGTCTCTATCTTTCCACAGCAATCCTCAATCTTATTGCCATTTACCAATTCTTCGGCATGGGAAATAATCCGTTGTGGACGCCGTCAGGAACGACCACGACCACAATCGCCATAAGCCTACTCACCCTTACGCTACTTATTTCTGATGTCTTCCAAACGTTCAAAAAATCAACAGGGCAAACTCTAGCATCTCTTTTTGTGCTTGCGCTTTTTATTATTACGACCGGGACAGTACTTACCGTTTGGCTATGTATTCCAAAATTATCAGGCAATAGTATGCCGCTATCTGCGGCGTGGGACGCGATGCATCCGTCACTTGCGGGCGCCGGTGTTGAAAATTTTGTTTCTACCTACGGGAATGTTCGGTTTACGACAAGCAATAATTTTTTCTTCCATATGGCTTCTGTGTATGGAATCATCGGTCTTGTCGCGTCACTTATTTTTGCGTTTTTACTCGTGCGTTCATATCCCATGGCGATCCTCCTTTTCTTCTTTCCGCCCACCCTTACTATCCTCGTCTCCATGGCGATCGCATTTACTATTTCATCTTCAAAGCCCATACACATACCCTTTACGCCGACGGTTGTGCGCTACACCGGCAGATTACTGTTTATCATCATTTCCGTAGTATTGTTGTACGGATCGGGAAGGTATTACGCGGGAGAATATTATTATGCGCAAAGTTTGCGCGCGGCACAAAAAAACGAAGGCACTAAAACCTACAATATACTTCTCAAAGCTATTAAATTGAACAAATTTATTACTCGCTACCATACCACCCTAAGTCAGTTCAGCATATCCCTTGCCGGCAATGCAGAGCAAAAGCTTAAAGGACAACTCGTGCAGCAAGGGATAGCCGAGGCAAAAATCGCAGTCGCGTTAAACCCAAAAAGTATTCCTGCGTGGGAAAATCTCGCGACTATTTATCAAACCATCATGACGATTGCACCCGGCAGCGACCAGTGGGCAGCCGCCGCCTACCAAAAAGCATTATCGCTGGATCCGGACAATCCGGTCTTCATGGTCAACCTCGGCAGCGTCTTGGTGTTTGAAAAAAAGTATGATGAGGCGATACAACTATTCCGCCGCGCAACCGCGGTAAAACCGGACTATGCCAACGCCTACTACAACCTCGCCAGCGCCTATACACGCAAAGGAGATACGATAAACGCAAGACTCGCTTTAGAACAAACACTGAGACTTGTACCGCGGGAAAGCTCGGACTATGTAAAAGCGAAATACGAACTGGACGCGCTTCCTCATTAATTTTTTTTATATACCCATCCGAATACCGCCGTACCGCGGCGTATTTCATGTACCAAAGTACACCCGGATACCAACGTCGATATATAGTCCGTAACCCGTAAATGAGAGGCTTTATTCACGACGATAATAAACGATGCGCCCGATACATCCCGCACAATTTGATCACGCCCCCCGCGCACATACACCCACCCCGTGTGTGATGAAATAGGTATCCAAACAGAAACATCTCCATACGCTTGATGCAACCAATCAATTCCTTCTTTTACCGATAACCCCTCGATATCGCGGTCGAGATTTATATTGGGATTTGATACAAACATGTTCACATACCCCGTAGAGTACGGAAAATAGGAAACGTTTATAAGGATAAGATAACCTACAATACCGCCCAAAATGACCGGATACAGTCTGCGACTGATTGCTTCTACCCCGACGCCGCACAAAAGCATCATCGCAGGGATTACTTCCATAAAATGCCGGAGGCCGTCATAAAAAGCGGCATAGGGAAGGATCGTTCGGGCCATCGGCACGAAAAACCAAAGAAGAAGCAGTTTTCTTTTTTTATCTTTTTCCCTTAGCAGCTTCATTGCCCCTATCCCCCCAAGAAGCAGTAGTATCGGCGGCGTCATTGTAAGAATACTCATCCATGGATACCACCAAAGTGTCGAACGCTCTCCGACCGTATAGAGATGTCCGTACCAATAGACGTGATATCCCTGCCCGACCGTCGTAAAATACGTAACTACTTCACCGACGTGCGCTATCGTATTAAACCAAAGATATGGCCATACGAGAAATGCTGTTGCAAAGCCAACAACCAGTATAACGAGCAGTTTTTTTATCCCCCTTATGCTCCTTATTTTCCATATCCCCCAAATAATCGGCACGTAGACTGCATTAAATTTTGTTGCAAGAGCAAGCCCCCAAACAACAGCGCCCCGGACAAGTGAACCCCGCACGAGGAAATACATCGCCCACGTAAACATGGCGGCCTGAGCCGTATCTTTGAGATTGGTGAGCCCGTGGCCAAACATCGTCGGATACAAGTACGTTGCCAGTGCCACAAATAGCGCCGTAATCGGGGTAAGCTCCATAAGGATAGCAATGTTGTATACATGCGCGACGAGGAGTGCAAAAAAAAGCGCAGTCGCCACGTGGAAAAGAACAATAATTTGAGGTCCGGATTTCCCGTATCCGAATTGTTCGGATACAAGTGTGAACAGACTCCCCACATAATTTGCCAGCGGAGGGTAATGGGATAACGTCGGATCGAGCGTAAATATGCGGTCACGAAAATAGGACCGCTGCTGCCAAAATCCGTCGAACGCGTGAGGACGAAAACCTTCTTTGAAGAAAGTAACAAAGATACCTCCTGCAAAAATATTATCCGGTTCATCCCATGAGACACCCGACCGCGGGGAAAGAACAACACCCACACAAAATACGAGGCAAAATAACATCAAGGAAATATATTTATGGTATTTTGTCATGCTCTTATTTCCGAAGCTGGTAATAGGCAGCGCCTGCTAAAATAATGACATATAAAAGGAGCCCTGTGAAGAGAGACTTTATGGCGAAGCCTATCCCCTTTTCCCGATAACTAAACCAAAGAAATTTCCGGAGAAAAAAGAGGTGGGCAATAAAAAATAAAGTTGAAAGTTGAAAGTTGAAAACTGAAAATTGTTGAGAAATCGGCGCAAAAAGAAAGCCGAGCGCCACCAATCCGACTCCACCCACTCCCGATACCGCGCAAACCGTCTCGCTCATCGTCGTTGCTACGGGATCAAATTTCCGGCGGACTTTGTAGAGCTTTGCCCAGTAGAAACTGCGCCAAAAATATTTTTTTGCAACGGGCCAAAACGTTTCAAACTCATGGTGCACCCGCACATCCGGCGCAAAAATGATCGCGTACCGTTTGGCAATCCGGTAGGTTAATTCCACATCCTCCATCTGCCGGAATGCCTCGTTAAATCCCCCCAAGCGTGAGAATACTTCGCGCCGGATGGCAGCCACTCTCGTACTGAAAAGATAATAATATCCATCGCGATCCCGCTCATTGGTCCAGTAACTCCAGTCGCGCATGGCCTTAAACTGGGGGAAAAATTCTTTTGTATGCTGATGTTTATCCCAGACCCCGGTTAAGGCCGTGAGATCATGATCTTCAGAAAATTTTTCCGCGATTTTTTTGAGGGTATCCGGATATATCGTGACGTCGGCATCCAAAAACACGAGCACCCTGCCGCGCGCTAATTTTGCAGCAGCGTTTCTCGCCGCCGCCGGACCACGGTTTCGCAAAAGACGAACTATTTGAAATGAAAATGTTTTTTTTGATACCTGATACCTGCCTTGCCGGCAGGCAGGCCTGATACCTGATACCTGATCTCTTGATGCATCGTCGCCCACAATAACTTCAAAATTTTTATATGAGGATTTTGTCAGCGACCCAAGAAGCCGCGCGAGGCTTTCGCGTGCATTGTAGGCAGGGATGATAATAGAAAGATACGGCTTACTTGACGGCATACACGATCAAATCATCCCAGGGATTAATCGGATTAATGATACCAAATCTGTCAATAAATTTTCCGATGGGTTTAAGAAACCATGCCATTCGGGGAAAGTAATCGGCAGCACGGGTACATGCAAACGACAGCGGAAACGGGCGGGGGCAGTCACGACGGATACTCACGTTTGTAAATCCGGCTTTTTTCATAAGAAACAAAAGTGATCTGTTATCCCAAAACGTCACATGTTCCGGATGCCGGTATCCCACCCACCACTTCCCCATGATTTTCCGCCAAATACCCGAGTGATTCGGGGTCGTCAGGACGGCGACACCTCCTTTTTTGAGTAGCGTATGTACCCGCCGCATCATACCGAGCGGATCACGTTCATGTTCAATCACTTCAAATGCGCAAATCACATCAAATTGTGTTTTAGGCCATGTTCGGGAAACATTTAGGTCTTTTTTTCTACAATAAGCGACCGCCTCTTTGGATATATCTATACCCTGCGCCCTTAGCCCTATTCTCTTGGCTTCCTCCAAAAGTACTCCCATCGCACACCCCACATCCAACAGACTTTTGTCATTCTGGATCCCCGCCTTCGCGGGGATGACAGATTGAAGCATTTTTTTAAAATATGCCCGATGCACGGGTATCTGATCGATATATGGGGCAAAATACTCATGCATAACCGCACGCATGGGCACAATCTGTACCAGACCGCATACAACACACGGTTTCATGTTCACCACACGCGATTTACAAACGATGCATCTCATATTTTTTGTGCAACACAAACAATACTGGTCCCAAACGGCAACGGGACTATTTGCATCACGAACTGTTCCGCCATACAAAGCGCGTACAGCATACGATTGATGGCCCCCGAAGTCAACTGAAAATCCGATCCGTACTGCTTTGGCGGTCTCCGGGATTTTACAAACCGAATCAGTATAGCCGGGATCGGCAAAAATGAAAATACGTGCGAAGTATAGATGGGAAGGAAGCCCTGTGCAGACAACTTGCGATGCAATTCCTCTTTTGTGTATCGCCGCCGGTGGTGAAGAACGACATCCCAGGTACTCCAAAGCCACGGGTACGCCGGTACGGAAACAATAAGTATCCCCCGCCGGGTAATAATCCTTGCCATTTCCGCAATAACCGGCATATCATCCGTATGCTCCAAAACATCAAGGAGTGTCACGACATCCACGGATGATCCGGTAAGTTTCGTACACTCTGCTTTGGCCTGCTGGACGCGGGTCAGTCCACGTTTTTTACAATAGTGTATCGCGCGCGGCGACACATCAATTCCCTGCGTTGTGCCGAGGCGGGACCACGCTTCGATATTTTTTCCAGTTCCGCATCCCACATCCAGAATCCGCGGGTGCCGGCGGGGCGTATACCGGCCGATAAGCATGAGCACCAAACGGCGCTTTGCCCGATGCCACCAATGGAACTCCTCACTCTGATATAAATCATCGTATAAATAGTGTTGCATATATCCAAAGTTTCATAAGGTCCCCCCATGCGTGGAGCACATCGAAAAAATGCACGTGCGTGCCTTTTTTATCCGACCAGCGTACCGGTATCTCTGTGATCGGCATACCGAATCGGCGCGCACGCCAGAGCACTTCGGCATCAAACACCCACCGGGAAGTAATCAAATCGCGGAATAACCGTTTTGCGACACGCCGCTCAAATCCCTTAAACCCGCACGTGATGTCAAAAACGCGGATACCAAGCATCGTATTGGCAATAAACGTGAATATTCGTCCCGCAGTTTCCCGGAATATCGGCTGGTGCTTCCCGAGGCTTGCTCCCGGCGCTCTGCGCGATGCAATAACGACCGGCGATGTTTTGAGCGCTTTGAGCATTTGTGCAATGGTTTCAACAGGTACAGAAAAATCTATATCACTGAAAATAATAAATTTGCCGCGGGCGGACTTCACGCCGGAGCGGATTGCAGCGCCTTTTCCGCTATTTTTGACAAGCCTCATGACGGTAACGGACGGATTTTTGATAACAACCGGCCTGTCTGATCCGTCATCAACAAGAATTATTTCCCACGGGTATGATTGCTTTTGTAAATACATAACCGCCTGCCGCAGGCCGGGTAACAGACGTGCTTGTTCATTGTAGACGGGTAAGATAAGGCTTACCATCGGTTTTTTCATAATTCCATATCGGTTTCATACCCGCACCACCATATGGCGGATACAATCTTAAATACATAGAGTATATCCGCTCCCCCGCGCTTCACCGTATGGAGCGGTTTTGCGGCCCCGCCATAGGTATTTTTCGGCCCTCCGAACCAGGAATACATGTTGGGAACGAGAACATAATCTCCGATATCAGGATGAGTGGAAATAGTAATCGTCGGGTCTTTATAAAACATGGCAAGATGCCGGAGCCCGCAGGCATATATTATTTTTTTTCCCGGTTGGCTGCGCACCCACTGCATTCCTTCCGCAACCGAACTTCCCCAGTATTCTATATCAAAAAGCGTGCGGTTGGATACAGAGGCAGTGCCGCCGACCAGCGCATTATAGTAGCTTGGTTCATACGGATAAAACGTTATGTCAATCCACAGTACATGGGCCGCGGTCATAACCAATATCGCGATACATAGTTGTTTGTTGATGCGCAGCCGGACATGTTCTATTCCCAAACCAACAAGGAGAAAAAATGCGGGCACCACATCAATAAAATGCCGCACGCGTGCATAAATAATAATCCCGGGAATCAAAAATCTCCCCATCCCTATCCAAAACCAAAAAAGCGCCAGGAGCCCAAACGGTGTATTTTTTTTCACAAATCCCTGCACCGCCGCGTACATGCCGATACAGGCAAGTAGCAAAAGTTCAACGGGCGTTTGTATAAGCAGTATCACAAATGCATACGCCCGGGTCAGATTCATTCCCGCCAGGTACGTACGGCCAAAATATTGAACCGGCATTCCAAAACCAACCACGCGGAAAAACTTCCATACGGTATGCAGGCGGCCAGCCGGATCATCCCAAAGCCACGGCCACGCAAGAATAAATACTGCCAATCCGACCAATACTGCCAATCCGACCAATGGAATGAAACGGCTCAATGGTCCAATCGCTTTCCGAAATGATTTGTGTGAGGCTGCACAGATGATTAACCAAACAGTAAGAGACGCGGTGATAATCGGCGCCGTGAGTTTGGTCGCAAATGCCAGCCCGAAGGCAGCACCCGATACGACTGCCCATCCCGCGTGCCGCGCAAAACCGGACCGCGCAAGTGACTTTACAAACCGTAAAAAACAATACATGAAAATGACAAGCATGCTCATGAGCGGGATATCTTTTGCGTCAGCACGCATCCCTCCAATGACCGTCGGGTAAAAAGCGAAAAGAAGTGTCGTTGCCGCCGCAATAGGGATGGTGAGCCCGACTTCGACGGCCACACCGTAAAATGCCGCAACCCCGATACTTCCTAAAAACACTTCTCCCGCGTGATGCGCATCAATAAACGAAAGGAGGTGTAGTTTTTCCGAGAACACCCGCGAAAATGCGGATGCAACCACAAATGGAAACGGCGGATAGAGCTCTTCGCCGTATATGTACGGGAACGGGGCATCGGTAAATAGTTGCGGGTTTTTAAAGTCCGTCAGGTATGCCCGGTTTCCGGTGAGCCAGAATTTGAGGTTTGCCCGCCCGATAAAAAAACTTGCCGGTTCGTCCCACGTCATCCCCGCGCCGCGGATAAGCACCATCTGGACAATAAACACTCCTGCGGCAATGATCAACCCGGTATAATTTTTCATTTTCTTTTCCACAGTCTCTCTCCCCAGCCCTGAACCGGTGCAAAGTTGGTGCGGATATACGCGATGTTTTCTGCATTTAGCATAGCCAATCGCCCCGAATCTCCATCCCAAATATACTCTGCCGGGTGCTTTTCCAGATACGCTGCAAGCGGCGCGGGGCGGCGGGCAACAAACGAAAGCGTACTGTCGACGGACAGACTGCTTACCGGATATCCCTCCGGCCAAAACACCATACGCCCCTCAAGATCTACAACACGGGCCTGCGGCGCAATAGTCCGGATAAGCGCTGCAAAATCCGAAAGTTGCCGTGTGTTTGTCAAAAATAATTTTGGCGCGTTAACCTGGCGGGTGACGGTTATCAGTACATACGCAAATCCTACTAGGAAAATAGCCAAAGTTTCGTTTCCGCCTGCCTGCCCTATCCAGTCAAAAAAGAGAGACAACCCGTCTGCCGCATAATACGCCACAAATACGGCAATCGGAATAAGATACTGGCTGTGTTTTGCAGGAAAAAATTTGACATAGCCAAACACTAAAGTAAAAAAAGTGAGAGAGAGTAAAAGATCAACCGCGATATTTTTTCTTGGCGTCACCAACCGGTATGTCCCCACCACAATTGCCAATATCCACAATGCATGATTGGTAAGAAGTCCCGCGGTGATCCCGCTCCCTATGCCGTAAAATGATGCGTTGGGGAAAAAAAACAAATGCGCCTCCATCGCCATATTCGCCGCGCTCCGGTACACTTCAAACGGTAAACGGGTGAGCGAGTACCAGACGATGCCGAAATTTCCCCGGATAGCCGCTCCCAGAAAAAACAATATCCATGGACCAAAAAGTCCGGAGCAAAAAAAAATAAAATTTCTTTTTGAAGAAAAAAATGCTATCCCCGCACCTACCGCGACCATCGGTAATGTTTTGGTCAAAACAAACAGCGACGCACTGTATGCCAAACCTGATACCAGCCACCATATATTTTTTTTTGTTTGCAGTCCCCTAACCTCCCCAACTACCCCAAATACCCCAAGTACTATCGAGAGATTATCCGGCCGGATCTCCAAAAATTTATCATACGGCATCGGCAAAAATGCGAGGATAACCACGGGAAGTAGGGCCCACTTCCACCCCCGTGTTTGCCCCCATAGGATCCCTAACCCCCCTAAAATCCCTAAAAATATGACGTAGGAAACAGCTCTACCCGCGGTAAACACCGCCGCGCTCCTCCCCACCAACCAAAACACCGGCGCCAATGCCCACATAAATCCCGGAGTAAAGAAGGAAAAAAAATCCGTATATGGCTGCTCTCCGCGGGCCACCTGGGCCGCCCAATGCATGTAGCTAAATTCATCAACATCAAAAAACCGTATCGAAGAAACTTGAAATCGCCAGTAAAGCAAAAAAAGAAGAAGTCCGGATAAAATAATGAATACCAGTTTCGGCCGCATAATGGTAATGTATTAATACTACTATTAATCGCCTACAGCAATGATACAAAAATACTACGGAATCATATTTATGGTCATCATTCTCCTTGCAGCGGGAGTCCGGCTCGCTTATATCAACTATGCCGGCAGCAGAATTCAGATCGAACCGGACAGTCAGGGATACTGGTCAAAAGGTAATTTTTTTACGGACAATCTCCGGTATAACTATTTTAATATCTACAGAATGCCCGGATATTCCATGTTTACGTCCGCCATCGTCAGCGCGTCAGGATACGGCCATCCTCTCTTTCTTTCCGACGATTTTTTCCTGGGGTCCTGGTATATCATACTTGCCCAAACCATCATCGGCGTGGCGGGTCTCTTCGTTTTATATGATCTTCTCTGTGCCATCGGCATTGCACAAACGTGGCGACTCGCATTTACGGCATTCACTGGCCTGAATGTCTACCAATTTATCTGGGAACACGCCTTCTTAAACCACGCACTGTATATAACACTCCTTACCATTATCCTCCGGTTATTCGCCGCACTGCTCAAAAAACCAACGCCAATAACAGGAAGCATATTCGTTTTGATATCCGGGTATGCATTTCTCGTGCGCCCCGCCGGCATAGGAATTCCTTTTCTTCTCCTGCTGTTTGTATGGCTAAGGCATAAAACGAAAAAGGTTTTTGTGCTGCTTACGCTGATGCTTTGCGTTTATTCTCTGTTTCCCCTCTCGCATCTTATTGCAAACCGTGTGCTCTACAACGTGAAGGGGCTTGCCAACAGTACGGATTTTGTCCCGTTCGGAAGAATCCTCAAATACAATATCCCGATTGATTCCGCCCGCTCTGTCCAACCGCTCTATGATGAAGTTGTTGCATACCGCGCTCTGGGCGGTAATGTAACGAATCCCTGGTATTTCTTCGTGTATTACAACAACAGAATTTATGCCCACCCGGATGAAGTTACAAGATTTAACCGTCTCGTCATCCGGAAATACTGGTTTCCCTACTGGAAATCCATTATCGCGGACATACCCGAAGTATTTTTTAATACGGATGTCGACGGAGTGCTCTATCACGCGGCTGTCCCGGGGCTAGGGAAAACGTTTTTTGATACACTGGCCCGGATATATGCTGCGCTGCAGTGGGCGACCGTTGTATTTTTTATCATCTACCCCATGAATCTCTGGCTCTATATAAAAAGAAAAACAATCCTTCATACGTTCCTCCTTGCCATCGGAACAGCACAGATATATCAGATTATTTTGACGCCGACGTTAGGAGGATCGTGGGATTTTATAGGTCACATGATACCGACACAGACATATCTGTTCCTATTCTGTTTCCAGGGGGTGAGCGTAATTTTTCAATTCATAAAATCACGATTTCGTTTTTGAAGCATATACCGCAATCTCATCCGGCATGTGGAAAAGTACGCTTGCGCGGTAAAGCATGTGCAAACCGGCTTTGATACATAGCCCGATCAGGAAGTTTATTTTTCCCTCAATAGCTATACGTTTATCGATATTGTCAATATCTATGATCGGCTGACCGAGCGTGATCATCGGTGTAAACCCGGCCAAATGAAGTATGTGCGCCATACTTTCGGGAGAGTAATAAAAAAGATGCGGCGAAGCGGATTTGACCTGAAACATCGTAGAGAGCGGCCGGTAGATATGCATAAGCGCGAGCATATACGCACACCGGTTAATCAATCCGTTTTTATTCGGGACAACGATAACGAACATTCCGTCCTTTTTGAGCGCCGTATGAAATATACGTAAGGATGCAAGCGGATCAGGCAGGTGTTCAAAGACGTTGTGCAGCGTAATCAGATTAAATTGAGACGGTTTATTTTGGAGAAAACGCTCCGTACCGGCTACCACGCGAAGTCCCCGGCTTTTTGCATACGCGGCGGCATATTTGGACTTTTCAACTCCGATGACTTTCCATTACTTGGGAGCGCATGCAAGAAACCAGCCAAATGATGCCCCGACGTCTATTGCTTTTCCGCCGCGGGCGAAGCGTGTAATAATATTCCAGTTCTCTCTAAAAATTTTCAGCCGAAACGCTTTGTAATACGCGGCGTACGTTTGTAAAGAATACGCATCAAAATAGTCCTCAGATTGCTTACGAGACTGTATTTGTTTAGGTACAAAACTAACCCCACAGCAGGGACAGTGGAACAGGATCAATTTCGGGCTGTTAATTCTTAATTTTGCCCCTGTTGCTTTACAGACAGGACAAGCGGTAATTTTCATAACCGTACGCGTCTCCCCAGCTGCGCAGATTTCAGAAACGCCTCGGTAACGGCGACACTTTTTAATCCGTCCATCCCGTTTGCGCCGTGACTACTCTTGCCAAAAACGAGGTTTCCGAAATCTTCAATTTCCTGTTGAAATGCGTTTTTGGCAGGAAATGTTTTTATGGTTTTATGATTCGTATACAATTCCAGTTCGCTTGGCGCGTTGGAATTAAATATTTCCCGTAAAATCATCCTCCCGAGGCTTCCATATATAACCACGGTATTTTCCGCGAGCGGAATTCTGCGGCTGGTCGTGACCATTGCAATGGTATCTCCCAGTTTTAATAATCCGGTTGCTAACGTGTCGACGGGGTGTTTGGCATCTTGATCGGTAAACGCTTGTACCTCGTCAATTTCACGACCGGTAAGAAACCGGATCAAGTCAAACATGTGGACTCCCCGTGCCATAACAGCCCCGCCGCCGGATTTCTCCGGATCATCACGCCAGGACATAAAATTCCGGTACGGGGAGGCTTTCCCGCTTTTGATGACATCAACCGACCAATGCGCTTCAATCAAAATGATTTTCCCTATTTTTCCGGCACGGATCATCTCTTTTGCCTTCTTTACCATCGCAAGGTGCCGGAGATAATATCCAATGGCGAGCAGTTTTTTATGCTTGCGGGCAGCACGAATCATGGCAAGACCGTCACTAACACGAAGTGCCATCGGTTTTTCGCAAAACACGTGCTTTTTTGCACACAAAGCCAGAATTGTTTCTTTTGCATGCCGGAAGTTCGGCGAAGCGACGGCGACGGCATCTATATCCGGTTTTTCAAGCATTTTTTTATAGGAACTGAAATACGATTTTATTCCCAGCGCCCCGGCGAATTCTTTTGCGCGTGCCTGATTTTTGCTGTATACCGCACGTATTTCACCGTTGTTTGACGCGGATATGGCCCTGGCAATTCTTTCACCCTGTGCGCCCAATCCGACAATCGCCCACCGGATTTTTGACCGTGTTTTATTCATTTTTTTAAAGCAAACCAATACCAATACAAATACTGAGGCAGCAATTTCAGCAGAGTAAATTTTGATTTTCCGCCCTGCCGCTCCCGTTGAACTATCGGTATCTCGGCCACCCGCTCCCCTGCCCGGTGCGCTTTCACGGTAAGCTCAAGGGCGATGGTCCAACCCGTCGCGGACTGGATCCGGACGGAATCCAAAAACGACTTCCGGTACAGCTTACTGGCATTGATCGGGTCATGTATCGGCAAACCGGTCAGATGGTAAAGACTCACGCTTGCCAGACGTGATAACATGCGCTGGACAAATCCCCCTGACGTACGCGACCCCCCGTTCATGTACCGGCTCGGCGCAACGATGGCGTACCCTCCGCGATTAAAAAGCGAGAGCATGGAATCCAATTTTTTAATATCCTCTAGAAGATCAACCATGCTTACCATAACGGCCTCGGTTTTTGCAGATTTTATTCCGGTTTTCATGGCATTTCCCAACCCCCCTTCCCGGTTTGCTATCAAAACGACGCGCGGATCTTTTTTTGCAATCCTGCGGGCCACCGGCACCGTGGGGTCTCCCGTCTGGTCGTACACCACCAACAGTCGCCAATCAGACCGTACGAACTTGTCGACCGCACGATAGTATGCTTCCAATACCTCTTCTTCCCGAAGTACCGGCACGACGATATCCACGCGGGTTTTCTGTTTCATATATTGACTGTGCCATCATATGCTATTTGTGTACATCATTTCAATAAATATCTGTAAAAAATTGAAAACCTATGATACAATACCGGCACGTATGACAAACAAAATGCCGAAAAAAATCACCCTCAAAAAATTCGGCACGCCGGACATCGGATACCTGACCCCTTCAACCGCTCCCGAAATCCCTTTTGGCGTCCGTCGGATATTCTGGATTTACGCCACCCCCGGAGGGGTCATACGGGGAAGACATACCCATAAAAAAACTGCCCTTATGCTGTTTGCGCTCGCAGGCACGGTAACCGTCAAAACCGAAACGGTTGACGGCACGAAAAAAACTTTTATCTTGGATAAACCAAATGTCGGTCTTCTTATTCCGCCGATGGTATGGCACACGGAACACTGCTCCCACACGTCAATTCAGCTTGCTCTGGGCTCCCTGCCGTTTGATGAAAAAGAATTTATCCGCGACTATAAAACGTTTAAAAAGAGTTAAGTGACGTTTCGTGTTGGTAAAATCGGTACTTTAGCTTATTAAATCGCCCCATATCAAAACAATTAGACTTCTGTTAGTCTAATCATCATGAAAAAAACACTGTTCTCTCTGTTTTCGACC
>Ga0315273_10002660_pt1 | contig 21173 bp, 14 predicted proteins | sample YL17G02_0_MG_FD_205753 | JGI IMG/M metagenome (GOLD analysis project Ga0315273, IMG submission 205753) | Sediment microbial communities from Yellowstone Lake, YNP, Wyoming, USA - YL17G02_0 | ecosystem: Environmental > Aquatic > Freshwater > Lake > Sediment | place: USA: Wyoming | collected... | reverse complement strand
CCGGACGCGAACTCGGGTTGCTGACCAGCATCGGCAATGCCGTCACTTACGACGCCAGGCTGCGCCCCATCCCCCGCACCTTCCAGTACTCGTTCGGGTTCCAGCGCCGCGCTTTCTGGAACGTCCTGCTCGACGTATCCTATGTGGGCAGCCTCACCAACCACGATGCCATGCCCACCAACACGGACTACTTCCCGTATGAGTTCGTCCTGGCGGCGCAGGCCGTGCCGGCCTACGGGACTACCACCGTGAGTAACCCCTTCTACGGCATCGTGCCCGCCAACCGGACCCGAGGCTCGAGCGGGACCATACAAAGGGCCGAACTCACCCGGCAATACCCGCTGTTCGCCAACATTACCACCAACAACCAGCCTTGGGCCCGCTATCGCTACGATGCGCTGCAACTGAGAGCCGACAAGCGCTTCACCAGCGACCGCAGCGTGCTCGGCGGACTCACCATGGTCTTCTCTTACGCCTTCTCCAAGAACTTCCAGAGAGCCAATTACTTGAACACCTGGAATTACGCTCACGAACAACCGGTCAAGGAACTGGTGAGCTACGACAAGCCGCAGAACATCTCCTACAGCGGTATCTGGGATCTGCCCTTTGGACGGGGCCGGCATTTTCTCAAGAGGCCGAGCAGGGCGGTTGGCGGCATGATCGGCGGATGGAGGGTCAACTGGGTTTACCGCTACACCTCCGGCAACCCGGTTGCCGGCATCAACGCGGTGAACTCCTGCGATACCTTGCTGGTGCCGGACCAGACGCGCGACCGCTGGTGGAACAACGACAAGACTTGCTGGAGAGGGAATCCGAGTTACGCGTTTCGCGTGGTGCCGGACCGCTACGCCTGGCTGCGGCAGATGGACAACATCACCGTCAACCTGGCCGCCAGCAAGACCTTCGCGCTCCCCGAGAAGTGGAGCTTCCAGCTCCGCGCCGAGGCGTTTAACCTGATGAATCGCCCCATCTACCGCCCGGCGCCCACCACTTACACGGATGCGCGCTTCGGCATGTTGTCGATGGAGCAGCAGAACTTCCCGAGGAACGTCCAGGTCTCGGCCAAGCTGCTGTTTTAGCGCGCCGCGTCGAGACCCGGACCTTCCTCGCTGTCACCCGGGAGGCGGGGGCGTTCGGGACTTTCAGTTTATTGCCACCGTCACTCCGGTTTGACTGCTCGCCTGGCCCACTTTCACCACCACCGGCACGGTATTACCGGGCGCCACCGTCGACGGAACCTGGGCATTGATCTGGATCACACCTGCCACCAAACCGGGCGCGCCGCCGGCGTACCGCACCTCGGCCGCGACGCCTCCGATCTCAACCGAAACGGGGAGCGCCGGCCTGGGAAGCGGTTCGGCGGCCGGCTTGCCATCCTGCCCCGGAGGATCGGTCTGGCCTTCGCCGGTGGCAAAAATGGTTATGACGGACCCTCTGGATGCCGGCGCTGTCCGGGAATTCACCGTGCCATCCTGGTTCAGAATCGCGCCGGGGCCCTTGCCCGACGAGTCCAGCGTGAAAATTCCAGGCGCCGCCGCCACGACCGGGATGGACACTGCCGGTGATTTCACGCCCGCGTACTCGACTGACACCGAAGTGCTCTGCTTGCCCTCCACGGCGTACGGCACCACGGCGCTCAACTGGCCTTTGGCCGCATAGATCATCGGCGCCGCGACGTCGTCAAACAACAGCCGCGTCGAAGCCAGCAGGGACGGTACCCGGCGATCGCTGCCGAGCGAGAAACGCGCGACGCTGGATGGCCCGAAATGCTCGCCGAAAACCACGACGATCTCGCCCGGAGCCACGCCGGCGGCGGCGTAACTGGCGGAGTTCCCGATGCCCGCCGCGGTGATCGCGGGTGCGATCTGTTGCGCACTATTCAGATCGATTTCGTTGCTGACCCAGCAGCTTCCCCAACTCTGGGTGAGCTTCAGGGACAAATCGTTCCGATTGCCGCGGCTCAGTGCGCCGAAAAGCGACATAGTCAGCGGCTGGGGTTGCGGGCTGGCGCGGTACGACGTGGTGCACTGGCTCTGCTCGGTGTAACCGCCGCCGGCCCATGGTGAATACCAGGAAGTGCAGGACCACGACGAGGTGGACGATGTTGGGTTGGAGTGAACCGTGTAGTTGACCGTCGACCCGTCCAGCGTGACATCGGAAATGTAAAATGGCACGCCCATATCGAATGCCGCTTCCTTCGCCGGTATGTAGATCCTGCCGGCGCGCACCGAAGGGGTGCTGGCCAGATCCGAAATCGTGTTGTCGATCACGACCGCGAAGACGCCCTGTCCAATCACGAATCTCCTGCCCTGGCCGTCGGAAGTGGCCGCTTTGCCCACGCTGACGGTCACGTCGTAACCGCCCCATACGGCGGCGCGCAAGTGACACAACGAGAAGGCGCGAGCGGTCGAGTTCGTTACCAGTGAATTTAAAGACGCCGAAATCTCGTCCACATTGGCGCCCCGGAGGGACTCCGCCCCCAGAAGAGCAGTGAACAGAACACCGGCCAGCAGGAAGGACGAGGAACCCACACCTCGATGGCAAATCCGCATGAAGTCCTCCTTTTCCCCGGATTTCCTTTTTGGGCTCACGGACAGGTCAAATATACACCTCCCCCCCTCGCTGGGGCAACCTCGGAGCGCGACACTGTCAAGGCAAAGTAGAAATGTCCTATCCGACCAAGAAAGCACGCCTGGAGGAATCCGTCCGGGCGGGCCTGTTAACGCCGGCGCTTTCCGGGCAGGTGTTCAACTTCCATACGCGCGCCGGTTTTCTTGCCCGTCGGGAACACGTGCGAATGTTTGATAAGGTACTCTCTTAACGATGCCCACGTCTCGAAGAACGTTTCTCGCCTCGGGCGCCGCGGTGGCCGCGGTGACGCCCCGGAAGTATCTCGGTTCCGCCTGGCCGCCCGACAGACTCCCGGCGGCCCTCATTCCCAGGGAGCGCTGGAAGCCCTATCCGGCCGCCACCGAAAGAGCGCCGTGGGAGGGCCTTCCGGCCGACGCCCGGAAGGCCGCGGTCGAGGCCGCGGAGGCGCAACTGGGCAAGCCCTGGGCGCCACTGCCCGCGACTCTGTTCCTCGAGTACCGGCGCATCGGCAACCGGTCGAACTATGAACGCGTGCGGTCGCGCCGGCGCGAGCAACTCCGCGAGCTCGTTCTGGGGGAGTGCGTCGAGGGGAAAGGACGTTTCGTCGACGAGATCGTCAACGGCATCTGGACCACGTGCGAAGAAACCTTCTGGGGCGTTCCGGCGCACATGGGACCGCAGAAGGCCGGGGTCGGCTTGCCGGACCCAGCCGAGCCGATTGTCGACCTGTTCGCCGCAGAAACCGCCAGCCTGCTGGCCTGGACCTGGTACCTGCTGAAGCCCCAGCTTGCCGCGGCTTCGCCGCTGGTTCCCGAGAGGATCCGGATCGAGGTCGACCGCCGCGTTCTGACCCAGTGTCTGACGCGCGACGACTTCGGGTGGATGGGCCTGGCGCACAATAACCCGGTCAACAACTGGAATCCGTGGATCAATTCGAACTGGCTCACCTGCGCGCTGTTGATTGAGATGGACGAGAAACGGCGTCTGGCCGCCGTGTCGAAGATCTTGCGCTCTCTGGACCGCTTTTTAGACGGTTACCACGACGACGGCGGCTGCGACGAAGGCCCCAGCTATTGGTTCCGCGCGGGCGGTTCGCTGTTCGACAATCTCGATCTGCTCCGGTCGGCGTCCAATGGCGCGATGAATTTCTACAAGACGCCGCTGGTGGGCGAGATTGGCCGTTATATCTATCGCGCCCACATTTCCGGCAATTACTTCACTAACTTCGCCGACGCTCCCGCCAAGGTGAACATGTCGGCCGATCTGGTCTTCCGGTACGGACGCGCGATTGGCGACGACACTATGGCGGCGTTCGGCGCCTGGGCGGCCGCCGCGCAGAAGGCGGGCAGCGAACGCACCGAAAGCATCGGCCGCAACCTGCCGGCGCTGTTCAACCTGAACGAAATCCGCAAAGCGCCGCGCGCCGAAGCTCTGGTGCGCGACGTCTGGCTGCCCGGCATTCAGGTAGTGGCCGCGCGGCGCAAGGCCGGTTCGGCCGAGGGACTGTACCTTGCGGCGCAGGGCGGGCACAACGCCGAGAGCCACAATCACAACGACGTCGGCAACTTCATGGTCTATGCCGACGGCCAGCCCGTCATCATTGACGTGGGCGTGGAAACCTACTCGGCCAAGACGTTCAGCTCGAAGCGCTACGAGATCTGGACCATGCAATCGGCGTATCACAACCTGCCGGCCATCGACGGCGTGATGCAGGGGGCCGGACGCGCGTTCGCGGCGACCGAGGCTGCCTGCCAGGCCGGCGATCGGATGGTCGAGTTTCGGCTGAACATCGCCAAGGCTTATCCGCCCGAAGCGGGCATCGATTTCTGGCGGCGGACGTTCCGGTTCGATCGCCTCGAGAACCAGATCGAAATCGCCGACGCATACTCGCTCAACAAGCGGGCTAATCGAATCACGCTCACCTTGATGAGCGCGTCGAAGCCGGTCGAAGAGGGCGGCGGCCGGTTGCGTCTGGGAGGCAACGCCGGCATTCGCTTCGAGGCCGGCGCGCTCAAACCTTCCATCGAGGAGATCCCGCTCGAAGACTCCCGGCTGCGCGGGACCTGGGGAGAACGCATCTGGCGCATCCTGCTGGTGGCGGAGCGTCCGCCCCGGGAGGGCCGGTTTACCCTCCTTATAAGCCAGTCGTAGTCAAGGCAGGATCACACCAGTTTCGAGAAACCAGTTGACGCGCCCGGTCGGATCGGGAATCACACCGCCGGCGCAAGACGGCCAGCCCACAAGCGCCCGCGTGCGGCTCTCGAAGAACTCGTGCGGCCGGGAGAGGTAGCCTTCCAGGGGATCCATCACGTCCACTGCCGCGTTGCCGATGCCATAGACCACGACGGTGTGAGCGGCAACCGGTCCGGGAGTTGGAATGTAGGTGAGATAGATGTGCCCCGAGTGCAGCCGTTGGTCGAGGTAGTCCGGCGTGAGCGCTCCCAGGCCGGCCTCTTCGCTGCGCATCGAGAACAGATCGGCGACCGCCTTGAGGCCGGCCCATTCGATGCGCGAATCTCCGGCCTGCCAGCGCGAAAACGCCTGGAGCGCCCAGGCCTCGGCGTAGGGGGCGCCGGGGCGGCAGACGCTGAGCCACGACTCGAGCGCCGCGGCCCAACAGCTCATCGGCTGCCGCTGGCGGACCAGGGCCGGCCGCCTCAGGTAGAACGGTTGCCGCTCCATCGCTTCACCCTGCAGGATGGCGCTTTTCGAGCAGAGCCTTGCGCAGGCTCGCCTCCAGCCTGCCTGCCATGACGCGCATGTCGCGATTGGCTTCGACTTCCGCGCGCGCGCGCCGCGCCATCTCCGCGGCCCTGTCAGGCTGCTCGAAGAGTTCGACGATCTTGTCAGCGAAAGCTTCGGGCGAATCGGCCAGCGCGCAAAGATCGCCGTCCTGCTCGGCCAGTCCCTCGGCGCCGAGCCGCGTCGAGACCACCGGCATTCCGGCCGCAAAGGCCTCGAGAAGCTTTACGCGAACTCCCGAGCCGCTCAAAACCGGGCACAGAAACACGGCATACCGCGCCAGGGGCTCGCGCACATCCTCGACAAAGCCCACCAGGTCGATGGCGCCCCCGCAGTCCGGCAGCGAGTGGCGCGGCGGCGGGTCCGCGCCGACGATCACCAGGCGCGCCTGGGGCCGGCGCTCCAACACGCGCGGCAACACGCGCCGCGAAAACCACTCGAGCGCTTCCAGGTTCGGTTGATGGCGAAAACTACCCAGGAAAAGCATGCTGAAGGGTTCGCGGCCGGTGTAGCGCGGCTGGTAGCGGGTTGCGTCGATGCCCGCCCGCAAGCCGTCTTCGATCCGGCCCGACATCCGCGGCAGGAAGGAGACCAGAAGGTCGCGGTTCTCGCGACTGCAAACCTGCACGCGGTCGAGCCTCGGCAACAGGCGCAACTCGTAACGCAGGGCGCGCAAATACTCCCACCTCGCCGTCAGCCTCCTGAAAGGCCCGCGCAGGCCGGCGAGCATCCGTGCGATCGACTGGAAATACACGTCGTGTTCGAACAGCGCGCACACCAGGCGGCGGAACTCGCCCGCGTACTGGCCCATGTTCGTGTACTCGAACTGCACGGCGTCGATGCCCTTCAGATAGATCTGGCGGTGGATCAGCCACTCCAGATCGTGGCTTGCGAACTCGCGGACCGCGCTCGGCACAAGCGAGCCGAGAGCGTTGTTCTGTCCTTCCAGGCGAAGGATGAACTCCATCGAACGGCAGGTTGGTTTCAGTTCGTCGTGGGCGGGCTCTTCCCGGGGACAGTCGAGCAGCGCGACCAGGTGCAGATCGGCAATCGCACCGAGCGCCTTCAGCATCTGGTTCATGAATACCCCGCCCCCGTGCACCGGCGGAGAGACCGGATAAGGAGAGACGAACAGCACGCTCAGCCTCTCGGGAACCGCACCCGGCGCGAGAAACCGGTCGCGGAAATAGCCGCCCAGCGGCCGGCGGAAGGCTTCCGTGTCATCCACCACGGCGAGCCCGCGAGCGCGCCAACGGCTGCCTAAGGCGCCGGGAAGTTGCCGGAACGCCCGCCAGATCGCTTCGACGCTGGTCCGCTCGGGCGAATCGCCGAACACCAGGCTGACCCACGCGCCCGTCAAAGCAAAGAAGAAGTGCGTGGCCAGCCGCGGCCATTCGTGGATGTTCTTCCAGGAAAAGAGAAGGAAATTTTTCTTCAGAACGCTCTGGATCTGCCGGTCCGTGAAGCGCTTGCCGATGGTACCCCGGTGCTCGTGCCATACGGCGCTGCGCGGCTGATAGAAGACCTTCCAGCCGCGCTTCCAGGCCAGGTAGCCGAGATCCGTATCCTCCAGGTAGAACGGGGCCAGCAGTTCGTCGAAACCCCCGAGTTCCAAAAACTTCGCGCGGTCGAAGGCGCAGGAACCGCCGCCACCGTAGAAGCACGGGTACAAGTCCTGAACGGCTTCGTCGGCGCGATGCCGCACCCGGAGCGCCCCATCCGCCCACCATCCCTGCGTCAGCCCGGTCTCTTCGCGGACCCGGTTGGGGTCGCTGAAAAAGATCTGACAGGAAACGGCGAATACGGTTTCCTCGGTGAATCCGTCGAGCAGCGGGCGAAGGAAATCCCGGTCCACCCGCATATCGCTATTCAGAAGGACCACGATGTCGTTCTTGGCGGCGCGGAAGCCGGCATTGGATCCCCCGCCAAACCCAAGGTTACGCTCGAGGGCTACCACCTTAACCCCGGGGAACCGTTCTCTCAGCCAGGCGGCGCTCCCGTCGGTGGAGCCGTTGTCGACAACCATCACCTCGTTCGCGGCATTGCCGCCGGCGGCCTCGAGAACCGAGGGCAGGTACTTCTCCAGCAGCTCTCGCCCGTTCCAGTTCGGAATGACTATGCTTGCCGACGCGGCGTCTGGCCGGCGGTCCGCGGGCCGCCGCCGCCGGCCCCACGCCGCCCAGAGCAGATCCGTGACGCCGATGGCCGTCACCGCAATCAGGGTAAGCGGAAGGGACAACAGAAACAGGGGAAGCGCTCGCAGGAATCGGATCAGCCTGGTCACGCGGGACGCCTCATCCCCCATTTACCGCTTCCCAAGCTCCGGACCGAGACCGATGACCCGGCCGAAACGGATCCAGCGCGACGCCTGCACCTGTCCGAGTTGCGCCTCCAACTCCTGGATGCGCCGGTCCAGCGACAGCGCCCAGTTGGTCCGCTCTTCGACGGTGCGCTCGGCGGCGTCCAGAAGCTCGACGCATTTCGCCAGCTCCCGACGTATCGCTTCGATTTCGGCGCCAAGTCGGCGCTCGGTTTCCAGCGCCCATTCGGTTTTGTCGCGGCCGGCCTGTTCGAGTTCGGCGACCTTGATTTCGTATGCCTCGGCGGTCGCTTGCGCCGACCGCTGTTCCGAAGCCAGTTCGTCCTGAAGTTGGACCACCCGATCTCCCGTCTCTTCGAGTTGACGGTTCAGAGTCTCCGCCCAGCGGTTCTTGGCCTCCAATTCCGCCGTCTGGGCACGGGAGAGCTCGACAAGTTCCTGCTTTTCCGTACCCAGAACCTCGATCCACTGGTCCTTGGTCGCCAATTCGGATTCCAGCCGCTGGATGTGCAACTCGCGCTCGCGCAAGACGTTAGTCGCACTTGGCAGATAAATAAAGGTTGGAGCGCCGGTCTGTGGAGAAGAAGCGCAGACCGCAAGGAAGAAGTGCGACTCCTCCGGAGCGGGTCCTCCGCCCTCGACGCGGACCTCGACCGGACCGCCCGTTTCCACCGGCTTGAACACGATTCCCTGGGCGTGATTCTCCACAAACAGCGAAACGTGAGGGAAAACCGCCGACAGGGCCTGGCGGAACCCCTCGAACTCGAATTCGTGAACGTGCCACGGATTCGGTCCGGACTGGCGGCGAGTGTCCGTATAGTAGGACTTGTTCGGAGTCGAGACGATGAACTGCCCGCCGGGAGCCAACAGCCGCCGCGCCTCTTCCAGCAAGGACGGCCATTCTGTAATGTGCTCAATGACTTCGAAGGCGACAACCAGGTCGAAGCTGCGATCGGCAAAGGGCAGGGCGGCGCAGGAAGACCGCAGAAAACGGAGGTTTGGCGCCTGGTAGTTGGCCTTTGCGAAGGAGATGGCTTCTTCGGAGACGTCTATGCCGACAACTCGGCCGGCAACTCGCGCCAGTTCGGCAGTCCCGTAGCCGGCGCCGCACCCGGCATCCAGAACCCGTTTCTTCCGGCTCAGGCGCGCGGCGAAGGAGTACCGCGCAAGATGCTCATTCCAAAGGTCTGGGTCCACCCGGCCCGGCACCACCCGTTCGCCCGTGAATTCAGTCAAGGCTCCCACCCGCGCGGCTTTCCGCAAGCCGCCGATTCAATTCCACCCGGCAGGGCAAGTGGAGGAAGCCATAGATCTGGCCGTCCCCGTGTCCCATTTGCAGCGTGATGGCGTTATCGATCCAGTCGCACATTGTATAGCTGACTAGGGTTCCATCGGCGATGGCCGGGGAAAAAGAGAACGAACCCGGGTACAACTCCGGCAGATCGGCGTGAAAGTCGGCAGTGACTACGTCGCCGGCGTGCATCGGGGGAATCTCGTAACCCTCGCGCGTCGTATTGGTTCCCGAGAAGTCGATGCCGAGATGGTTGCGAAGCATGAACCCGACCACGGGCCTGGCGATGGTTTCCTTCGCGCGAACGCTGATGCGGACAGTCACGCGGGTTTTCGGCTCGAGCAACCGGAGGGGCTCGCCGCGGGTATCGAATATCTGGATCCCGATGACCTCCGCGCGCCCGTCGCCATACCGGTGATCGATGTTCGGGATTGATTCGACAACCTCCGGCGCGCAGACCGGCGCCGACGCCGGCGGAATCGCCACAGGCTCTTTCAGCTCAAGATAGGCCGAGTCCTTTTCGCCCATCGCGGCCAGATACTTCGCGACCACCTTGTCCGTCTCTCCGATTTCCCGGATGCGCCCGGCGTCCAGCCAAAGGGTCCGGTCGCCAATCGCCTTGACGTCGCCTATGGCATGCGACACAAAGAGGATCGTAATGCCGCGCGACCGCAATTCGTGAACCTTGCGCATGCAGCGCTGGCGGAAGTAAATGTCGCCCACGGCCAAGGCTTCGTCGACCAGGAGAATCTCGGGATCGACGTGGATGGCGACGGCAAATGCCAGGCGCACCACCATCCCGCTCGAGTAGGTCTTGACCGGTTGACGGATGAACTCGCCTATCTCGGCAAAGCGCTCGATATCCTTGTAGCGACGGTCGATCTCGCGCGAAGAGAGACCGAGAATCGACGCATTCAGGTATACGTTGTCGCGTCCGCTGAATTCCGGGTTGAAACCCGAGCCGAGTTCCAGCAACGCCGATACCCGTCCGGAGACCTTCACCTCGCCGCCGGTGGGCTGGAGTATCCCCGCGACGATTTGCAGCAGGGTGCTCTTGCCCGACCCGTTCTCTCCGATGACGCAAAACGTTTCGCCCCGGCGAATCTGAAACCGCAGGTCGCGCAGAGCCCAGAAGTCCCGGTGAAAACGGAGGCGGTTGAAAGTGACCAGCTCTTTCAGCCGGTCGCCGGGTGAGTCGTAGATGGCGTAGCTCTTGGAGACCCCGTCAAATTCGACAACATTCACAGGCGGAACCCCGGCGGTGGAAACGCAGGCACTACCCAGACTCTACTGAAAGGAAAACGGCGGTGTCAAACGGTGAAGGCGCCTCAAAACAACACAGGGCGACCGCCGACTCCCCGCTGTGACGGCCAGTCTTGCGCGACTTCTCGCGCCCGACCGTGACGCTGGCTGGAAATCACCTTCCGTTAGCGGTGCATGTACCGCACGCTCACGGTCCCGCGGGACCGTAGCCGGCGTTTCAGGTTTTCAGCCAGTCAGCCAAGGAAGCCGGTAGTCGCCCCACTCTGTGGACGTTCTTTATGGACTTCCTCCTGCGTTTAGGATCCTCCTTTTCGAGGTCGATCCTGGCCTATCGGCCAGTTTCTAGCCCTACTATGTGCTTTTCCCGGCGGCTTGTCAATAGACTTTTTGGAGGCGGGGATATAGGGGTTATAAACGGACAATCGGAGTCGTAATACCTTAATTGACAAATATTCCGGCGCTGCTTACCCTGGAAGTGACGCTGCACTGCCGGCGTAGCTCAGGTGGCTAGAGCGACGGTCTCATAATCCGTAGGTCGCAGGTTCGAGTCCTGCCGCCGGCACCACTCAGGAATTCTCCCCGATAATGAGCTGGTACAGCCGTTGGAGTTCCTCCTGGGAGTAGTATTCGATCTCGATGCGACCCCGCTGGTCGGTCTTCTCGACGATGCGGACGCGCGTTCCGAGCGTCCGCTCCAACTCCTGCACCGCCGCCTTGACGTTGGGGTCCTGTTCAACTTCGTCCGCGCTCTTGGGTTCCCGCGTCTCGGTCATCCGGTTCACCAGGCGTTCCGCCTGGCGGACCGAGAGTCCCTGCGCGGTCACCTTCTCGGCGGCCTGTCGTTGCAGTTCGGGCGTTGGGAGACCGAGGATTGCCCGCGCGTGTCCCATCGACAGCCGGTGCTCGGCGATCAGCGCCTGCACGTCTCCAGGCAGCCGGAGCAGTCGCAGCATATTGGTGACCGTAGTCCGGTCTTTACCGGTGCGGCGGGCAATTTCCTCGTGCGTGAGTGCCAGGTCCTTGTGCAGCCGTTCAAGGGCGTGCGCGATCTCGATTGCATTCAAATCCTCCCGCTGGATGTTCTCGATCAGCGTGACTTCGAGGAGTTTGTCATCGGCGAATTCGCGTACGACAACCGGAACCTCGGAAAGACCCGCCAGTTTGGCCGCACGCCAGCGCCGCTCGCCAGCGACCAACTGGAATCGCTCGCCGCGACGGCGCGCGACAAGCGGCTGAATGATGCCGTTTGTCCGGATCGACTGGGCCAGTTCTTGCAGGCGCTCTTGGTGGAACACCGACCGCGGCTGCATCGGGTTCGGGTCAATCGAGTCAATGCCGAGATTCGTGATGGAATCCGCGGGCTCGGGCGTGCCCGGCGGCGGCGCCGGAGGGGGAGAGGTCCGCGCGGGAATCAGCGCCGAGATGCCTCTACCCAGTGCTTTCCGCGGATGATCGCTTGGTTTGGTCATGCTCCAGGATTTCCTTCGCCAGCCGAATGTAACTCTCCGCGCCTCTCGACCGGACGTCGTAAAGCAGAATCGGTTTGCCGTAGCTGGGCGCTTCCGCCAGGCGCACGCTCCTCGGGATCACCGTCCGGAACACCTCGTGTCCGAAGAACTCTCTCAGATCCGCAGCCACCTGGCGGGTGAGATTGGTCCGGTCGTCGTACATCGTGAGCAGAATCCCCTCCAGCGCCAGGGGGTGCTGGAAGGACTCGCGAACACGGTCAACCGTATCAAGCAGTTGCGAGATGCCTTCGAGGGCGAAGAACTCGCACTGGATGGGAATCAGAACCGAATCGGCTGCCACCAGGGCGTTCAGAGTCAGCAGGTCCAGGGCCGGAGGGCAGTCGATCAGTATGTAGGCATAGTGGCTCCGGACCGGAGCAAGGGCCTCTCGAAGCCGAAACTCCCGGTCGGGGATTTCGACCAGTTCGATGTTGGCGCCCACAAGGTTTCGGTCCGCCGGGACCACTGTCAACCCGTCCAACTCCGTCTTGACCAGGACTTCCGAAACCCGCACTCCACGAAGGAGAGCGTCATAGAGCGTCCGTGCGCCAAACTCCTTCCGGATACCCAGGCCGGTAGTGGAGTTACCTTGTGGATCGGCGTCCACAAGCAAAACCGGCAGGTCGTTCACCGCCAGTGACGCCGCAAGATTGATGGCCGTGGTGGTCTTGCCAACTCCACCCTTCTGATTGGCGATCGCGATTGTCTTGCCCACGAAACAATCATGCTAACACGGGGACGCCCGCAGGCGGCTACTGTTTCACGTGGAACAGAGGCGAATACCCCTCACTTCCCGGTTCCACGTGGAACAACGGCGAATCTCCCTCACTTGGCAGTTCCATGCCGAACCTCGGCGAATCCGACTCACTCCGCAGTTCCACGTGGAACATCACCAATCAAAAGCACCCGCCGATCTCCCCACGGCAGCCGCACATTCTCCCGCCACGGGAATTCAGGCGCAGGTTCGGAAGCCAGAAGTGCCACGTGGTCCCCGAGCATCGGCAAATCCGCCCAGGCCACCGCGCGAGAGATCAGCCAGTCAAATCGCTCCTCCACGTCTTCAGCACGACGCCCCAACACCCGAACATTCCCCACTTTCCTCGTCGATTCCTTCAGAAACGCGACCTTCTTCTGGTTCGATTCAACCAGGGTGACCCGAGCCAGCGGCCTCATCACGGCCACGCCGATTCCAGGAAAACCAGCCCCCGACCCGACATCGACTACCGTAACCTCCCCCTCCGGCAGGTGCATTCCCAAGAACACCGACTCGCAGTAGTGCCGTTCGATCACCTCCAGCGGATCCCGAATTGATGTCAGGTTCATCCGGCGGTTCCATCGCAGCAGCACTTCGAAGTGCTCTTTGAGCGCCGAACACTGTTCCTCCGAGATCGTGCACACCCCTTCCAGCGCCCTCCGGATCGTGCTCTCGAACTCCAGTTCTCCGCTGCTGGAATCCATCAGGGCGCCTCCCTTCTCAAGCTCAGGTAAACGTCCAACAGCGCAATCCCAGCCGGTGTCACCCCGGGAATCCGGCCTGCCTGACCGAGCGTCATCGGACGTACACGCTCAAACTTCTGAACGATCTCTCGTGAAATCCCTGGGATCTCACGAAACGAAAAGCCTTCCGGTATCCTCCTTCCCTCGGCGGCCTTCAGCCGGGCCACCTGCCGCTCCTGCTGGGCAACATATCCAGAGTACTTCACCTCGGTTTCGACCGTTTCGACCACACCGCGAAGTGGCGGTCCCCCAAGAATGCGTTCGATGTCCGGCTTCAGTTGAGCCAGTCGCGCCTCCGATCTCTTCAGCCACTCCCCCAGCGGCGGTCGTCCCTCAGTAGCCGATCGCTCTCTCTTCAGCCAGCTTACAAGCTGCCGTTTTTGGTCCTCTTTCCTGCTAAACTGCTGCCAACGCTCCTCCGAAACCAGACCTACCGCCCTGCCGCCCGGCGTCAGGCGCGCGTCGGCATTATCCACGCGCAGATTCAACCGAAACTCGGCCCTGGACGTAAACATCCGGTAAGGCTCGTCCGCGCCCTTGGTCACGAGATCGTCAATCAGCACGCCCGTGTAGCCCTCACTGCGTCCAATGATCACCGGATCCTGCCCGCCCAGTTTCCGTGCGGCGTTGATACCCGCCATCAGTCCCTGACACCCGGCCTCCTCGTAACCCGATGTGCCGTTGATCTGGCCGGCCAGAAAGAGCCCTTCTATCGCTTTCACCTCGAGGGTGTGCCTCAACTCACGCGGATCGATTGCGTCATACTCGATCGCGTACCCAGGCCGGATCATCTCGGCCCTCTCCAAACCAGGGATCGACTCTACCATTCCCGCCTGAACGTCAATCGGCATACTGGTAGACATCCCGTTCACGTACACCTCGTGCGTTTCGAGTCCTTCCGGCTCCAAAAAGATCTGGTGCCGAGCCTTGTCTGGAAACTTGACGAACTTATCCTCTATCGAAGGGCAGTACCTTGGGCCGATCCCCTCGATCTGGCCGCTGTATAGTGGAGACCGTTCAATGTTGGCCAGAACCACCCGCCTGGTCTCCTCGGTTGTATACGCAATGTGGCAAAGCACCTGCGGCCGGTCGATCGTCTCTGTAAGAAATGAGAATGGAGTCGGCTCCGCATCTCCGGCCTGCGGTTCGAATCTCGACCAGTCAATCGTTCGTCCGTCCAAGCGCGGAGGAGTCCCGGTCTTCAATCGGGCCCACCTCAAACCCAGGTTTCTCAGTTGCTCGCCCAGCAGATTCGAGGGCGGCTCTCCGCTCCGCCCGCAACTGTAGGTAGTCCCGCCGACGTGAGCCAATCCGTTGAGGAACGTCCCAGTCGTCACAATCACGGCGCCAGCCTCCAACCTCCGCCCGTCCCTCAATTCCACGGCTCGCACCCGCCCATCCAATACGATTCCCGCCACCTCGGCCTGAAGAATCCGCAGGTTGGCTTCGCTCTCGAGGGTCTCTCGCATCCGAACGCGATATCGCTTCTTGTCGCACTGCGCGCGCGGCGACCAGACCGCCGGACCGCGGCTTGTGTTCAGCAGCCGAAACTGAATCCCCACCGCGTCGGCCAACTCTCCCATCACACCGCCCAGGGCGTCGATCTCGCGCACCAGGTGCCCCTTTGCGATCCCTCCAATCGCCGGGTTGCACGACATCTGCGCAATCAGGTCCAGGTTCATCGTGATCAGCGCGGTCTGCAGGCCCATCCGTGCGCATGCGCGAGCGGCTTCGCACCCGGCGTGCCCAGCGCCCACCACGATCACGTCGTACTTCCTCTGCATTGCTATCATTGTACCTTCCGGTTCCGAGAAGGTCGCCCGAAGAGCAGAAAGGATATTCCGAGGTGAAACTACTTGTTATCGGAGGCGGTGGACGCGAGCACGCCATGGCTTGGCGCCTGGCCCGCTCGGCGTCGGTCGAAAAAGTGTTCGCCGCGCCCGGCAATCCCGGAATTGCGCAGGTCGCCGAATGTGTCACACCGTCCGGCAACACTCCCGGCGACTACCTTGGGATTGCCGAAGCCGTCGGCGCGGACCTCACCGTCGTCGGTCCCGAGGCGCCGCTGGTGGCCGGCGTCGTGGACGCGTTCCGCGCCGCCGGCCGCAAGATCTTCGGCCCCACGCAGGCGGCAGCTCAACTGGAGGGCAGTAAGGTCTTTGCCAAACGGTTCTTCGATCGCGCCGGCATTCCAACCGCCGCATACACCGTCGCCGAGGATGCCGAAACCGCGCTCCGGGCCATCCAGCGCTTCTCCTTCCCGTTGGTTCTAAAGGCCGACGGCCTCGCCGCGGGCAAGGGCGTGCTGATCGTCGAGGATCGCCACGCCGCCCAGACCGGCATCCGCGGCCTCTTCTCCGGAGATCTTGTCGGCAGCGCCGGATCTCGCGTCGTGATCGAGGAATATCTTCGCGGCGAGGAGGTCAGTTTCATCGCCCTATGTGACGGGCGCGACGCGTTCCCGCTGGAACCGACGCAGGACCACAAGACGGTCTTCGATGGAGACACCGGCCCGAACACCGGCGGGATGGGCGCTTACTGCGACAGCCGGATCCTGACCGCGGCCCAAACCACGCGCGTTCTGAACACCGTGATCTACCCGACCCTGGAATGCATGGCCGCCGATGGCGCGCCTTTCACCGGTTTTCTCTACGCCGGATTGATGATGACCCAAGGCGGCCCCAAGGTCCTGGAGTTCAATGTCCGGTTGGGAGATCCCGAGACTCAGGCGCTATTACATCGGCTGGATGACGATTTCGGAGCGATCCTCGATGCGGCAACTCAGGGCCAACTCCGCTCCGCCCGCCTCAACTGGAGCCCCGACCCCTCGGTCTGCCTGGTTCTCGCCGCCCACGGATATCCCGGAAAGGTGCGAACCGGCGACCCGATCTCCGGCATCTTGCGGGCGGAGGAGACCGGCGCGACGATCTTCCAGGCCGGCACGAAGTTAACGCCAGCCGGACTGGCGACCGCGGGCGGGCGCGTTCTCGGCGTAACCGCTAGGGGGCCCACTCTCGCCAATGCCATTCACGGCGCCTACCGCGCCGCAGCCGAAGTCCATTTCGACGGCATGCATTGCCGGAGAGACATTGGCCTAAGAGGCCTCCGGCGCTGGTAGAATGGGGGAGAATCGGGGACGTAGCTCAGTTGGATAGAGCGGTCGCCTCCTAAGCGACAGGTCGGCAGTTCGAATCTGCCCGTCCCTACCATGTCCGCCGAGCGGGGATTCTCAATGGAAGACCAGTCACCCAGGTGTGATGTGACCCGACTGCTAGCCGACATCGAGGCCGGCCGGGAGGGTGCCGAGAGTCAACTGCTCCCGCTGGTTTACGACGAACTCCGCCGCGTCGCCTCCGGCTACATGCGGCGAGAGCGCCCGGGCCACACCCTCCAGGCAACGGCCCTGGTCCACGAAGCTTACATCCAGCTTGTCGATCAGACCCGTGTCACCTGGCGAAACCGCACCCATTTCTTCGCCGTTGCGGCGCAACTGATGCGGCGAATCCTGGTGGACCACGCCCGCTCCCACAACGCACAGAAACGCGGCGGCCCGGCGCCCAAACTCTCCCTGGAAGAGGCCGCCGAATGGTTCGAGGACCGGGACGTTACGCTGGAGGCGTTGGACGATGCGCTCAACACGCTTGCGCAACTCGACCCCCGGCAAGGCCGCATCGTCGAACTGCGCTTCTTCGGCGGTTTGACCGTAGACGAGACCGCGGAAGTGCTCGGCATCTCCGCGCCCACCGTCGAACGGGAATGGCGCATGGCGCGCGCATGGCTCCACAGCCAACTCCTGCGACAATAGTGCCCGGCGCGGTTTCCGCGGTGATGGTTTTTCCGGCCCGTTTCCGCGTTATACAGTGAAGGGCAAGAAACGGCGATTCTCCCAGGGGGAGAAATCGAAGAGCCGGGACAGTCGCTCTTCGCGTCGGAGGGCGGGGCTGGAGCCCGGCTCCAGCCCCGTGCAAGGATTCCATTTGGCCGCGCCGGCGCACAAACCGCCGGTTCGCGGCGGGCGGCATGCGTAAGTGTTCGTCAGACCTATCAAATTTCGAGAAAGGGTGAACCATGGCTGTTGATTATTTCCTGAAAATCAAGGGGATCGAAGGCGAAAGCAAAGATTCCAAACACACCAACGAGATCGACGTACTCTCGTTCTCCTGGGGTGAAACGCAGACCGGCACGCACGCCGGCGGTGGTGGCGGCGGCAGCGGCAAAGTTGCCATGCAGGACTTCCACTTTGTGATGAAGACCAACAAGTCCAGCCCGAAACTGCTGCTGGCCTGCGCCAACGGCGATCACATTGGGGAAGGCACGCTGACTTGCCGCAAGGCCGGCAAGGAGCAGCAGGAGTTCATGAAGATCAAGTTCTACGATCTTCTGGTGAGCTCTTACCAGACCGGCGGTTCGTCGGGGCAGGAAGATACGGTGGACCAGTGCTCGCTGAACTACTCCAAGATCGAGTACGAGTACAAGGAGCAGCAGAAGGACGGTACGCTGGGCGGGCCGATCAAGGCCGGTTACGATCTGAAGACGATGCAGTCCGTCTGATGATTCGCCGCGTGCGCGGGTCGGGTTTGCCGCGGTCCACCCTTGTGGCCCGGCGCGCCCGGCCCCCGCGGGCATGGACTTCGTGGGTTTTCGGCCAGGGTCGCGTATCTCTCCCGGCTTGTCCGACCGCCCCGAAGCGCCAGTTGGCTGGGCTGGACAGAAGTCATGTCCAGCGGTGCGCTTGTGAAATGGAGTACTTAGGTTGTTGGAGGGGCGGGGCAGGCCTCGCCCGCCGGCGATCACATGAATCCGGAACGATACCAGCGGATCAAGCAGGTTTTTGACCGGGTCGCCGATCTTTCACCGGCCGAGCGTCGGGCTATGCTTGACCGTCTCTGTGGCGGCGACGCAGTGCTCCGCGGTGAAGTCGAGTGTGTATTGGCATCCGACCACAGCGCAGCCAAGTTCATGGAAAAGCCGGCTTTAGCCCCTGCGGGTCGGATTATTCCTCAAGTAGTGAAGCGGAACCTTCTCGGCAGGCGCATTGGTCCATACGAAGTTCTGAGCGAGATCGGACGCGGCGGAATGGGCACCGTCTATCTCGCCTCCCGCGCCGACGACCAGTTCCGTAAGCTGGTCGCAATCAAGGTTGTCAACCCTAACCAGGAGGCCGAGGCGATGGTAGCCCGTTTCCGCCGCGAGCGGCAAATCCTGGCCAACCTCGAGCATCCCAACATCGCTCAATTGCTTGACGGCGGGACGGCTCCCGACGGCAGTCCGTATCTCGTGATGGAATACGTAGGCGGAATGCCCATCGACGAGTACTGCGACTCCAGGCGCCTCTCGATCCCCGAAAGGCTCAGGCTGTTCCGCACAGTCTGTTGCGCCGTACACTATGCCCACCAGAACCTGATCGTTCACCGCGACCTCAAACCGACCAACATCCTGGTGAAAGCCGATGGAACGATCAAACTGCTCGACTTCGGCATTGCGAAGCTGCTGAACCCCGATCCTGCCGGAACGCCGCTGGAGAAGACCGCAACCGCAATGCGGATCATGACTCCGGAGTACGCCAGTCCGGAGCAGACGCGCGGCGATGCCATCACCACGGCAACCGACATCTACACCTTGGGAGTGGTGCTGTATGAGTTGTTGAGCGGACACCGTCCCTACCGTTCCCTGCCAGAGATCCTGAGCGACCGCCCGCCGGAGAAACCTTCCACCGCCGTCAACCGCGTGGAACAGGCAAAGGGCGAAGACGGCGAACCGTTCTCACGGACGCCGCAGAGGGTTGCCACCGAGCGCGGCGCGAAGCCGGCAGCCCTGCGCCGCAAATTGGCCGGCGACCTCGACATGATCGCCCTGAAGGCGCTGCGGAAGAGCCCCGCGCTCCGCTATGGCTCCGCCGAGCGGCTCGCCGACGACGTCCAGAAGCATCTCGACGGACTGCCGGTTGCCGCCCGCGGCGACAAACCGGCCTACCGGCTATCGAAGTTCCTGCATCGCCACAAAGCCGCGGTGGCGGTGTTGGTTCTCATTTTCACGCTGCTGGCGGCCACGGCCTGGATGGCCGGCCGCCAGGTCGCCTCGGCCCGCGCCGGGCAGCAAAGGGTCGAACGAGAACTCGAAAAGACCCGCCGGGAACTCGATCAGTTGCGCCGTCGGATCGCCGGACCTACCGAATCCGGTAAGAGTGAACCGCCGGGTCGACCACGATAGTCACGTCCCCGTCCTGGAGAACCAGAGAGACCGCGCCGCGCGCATTGCCGTGCTCGTCGACCGCCTCGATCTCCTTGGGCGCCGGCAGCTTCCACGGCAGCGTTGCCCACTCGACGCGCACCGAGAATCTCTTCCGGCCCTCGGGCAGCGCCGTCAGCCAGAGCGCATCTCCCGCCGGGCTCAAACGCAGGGCGCCGTCCGTGGATACCGCATCGAAAGCCACCGTCCGCCCGTCGGGATTGAGCCTCGCCAGCGCCGGGTCGGGTGGCGCCTCGAAAGGCCTCCAATCGACGCCGGTCAGTGTCGCGCTTTGCCCCTGAAGAACGATTGAGCCGAGCCGCAGGCGCGACGTGCCGTCGTCGGGGCCCTCCGGCAGCAGCCGCGCGCCCCCGTTCGGATTATAGAGACCCACGCGCATTTCAAACGCCTGGCCGGCCGCATACTGCACCGGGATCACCGGCTCGGCGCCGCTCAGGTACGTTCCCCCGCCCGCGGCCGGCGGCGGGTTGTGGTCCCCCTGAAACAGGATCTTCCCCTCGCTGTCCACGAAGTGCACGAACACGCGGTAACCGGCCGGGAACTCTCCTTCCGTGTCCCATCGCAGCGTGAACCGGAACCGGCGCCCGCCCAGCCAGGTGATCGAGTCGAGCGCGACCCGGATCGGCAACCGGTCGCTGACCACCGGACGTGCGTTGACGTGATACAGCCACGGCGACCGCGCCCAGTCGACGATCACGCCGTCCCGGCGCTCGATCGCCGCTTCGATAACACCTTCCTTGGCGGGCACTCGCGCATAGAAGCCGTACTCGGGCAACACGTGGCCGGCGACCGTCCAGTCTTCCGCGCCCCGGTTCACCCACACCTCGCCGCCGTTGTCCCACCTGACGTATTGGCGGTGCAGGTTCCCGCCGGCGAACTCGACGCTCTCGATGCGCCGCGGCGCGAGTTCCCGCGTCAGGTCGTGCAGCAGCCAGTATTTGCGCACGACGTCGCGGCCGAACGCCGACTTCGCCATCCCCGGATGCCCCGTCAGCACCTCCGTTGTGATGTAGTCGTCGCTATAGATGCCGTGCAGGCGCGTGTCGAGCCCGGAAGCGTAACGGGTCTCGTAGCCGGCGCCATGCAACACAAAGCGATCATGGTGCGCCGCGTCGAACCAGGGGATTCGCTCGGCGCCGGCGCACCGGATGTCCCACACCGCCCAACTGTATTCCCCCGCCGGAGGCTGATCGACGCGAAGGTGGTTGGCCTGCGCGCCGTCCAGCCATCCGATCAACTGGTCGTGGCCGCTTTCGGAGATCTGCGGAGCGCTGTCGCCCAGCCAATCGCGAATCCAGGCGAACGACTCCCCCCACACTTTGCGCGTGAACAGCCGCGAGAAGAACCGGCCGTCCGGCGTCCAATAGTCGTACGGCCCCGCCGAACTCCATACGTCGATGAAATAGCCCGTCGGCGCGAAGCCGTCGCGAACCGCGCGCAGATTCCGCTCCAGGAAGGGCGTGACCCGGTCGGCGCGCCAGCGATAGGATTGCGCCTGCCGCCCTTCGTTCAGCCACGCCTTCACCGGCGCCCCGTCTCTTCCGGCCGCGATGTGTTCGTACGAGAAGCCTTCGGCATCGGGATAGAAGTCGATATAGTTGTCGTGCGGCGCAAACAGGATTCCATTTTCCTTCGCCGCGCGCGCCAGATCGAGCATTTCCTGGAATGTGCCGAGTTGCGGGTTGGGCGGGTAGATGTCCGGCAACCGATA
>Ga0315273_10002659_pt1 | contig 21175 bp, 15 predicted proteins | sample YL17G02_0_MG_FD_205753 | JGI IMG/M metagenome (GOLD analysis project Ga0315273, IMG submission 205753) | Sediment microbial communities from Yellowstone Lake, YNP, Wyoming, USA - YL17G02_0 | ecosystem: Environmental > Aquatic > Freshwater > Lake > Sediment | place: USA: Wyoming | collected... | reverse complement strand
ATCCTCTCGGCGATATATCATCTCTCTTCCTCCAAATCGCCCAGAAACTAACACCGCAACAAAACACCATCAACCAAAACTTATGGGACAACCTCAGGGTTCCTGACGGCGCTGGTCAACTCGCGGCACGTCCTTCGACAAGCTCAGGACGACTGCCGCGCACAGCTCTGCCGCTAATCACCCGACCCGCAGAGCACTCCGGGGTGACCTTCGGTGCCGCAACCAGGCGTTCTACTAACTGGGGTGGTGAATGTTTTTGCAGTGATGCGCTACAAGAAGTTGGTGGCCGTCGGGTCACACGCTCCGCTAAGTATTTGACATTGCTAAGGTATCGGTGGAAGGCGGAGCGCAAGACCCGACGAAACGGGAAACTAACTGGTGTGGGGGAGATTTATCTACAACGGCACTACAAAAAGGGGGATGCAGAGGGTGTCAAAACCGAAGCGGTTTTGACCTACAAAACTTATCCACCAACATCGTACTCGTGAGACAGCCTCTGGATTCCAGCTTTCGGGACCGTTGAAAAAGTCCAGTGGTTTGTCTTTCTGAGCGAAGCGAAGAATCTGGCGCGCTTGTCTGGCAACGAATTGGGGATTCTTCGTCGCGCTTCGCGCTTCTCAGAATGACACCCGTGGGGGTTTTCAACAGTCCCCTTTGGGTGGGCTACAGCACTAGTGCTGTAGCTCAAAGCCGCTTCGGTTTTGATCTACTCGCCTGTCAGCTAATGGATCAACCAGCCGGCGTTTGCCGGCTGGTTGTCCCTGATCTGCCAATTAGCGCGCCACGATTAAGCTCTTGGCCGGATATTCTGATTCATGCGGAATAGGTTGTCGGGATCGTATTTTTGTTTCACCTGTGCCAAACGATTATATCCCGGGCCATAAGCAGCCGCAATGCGATCCGGTTCGTCATCGGTCAGGAAATTGACATACACACCACCGGTGGCATACGGCGTAGCATCGCGGAAGAATCCGCGCGCCCAATCGATACAGGCCTTATCTTCCGCCGCCGTTTCCCAACGCCCGTGCACGTTGCAGACGTAAATGGCATTTCGATGGGAATAAGCCGTGGCATCGGGTGAAGGACGAGTAGTAGCACCACCGATCATACCGAAGAATATCTCGCAATGCGGTGAAGGAAGTTTCTGAACATATCGCACCGCAACGTCGATTGCGCCGTCACTCAAGTCGATAAAGTTGTGTGATTTCCAGTAATTGCGTGCTCCCGGAGCCAGCAGCGGATCAAATGTCTTTTGCCACGCTGTGTAAGGCATCACGCCAACGTGTTCGCCAAGGATGGTCCCGAATTTCCTCACCGGTTCGAGTGCTCTCTGTCCCTCGTCCGGGTTGCCGGCGTGGAACAGGCAAAACGCGATGATGTCTGTCCCATGCACTTCCGGCGGCAGGAATGGGAGAGGTGGGGCTTTGCGCATGACAATCCAGACGTTGGTCTCCTCGCCGAGCTTCTTGGCGTATTCGCGAAATTGCTTTAGCGCGGAAGTTGCATCTTTGAGCGAATAGACTACCAGCCCGGCTAAGACGTTGGGTCCGACCGGATGTAGCCTGAACTCAAACCGAGTCACAATCCCAAAGTTGCCGCTGCCGCCGCGGATTGCCCAGAAAAGATCACTGTTTTCCGTATCACTCGCACGAAGCAGTCGGCCATCGGCGGTAATCACATCCGCAGCGATCAGATTATCCACCGTCATGCCATACTTGCGCGACAACCAGCCGAAGCCTCCACCTAAGGTGAGCCCGGCGATACCGGTAGTCGAGTTGATGCCGACCGGCGTGGCCAGCCCAAACGCCTGGCATTCGTGATCGAAATCACCAAGGGTAGCACCAGGTTCGACATAAGCCACTTTGGCAAATGGATCCACCGACACGCTGCGCATGTTTGATAAGTCGATCAAAAGACCACCGTCACAGACGGCATTCCCGGCAATGTTATGTCCACCACCTTTGACAGCGGTCAACAGCTTGTGTTCCCGCGCGAAAATCACGGCCTTCCGGATATCAGCCACGCCCGCGCAGCGCGCCACTAGCGCAGGCTTGCGATCAATCATGGCATTCCAGACCGTGCGCGCCGCGTTGTATCCGTCATCGCCCGGCAACAGCAGTGAACCCCGTAAGGACGATTTGAACTTTTCGAGATCGGCTGCAGCCACCATAACGGTTGCTCCGTTCCCGGCGACCACCTTCAAACTGTTCATGTTTCATTCTCCATTTGGATAGCTGTGATAAGCATTTCGAATCTTCGAGTTCTGGTTTCAACTCAGAAAATGATCATTTTGTTCAGTCGATAAACGTGTATGACATGGATAGATCATCTCCATCATGTAGTATTACGAACAAGCAGCCGTGAGTTGGAATGCTTTTTTCGATAACGCAAATTTTTGCTGAGACTGAAGCCGGGTCGGCTACTGGTCGCGCAAATCCCCTTTACTTTTCCCCTTCCCCACATAACTTGACGGTTCGTTCGTAATACATGGAAATGGGCGTTTGCATAGAGGATATAGACCATGCCAGACAAGTTTGATATAGCGATTCTCGGTGGTGGACCGGGTGGATATGTGGCGGCAATCAGAGCCGCGCAGTTGGGGGCCAAGGTTTGTTGCATCGAGGAAGACAAGCTGGGGGGAATTTGCCTCAACTGGGGTTGCATTCCGACCAAGACTTTCATTGCGACCGCGCATCTCTTCAAGAAGATCAAAGACGCAGGCGAATTTGGTATCCGTCTGACAGGGGGAGTGTCGATTGATATTGAGGGGATGGTCAACCGCAAGAACAAGATCGTCAGCGAACTGGTTGGCGGCATAGGCATGCTGTTCAAATCGTATGGCGTGACGCTCTACAACGGTTTCGGGACGTTCGACGACACTCATCATATCTCGGTCGAAAAAACGGACGGTGGCGTGGTGCAGATCGAAGCTGACAAAATCATCATTGCCACCGGTTCGCGCCCGATGAATATGAAGGCGTTTCCGTTCAACGGCAGCACGATCATCTCATCGGATGAAATGATCTATCCCAAATCGATTCCGCAATCGATTACGATTATCGGCGGCGGCGTGATTGGCTGCGAGTTTGCCTGTTTGCTGTCGGAGTTTGGCGCCAAAGTGACGATTGTCGAAATGCTGACGCACCTGTTGCCGATGGAGGACATCGATACCTCCAAGACGATGGAGCGGGAGATGAAGAAACGGGGCGCAGAGTTGTACTTGGGGGAGAAAGTATCTTCGGTAACCGAGAGTGCTGGCGGCGTGACCTGCAATCTCGAATCGGGCAAGACGGTGATCTCTGAGAAAGTGCTGGTATCGGTTGGTCGGTCGTTCAATACTGAAGACATCAACCTTGAAGCGGTAGGTTGCGAACTGAACAAAAACGGCTCGATTGCGGTCAATGACAGGATGGAAACAACCGTGCCGGGCGTGTACGCGATCGGTGACTGCGCCGGCAAGTATTTGCTGGCATATACCGCGTCATACGAAGGCACAATCGCAGTTGCCAACGCGCTTGGCAAAACGATCAGAGCCGATTATACCGGTGTGCCAAATGCGATCTTCACTGATCCCGAAGTAGGCTCGGTCGGCCTGACGCAGCAGAAAGCCGAGGAACTGGGCTATGAACTGCGCCTTGGCAATTACGCTTTCCGCACCCTGGGCAAATCCAAAGCCGAGGGGGACATCCTTGGTGGGGTCAAGATTATCGCCGACAAGAAGACCGACAAGATTCTCGGCGCGCATATCATCGGCGCACACGCCACCGATCTCGTGCATGAGGCGGCGCTGGCAATCCGGCAGGGGATGACGGCTACCGGGCTCGGCAACATGATTCACGCCCACCCGGTGCTTTCGGAAGCGATCATGGAAGCAGTCCATGATGTTCATGGGATGTCAGTGCACGTCCCAAAGAAGAAAGCGTAGATTCAAACTCGTTCGAATAACGCGACAAACAGGGAATTTCTGCATGTGCGCGGTCCCAGTGCCGCAGAAGTTGCGTCACCGTATTTGATTGTGATACAGCAACTTACGATGGTTGAGGTGAAGTGGATTGACCACTTTGCCGAGCATATCCTGCGCCCTTGACCCAAGATTCGCAGTTTAGCCGTCGCCACTTCTGTCTATTCCGTTGCAAAACAGTCACTTAACGATATGTGCAAGATATGAACATGCTGGCACGGCTTCTGCTTGTAAGGAGCTTGAAGTCAGTTACTCTTGGAAACAGAGTGGCGGTGAAGGGTACGTTGAGGAGGGGATTGAGGAGCTCTTTTGTGAGGGAAGAGCTCCTTTTGATTTATGGCCTGTGTGGGCAGAAAATGACGTTCGGAGCCACCCAAAGCCTCATCAGAAAGATCCACAGTGAGCCAATATTTCAGAAACAAAAGAGGGTCGGAATTGTTACATAAGATGACGAAGCAATTCGTCCTGTCATTCTACATCGGTGCACGAGACCCTCGTCCTCTCCCAGAGGTCAGGGTCTCACTTTTTTGGTGGTAGAGTTGTCCGTGAGGCGCCCGTAGCTGGCTGTGCCATTGGCTTCAAGCTGATGCCGAACTGATTCTCAAGACTGTATTCGATACCGTGAACAACGCTGCCACCGTTGGCGCAGCAGAGTTTGCGGGCACGTACGTCTTCGGCCCATTTCGGTTTGGCAGCGTCCGCTCGCCGATTAGCGACGATGCGCATTCTCGTCTCTTCGAGCTCATCTTGCGGGAGCGATTTGGCAATCGTCTCGAAGTCTGCCAAGATCAATTTCTTGGTTTCACCCGCAATGCTTCCGTTTTGCACTTTGATATCGAACATCAGCGCCGCCGCGCGTTCGGACGCGAGTTCATATTCGCGACACAGCCGGATCGCTCTCTCGAAAATTTCGTGAGCATATTTCGTTTCGATATCCTGAAATTCAGGGGTTCTACCCAACGCGACAAACATACTGCGCCACGGTTCGTAAACGAAATGCTTGACCGGGTGCTGCATGTTGCGAGCAAACTGCATGATCTCGCTCTGTGAAAAATCTAGCGCCTTGAGGAGTATGTCATACTGACTCTGAAACACTGATTTCATGATATCGGGATGCAGGTCGCGCATTTCGCGCAACAACGGCTGGAGCGATTTCTGCCCGAAGTTCCATTGCAACACGCCGAGGCTGATGCCTTGACCGTCGAAGTCGCCTGACAGCCCGGAGAAACAATCGGGAATACTCTTGCCGGTTTCAAACGATCCGGTCAGAGCCAGGCAGCGGTATGCCAGCGGCTTGCGAGCCGGCAAAACTCTGCTGCCCAAGCGTTCGGAATCCGGCAGAGATTGTGGCATCAATGACCTCCTTGTGTGGCGGAAGAAACACCTTATGATAACGGCCCCTATTAATAGCTGTCGCCCGATACTTATGGTCGGTTGGTGTGTCGGAGGAACAAGTTTCACCTTGGCTTCACGCCGATTTCTTACGTACAATTGCGAGTTACAGAGTCAGAGGAGAGAAATATATGCCAATAGTCAAGCGCGACGAGATCAAACTGCAAGAAGTCAGAATGGATGGCGTTTCCAAGACCGCCAAGGCAAATGTCATCGGGCCGGCTCAGGGTTGGAGCACGGACACTCTGCGGGTTTTCCGGATCGGCCCGGAGGGTTTTACGCCGCATCATCAGCACGATTGGGAACATGTCAATTACATCACGAAGGGGAAGGGTACGCTCACGATTGGTGGCGAAACCCGCGAAGTTATGGCCGGTGATTTTGCGCTGGTACCGCCGAACACGATGCACCAGTTCCGCAATCCGTCCGATGAGGATTTCGAGTTCATTTGCATCGTACCCGAGCGAGGGGCATATTGAGACGGAGATGGGAGTATTATTGTGGGGTGCGGAGCGTGGGTTTCCAGCGGTAACGATTCATATCCACTGTGTCGGTTCGGTCAAACACAACGCCCTCTCCCTCCAGAAGCGCTCTCTGTAATTCATACCCGTAGCCGTGCGGCAGCGAAATTTGCCCCTTGACGTTGATCACTCGGTGCCAAGGGAGTTTGCCTTTGTCCGACGATGAATGCAGTATCCAAACCACCTGCCTCGCACCCCTCGGACTTCCGGCCAAAGCAGCAACCTGACCGTAGGAGGCAACTTTGCCGGACGGAATACGCTTGATCGTGTCTTTGGCTCGATCTGTAAAGGACTTCTTAGTTACCCCATCTTTGGTTGCCTATCCGGTCACTCTTCGTCTTCAAGCCGCGACTTGACCCAGATTTCGCCGAGCAAAAACTCCCCCTGGGTGTCGGCTTCCTCGACATACTCTTCCGGCACGGCAATCGTGTAAGCGCCCCCCGCCTCTCCGGATAAACCAGCCGTTCCGAAATAACCAGCGCCCGAGAGAATCACTGACGGAATTTGCATGTCGCGCAGACGTGTCAAGACCATCTCGGCGTATTCACGCGAAGTCAGCCGGGCAAGTGGCACCCAATCACCAACATCCTCCTCTGTTTCATCCACCGGTGACTCTGCCGGCATTTCTGCCACCAGTTTCTCATCGCAGTCGGGACAGACATCGATTCCCGGTTTATACTCATACCGGCAATTAGGACAAAATGGCACAAGTCCCTCCTTCTTGGTTACTGGTCACGGTTATCATTTTCCGCTTTAGATCCATGACAGAGCATCTTCTTGGACAACGGTTGCTTTACCAATCCCGGTCCCGCGATAGAGACCCGCAGATCCTGTCCGCATCTTGGAACATTCGTACCTTGATCGGATGAAGCCCGGCCCATCCTGAATGTGGCCAACACCGGCGCCAGAAGCTCTTTCTTACACATAAGGCACTCCGTGAAGTGATTGGGAGATCAGATATCCAAATTCATCTGTGAACTGGTACACATTAGGAAAGATGGTACGGAGCGATGTTCAATTTGGCAAGCGCTTTCACCTAAGAATGGGGCGATTGCGCCACGCGTCGGAGGAAATCATCAAGATACCCTGTTGACTTTAGGCCGGATTTGGCGTAAAATTGCCTGTCAGCTTTGACTCAAGAGAGGCTATGCATGGAAAAATTGATCTATCTTGACAACGGCGCCACCACCTTCCCGAAACCGGAAGAAGTTTATGTCTCGATGGATCGGTTCTACCGTCAGTACGGGGTCAATCCCGGACGATCAGGATATGATCTCTGCCTTGTCGCGGGGGGAATTGTTGAAGAGACCCGCAAACAACTCACGAGGTTTTTCAACGGCGGCACTGATCCCAACCGGCTGATTTTCTCTTATAACGCAACCGATGCGCTAAATCTGGCAATATTCGGGTTGTTGAAAGAAGGCGACCACGCGATCACTACCAACGTCGAGCACAACTCGGTGTTGCGCCCGCTGTATCATCTCTACAAGTATAATCAGGTTGAACTCGATCATGTCGCTTTTAACGCCGCTGGTTTTGTGGATCCGGATGATTTCGCCAAGAAAATCAAGAAGAACACGCGCCTCGTCGCAGTAAATCACGGATCCAATGTCATCGGCACCGTTCAGCCCATAGCTGAGATTGGCAGAATTTGTCGAGAGCAAGGGATTGCTTTTGTTGTCGATGCTTCGCAGACAGCCGGCAAAGTCCCGGTCGATATGGAGAAGATGAACATCGATGTCGTCGCTTTCACCGGACACAAATCGCTCTTGGGGCCGATGGGGATTGGCGGGCTTTATGTGCGTGACGGCGTCGAGATTCGTCACACTCGCGCCGGTGGTACGGGCGTGCGCTCGGCAGTCCGCACGCATCTGGAGGAATATCCTTATCGTCTCGAATATGGCACTCCGAATCTTCCCGGTATCGCCGGTTTGAATGCAGGTGTTACATGGTTGGAGAAAGAGGGTATGGCGAACATTCATGCCCGAGAAACCATGTTGTTGAAAACACTATGCGATGGTTTACGGCAGATCGATGGTGTGACGCTCCATTGTCAGGATGACTTGACCAATCACATCGGTGTGCTGTCATTCAACGTAGATGGTCTGGAAGCGGCGGATACCGGAACGATGCTCGATGTCGACTATAGCATCGCCAGTCGCACCGGCCTGCACTGCGCACCGCTCGTGCATGAGCAGATCGGTACGGACAAAATTCACGGCTCGGTTCGATTCGGCATCGGTCCTTTCAATACTAAAGAAGACATTGACGCCGCCATCAACGCCGTGCGGGAGATTGCCATGAGTCGCAAGCAGGCCTCGTCATTAAGTCGGCAAGGGTAATTTTTGCAGGTCTGGGATTCGGGGGTGCTTTTAATGTCCGATAATAATCGCATCGGCGACCATCTCTGAGACAGTCTTGATCTCCACGCCGAGTTTATATTCTTTGTTGAGTTCGCTGAGTTGATCGATGCAGTTGTGGCAGGGGGCAACGACTATCTTGGCGCCGGTCGCGCGGATTTGATCGGCTTTGATCCTGCCGGATTCGATGCGTCGCTTGGCGAAGCGGGTCATCGATAGTTGACCACCACCGCCGCCGCAACAGAAATTCTGCTCGCGATTTGGGTACATTTCGACGAAGTCGTTGACGGTTCGTTTGAGGATAAAGCGTTGTTCCTCGATGATACCGCCGAGCCGGACGAGATTGCAGGGATCATGCAGTGTCACGCGCTTCTGATTGCGTGAAGGATCGAGCCTGATGCGGCCTTGTCGGACGTAGTCGGCGATGATTTCAAGAATGCTCTTGACCTCAAAACCATAAGCACCGGCCAACCATTCAGGCGCCTCCCAGCGATTGGCGTTGTAGCCATGGCCACATTCTCCCAGCACCAGCGTATTCGCGCGAAGTTTATGCACCGAGTCGCGCAGGCGCGCTGAAATAACTCCCGAAGCTTGATCGTCCCCGGAAAACAGTCCATAGTTGGTGACATCGTAGTAGTCGCTGGAAAACGTCCAGCTTTCTCCGGCGGCGTAGAAGATCTTGGCGGTCGCCAGGAGTGAAAGAGGGAAGAACTTTGGCTCGCGCGGATTGACTGTGTAAAAAAGCCGGGTGTCTGGTTGATCGATCGGCAGATGCGCTGTGGGATCGGAGACTTCCTGCTGTAACTCTTCATCCAACCACTGGAGCGTATCGAGCCATTCCTGACGTGGGATGCCCATGTTGTTCCCCTTGTCAACAGCAGTGCTCACGGTTGATTGCAGTTCTGGTGGAACAAGATTGACGGACGCCAGGGTCGTGCGCGCCAGCCGGATCAAGCGCGAGATGTTGATACCCAATGTACAGTTGAGTGCGCAGCGACCGCACAAACTGCAACGTCCATAAAGTGAATCGACCCAGCGGGAGATCATCTCGGCATCGAGCGCCTCTGCTCCGGTTAGGGCAGGAGCAATTTTGCCGAGACGTGTATGCTGATTCTTGAACACGGCTGAAACCAGATTGAGCTTGTATGCCGGTAACGCCTCCAATTCTCCGCTGGCGAGATAATAGTGACAAGTGTCAGCACAGAGACCGCAATGCACGCAGGAGTTGAACTGAGCGGCATCGCCAGTTTCAATTTTGCCGCAGAACGTCTGCATCGCCTTTGCCAGCTCTGCCGAGGTCAAGGCCCGGATACGTTCTTCGTACGGGTCTTTTTTGGTTTCTTCGCTCACGACCTAATCCTCAGTTGCCGGATGGGGCAGAGTTCCGCGCCGACCAAAGAATTTTCCAAATAAGATGCGCGAGTAAAAGAAAAAGAAACAGTGGCGAATCTTGCCGACCGGAATGTAGAGCAACAACGTGATAGCTGCCGTCATCATCGCGAATTGGACCACATAGTAATAGGTCGCCAGAATCGTGGAAAGAAGCAGCAGTCCTACGAGGATATTGGCGATGTAGTCATCGAGACAGCTAATAAATCTCATATAGGGGAGCGCTGATCGCTTAACGAGCAGTCCAATGCCACTGAGTAGCCCGATAGCCGAAAGTAGACGCACAATCAGAATAACGATATCGGGCAGTTCAATCAGCAATAGCACGCCGATAAGGAAGAAAATGGCTGCGAAAATGCCCGCATGGTACAGGATGCCAGCAAGAAATGTCGGCAGGTGCTTGGAGGCGCTTTCCTTTTCCCAAGGGAGCAGGCCTTGTCCGAAAGCATAGACGATGCCTTTGGCAACGCTACCTTGTGCCTTTGCATACCTCGGCGGCCTGCCAAAGGAGAAAGTGCGGGCGACAAGAATCGTGAGCGCGACAAGGCAGTAGATTGCCGAGAGTACAACCCCAAGACGTAACAGAAGAACCAGCGACATCAGCCAACCTAAACGCAGCCATCCGGTTTGGGCAATCCTGCCAGCTTACAAGCCCCCTTGGCGGGACCGGAAGGGAACAGTTCGTAGATGCGGCGCAACGGCAAACCAGTGGTCTTGCAGATCGATCGTACCATGGGCGCCAGCTTTGTTTGTTCAAAGTGCTCGCGAATGAAGTTGATTACCGCCCAGTGTTCCTCGCTGAGACTCTCCAATCCCTCTTCAGCTTTCGCCAGAACCTCTGCCACGTTCTTGTCCCACTGCTGCGGATCGGCCAGAAATCCTTCATCATTCAGTTCGAATTGCTTGCCGCCGACTTCGATGTATGTCATTTAGATGTCTCCTCCGGAAAAATTGTCTAATGACAATATACGGAAAGCGACGTGGTTGGCCAAGAACGATGTTGTATCCGGCGGTACGCGTAGGAATGACGATTTCGTCATCGCAAGCGAAGCGAGGCACGCTGCAATCTGTTGCAGCACTTAGAAGAGTGTGCTTCGCTCCGCCTGCGATGATAGTGCGCAGGTCTATGTTTGGAAGAGATACTGTATCTTCATAAAGAATTGCCGCTCCGCCAGTCGCCACTGTGATGGAGAATTAACGTTTGGTGCCAAGTCCCAATAGTCATTAGATGAACCGAAATAGAGAACCGAGAAGGGACTCAAGCGATAGGTCATGAGTGGATCGACGCCCCAGGCCCTGCTGAAATCATCATACTGAACGACAAGCCGGAAGGAGAGCTCACGATTCGCCTGATAGAGAATTCTGGTTCTGGTGATATAACCGCTATAGAATTCCTCGCCGGTGTTCCTGTCGGTGCTTCTAGCGAAGTTGATGCTCGGCTGGATAACCAGGCGATCGATTGGTTTCAAGTTGAGAGAAGCGAAATAGGACGTCATGTTGCCCTTGGCGAGGGCGAAGTACGCTACATTGACTCCCTTTTGAAATCCGCCGCCCAAACCGATCTTATTGCTGATACGGCTGTTCCAGTGGAAGTCAACCTCCCACAGGTCGGTAAATTCCGTTGAATTGAAAAGCTCGGAACGACTCCCGAGATTGATGGAAGTGAAGGTTTGCGCTTTTCTGAACTGAGCATCAAGCCCCGCGAAAATCACATTGCTCCTCCTACCGCCATCGAATGTCCACCGTTGTGCGCCGTAGATTCCGGGTGTGATTCGGCTGATAGCACCGCTCTTGGGGTAAAACGTATAGTTTGAGTTTAGTGCGAGGTTGCGGTAGTCAATAACAGGATCAAAACCAATTTCCGTACGATAGGAAGGGCTTACCTGATTGTATTCGATCATAAAACCCCAGTTGCGCGCTTCCCGTTTCAATCGCGTAATGAACGCCGTGCCGGTATATGACTCGCCATCAAATGCGATCGTGTGCTTGCCCTTGTCAAAAGCGAATCCCCCGTATCTGGCAGTGCGAGCGCTGTCCTGCGGTTCTGATGTGTGTGCGAGGATGTACTGACCGTCAATGCTGTAGTTCTTGGAGAGTCGGATATCACCGTCTATGGCGGCCACAGCGCCGGAACCATCGTGCTCAAAGCGGCGATCGGAAAGAAGAATGCCCACGCGTGAGTCGCTCCCGAATGCTCGCGAGCCGCGCAGGACATTGACCGTGCTTTTGCCGGTGTTGAGCAGAATGCTGCCCTCATCAAGAGGAATCATATACGGAGTATTCATGTCACGCGCACCGACATACCCGATAGTAGTCTTGCCCATTCTGCCGGTGAGCTTCGCAGCCACCTGCGGGTCATTGATTGTGCGCGTGTAGAACGAATTAAACAGCGTGGTAAAAATGTCGCTCCCCTCCTGAAAGAAAGGTCGTCGCTCCGGGTAGAACAGTGAGATCGTAGAGTTGACATCGATTTGGGCTGCGTCAGCCTCAATTTGACTAAAATCCGGGTTGACCGTCGCCTCGACAGTCACATCAGAATTGATCGCATATTTTCCGCCAAGCGAGAACTCGCCTTCGAGGTTGGCATTGTGAAAGGGCGAATTGGGATTTCGCAAATCAGTAATCTTCCCTGACTGATGCGCAACCATAGTTGGCATAATTCCGATACCTTTTCCCGGATGCACAGAGGTGATTCCGGTGAGCGTACCGAACTGACAGGGAAAACACTGCTCGTTGCGATCGTGGGCCGCCCAATTGTATTGCTTAGAGGTCTCCCGGGGACGAATCCGCTGGAAATCTATCCTCCAAGTTTGAACATCTTTGCTGGGGAAGCGCAGACTGGAGAAAGGAATAACCATTTCGGCTTGCCAACCGGAATCAGTGACTGTTGCAGCCGATTCCCAGATCAGGTCATGTCCTACATCTTCGCCAATGATGGGGGTCCAGAGCATGTCTTTCTGAATGCCGTAAGGATTGACACGGAGCTCGTATGCCCACGAGGCACTGGCATAGGGATCGATCAGCACAGTGACCACATCATCGCCGGCGTACTGATCACGCTGGCACATGGTGGCGCGAATCATGGTTGGATCATCATGACAAACGAAGGCGACATAGAAGTTCCGATCGTCATAGGCAGTGTAGACCTCGGTACTGACTTCGGGCGGAGTGTTGTCGCCGGGGTAGCATTCGACGAAGTTGTCGACGCGAGCGGCTGATCTCCAACCGGGATCATTAAGTTGGCCGTCGACGTCGATCGAAGCTGTAGTCTTCCTGATTTCCAGCGTTGGCCTAAACACCGGATGAGAAACTCCCAAAACGATAGACGGGAGAATGACCAGGAGCATTGCAGCCAGAAGCAGCGGGAACCCGCGGATACTTCTGCGTGGGTGAGCAACTCGCATGTTACAATTCCTCCCCGTCGGTCTTTGGCGACCGGCGGCGATAGGTGTTAGCACTATGTGTGACTCGCTATGAAGTCAATTTCTGTTGGGAAACAGTTGTAACAAGCGCGCGAATCGATAGCCCCGTCAGCGTCCTTTGGTATCATTACGGAAGATTCGTGGAAAGGTTTCAAGAGACCAGAGAACTGCGTCCATGTTGCACAAGAAAATATGGCAGAAAAAAGGCGGCCGGTAAATGGCCGCCTTCTGTCGGGGAAAAAGCTGAGGTACTACATCTCGTCAGCCGAAGGGAAACTTATCTCTCCGAGGTTTAGCTCGCGAATCTTGGGTTCAATCTTGGCGCGGTCACCGACCACAATAATCAGCAAAGCGTCGGGATTGACATAGTCACGCGCTGACTTCATGGCGGCTTCCGGCGTCACGGCGTTGATTCTGCCGATATAGGACTGCCACTCATCGTCCGGCAAATCAAAGGTCAGCATTGTACCAATCTGATTGGCGATTCCATCGTACGATTCGAATCCTTGCGGGAAGCTCTTCGTCATATTGTTCTTGTTGTCAGCCAACTCGGTTGCGGTAATCGGCTTCTCATTGATAATGCCTTTGAATTCCTTGATGAACTCGGCAAGCGCTTCCTTCGTAACTTCGGTCTGTACCTGAGCGTAGGCGGCAAGGTAACCCTGTCCACGACGCATGTTTACGAAGGCGTAGGAGCCATAGGTATAGCCCTTGTCCTGGCGCAGGTTCATATAGAGCCGGGCAGTGGATCCGCCGCCAAGAACGTTGCACATAACACTGGCCGGCAAGTATTCGGCGGAACTGCGAGGCATGGCGATGTTGCCCAGAAAGATCAGGCTCTGCACAGCGCCGGGTTTGTCGACGATAACGATTTTGGTCTTGCTCAGCGGTTTGACCTGACCCACGTTCTGTTGCGCGACAGTTCCCGACTTCCATGCGGCAAATGCTTTCTCCAGTTTGGCTTTTGCTTCGGCCATCGTGATGTCGCCGACAATAATAGCGATGGCGCCATTCGGGAGATAGTTAGCCTTGTAAAAATCGAGCAGATCAGCGCGACTGATCGCCTGAAGCGACTTAGCGGTGCCGATACCTGACGGCGGCTGACCGTAGGGATGGTCGGCGCCGTACAACTCTCGCACGAAGTACTTGCGCGCGGTCGGAGATGGCTGTCGCGCTTCCTGCTGCATCTGTCCCTGCAGCGACAGCTTCTGACGGTCAAGTTCTTCCTGTGGGAATGTGGGATTAAGAACGATATCGCTCATCAGTTCCAGCGCCGGGTCGAGGCTCCGTTTCAGCACGTCAAGTGTTACAGTCGAATTGTCTGCGAGGGTACTCGTTCCCAGATTGGCTCCCAGACCCTGAATGTCGTCAGAAATCCTGAGCGAATTTCTGGATTTTGTGCCTTCAGTGAGCATCGTTGCTGTTAGGGAAGCGATGCCGGGCTTGCCGACAGGATCGGCTGCCCAGCCGCTCTTGAACAGGAGATTGCACTGAACCAGAGGAAAGCGGTGGTCCTCTACCAATCGAATCTCCAGTCCGTTAGTCAGAGTCGCTTTTTGAACTGTCGGTGGAGTGAAGGCTGGCTCCGGCAGTCCCTGCGGCTCGACCGTCATATCGGGCCTATTTGGGTCTGCCGCAAGTTTGCCCCGCGGATAAATCTGGAGGATGGCGCGGCCGTTCAAATTCAGATACTTGTTTGCGTAGGCTTGAATGTCTACGGCCGTGGCCTTAGTGTAACGATCGCGGTCCCACAGCAGTTTGCCGGGATCACCGAGTTGGACATTATACGAATTGAGTCTGTCCGCCCGGCCACCAAAGCCGCCAACCTGTTGCAGTTCTCTGACGAATTCAGCTTCCCAATTGATTCGGGCGCGCTCAAGCTCATCCACCTTGATTCCATTGGTCTGGATATCCTTGATGATCAGATCGACCTCACGCTCAATGTCATCGAGAGAGATACCCGGTTTGGCTGTTACGGTGATATTGAAAACACTGCTTAGCTCGCGGGAACCCTGATAAGCATTGACGTCCTGAGCCATCTGTTTGTCGTAGACAAGCGTCTTGTAAAGACGGGAGGTTCTGCCGGATGTCAAAATGCTTGCCAACAAGTGAAATTCGGCGTCGCCCGGCGCGAATCCACCCGGAGTCGGCCAGACCACCGTGATGCGGGGCAGACTGACATTGTCCTCCGCCTTCATCCGCTTGATGCCGCTCAAGATTGGTACCCACGACTCCATCCGCTCAATCGGCGGTCCGGGAGGTATCGCGGCAAAGTACTTGTTGACCCATTCTTTGGCCTGAGCAGGGTTGAAATCACCGGCGATGCAGAGGGAAGCATTATTGGGAGCATAGTACTTGCGGAAAAACTCCTGAACGTCCTCCAGACTTGCTGCAGATAGATCTTCCATACTGCCAATCGGCACCCAGGAATAGGGATGACCCTTGGGAAAGACCAGCGACGCCAGCCATTCACGGGACCAGCCGTATGGCTGATTTTCGTAGTTTTGGCGACGCTCGTTCTTGACGACATCTCGCTGATTGTCCAGCCGCTTCTGATCAATGGCGGGCAGCAAGGCATTCATGCGGTCGGCTTCCAGCCAAAGAGCTTTTTCGAGATAATTGCTGGGGACGTTCTCCCAGTATTTAGTGCAATCCTCGGAGGTCGAGCCGTTGTTTTTGCCGCCAATCTTGGCGATGCCTTCGGCGAAGAGGACATTGTGATTCTGCGACCCTTGAAACATCAGATGCTCAAACAGGTGCGCAAATCCGGTCTTGCCCGGTTTCTCATTCTTGGAGCCGACGTGGTACCAGATGTTGACCGACACAATAGGAATTGAGTGGTCTTCATGCAGGATCACGTTCAGGCCGTTGGGAAGCACGTATTTCTCGTATTTCAACTCAGGCAAATCGCCGGCCCAGGCGAAAGCGGTGAAAGCAGTTGCTAAAGCGAGACAGAGTGCGACAATCGTTCTGCAGCGTCTCATTGTTACTCCTCGGTCTTTCTTGCAGGTGATTGGTAATGGTTTTGCATAAACTATCCGATTCATGCGAATAACGTAAGGTCTTACACTATCCTTGTTAAACGAGAACAAGTGTACTGAGGTTGCTTTCTTCCGGAGGCAAGAAACACATTTTCTTCCGAACTCGCAACCTCTGAAAGTTGAAAATCGGACATCTCGGGAATTGGACGAAACCGCCATCCTCAACGTTACTATTAGTGCAGGGCGACCCTGCGTTGCCGCGCCCAGAGAGCAGAAGGGTTTCAACAAGCAAAGCAATTCGATGGCTACGACACATGCAGGAGCATCAAACAATATGCGGGATAAGCGAATAGTATTCGGCACCTACGCCGCCGACAGTGATGCTCTCTACTGGATTCTGGTAATGGTTGAGAGCCTGCGTACATTCGGTGGCGAACTGCGGAATGCGCCGGTCTGGGTTTATTTGCCGGATAATCATCCAGAGGTCGAAAAGTCCATTGGGACAAAACCGATCCCGGCAGGAGTTACTCTCAAGCGAAGTAGCACCCCTGCGGACGCAAGACAGTTTTGGTTTTCAGGGAAGGTTTTCGCCGCCGCCCTTGCTGAATCCGATGCTGTGGGCAGATACCAACTGCTTGTCTGGCTCGATCCCGATGTCATTTTCGTCAAAGAACCGCGCGAGTTCCTGCTGCCGGATAGTATCAGCTTGGGTTATCGGCCGGTGATGCACAAGCTGATTGGTTCGCGGTACTCGGAACCTCCCGATGAGTTCTGGGCACGAGTCTGCGACAAACTCGGCGTGGCGTCGTCGTCGACATTTCCGGTGCAGACGCCGGTCGACCAAGAAACGATCCGCGCCTATTTCAACGCCGAGCTGTTGGTCTTGCGCCCGGAAATGGGTGTGCTGAGGAAATGGCCGGAGTGTTTTGCGATTCTTTACACAGATACCGTATTTGTTGATTGGTGCAAGCACGATCAGAAGAAAGCCATTTTCCTGCATCAAGTGGCTCTGGCGGGTGACATCCTCTCGACACTCCGCAAAGCAGACATGATTGAGCTGCCGGCAGCTTACAACTATTCGCTTTTCCTGCGAGACAAATACCCAGCCTCACAGAGACCTGCGTCACTCGATGATGTCGTGCTGTTTCGTCACGAGTTTATCTTCTCGACATCCGCCGGTCTCGAGCAAGTGAAGGATTCGTCCAGAATTTACCGGTGGGTGAAAGAACGGATACCGAACCGCAAGTGAAAATCCACGGAGCTTCTGCGCAGCGGTCTTAGTCGAGCGGCGTCTTTGGTCCGATACTATTGTGCTGCGACTCTTCGCGTCCGTCAGTGTCGAGATGGAAGCGGTGCAGAAAACGGTGGAACACCGGCCCGATCAACAGCCCGAAGACACTCAAGAAGATAACGCCGCTGAGAATGGCATAGAACCCTGCAAAGACCTTGGCAGGTTGGTTATTCAACACGTCCACCGGCCCCATGCCTCCGACGATCATGGCGGAGTTGAGAAAGGCGTCGACCCATCCCAGTCCCGCCAGAGCATGATAACCGATCATGCCAACTACGGTCCAGACTGCCAGCAGAACGGTAGAAAGAACGGCGGCGAAGACCAGTCGCTTAACAAATGATTGCTTCGACACGAGCGGCTGTTTGCGGTGTTCGAATCTGAGCAGGTGCTTAAGTGCTGATCGTGAACTCACAACTCCTCACGATCGTCAGAGAATACTTCAATGGCTGTACCATTTTGTTCCTCGATGATTGTCAGCGGAGAATATAGGAGTTCAACGGAGAAGGTCAAGATTACTGATAGTGCGAAATGGATAACGCCGAGGTTTGGGCACTGAAACATTGCCAATCACACGAAACTTTTTCGTCATTTTTTCGTCTACTAAAGCTGTCGTCGCTGCAGCATGGGCGGAATACATTATCCCGGAAATAGGAGAGTTTATGAAACTCAGGCTTTTGAAGTGTCTTCTTGTGGCATTAACGATTTCTGCTGCGTTCTCTGCGACACTCGCTGACCCTGTCAAGGTCGAGACCCAGATCATACCCGAAATGAAAGCTTACCGCATCAACCCTCATTCTCCCGCGATCGACGGGATGCTGGACGATTCTGTTTGGTGCAGTCCGGGTTTACAGAAGGGAAGGATGACGATCCAGCGCGACCCTGTGGAAGGTATGCCCACTACCGAATCAACGTTTGTAGCTGTGGCCTACGATGATCAGGCGATCTATGCCGCTTTCTGGTGCTATGATTCCGAGCCAGACAAAGTTTCTCGGCAACTGGTACGTCGTGATCGTTCATCGCAGGCGGATCGAGTGACTGCGCGGATTGATCCCTTTCATGATCATCAGAACGGACATGCGTTTGAAGTGAACGCATCCAACGTGCAACGCGACTGTCGGTACTTCAACGAAAACAACATCGACATGGAGTGGGACGCGGTGTGGGAGAGTGGAGTGAAGCAGCAACCGTGGGGCTGGTCGGCAGAGATTCGTATTCCTTACCATTGCCTGCGTTTTGCCGTGAAAGATCAGAATACTTGGGGAATCGATTTCATCCGCGTAATCAATCGTAAGAACGAAACCGATGGTTGGGCTTTTACACCTTCGTCCAAAGGTGGATTTGTATCCAATTTCGGGCACTTGACGCAGTTGATAGGTGTCAAACCAACCAGCCACGCAGAACTACTGCCGTACGTAGTCTCCAACGAACAGATAGAACCCAGGAGCCAAGGCAATCCTGACGGCCGGAGCTTCGGGAAGAATGCCGGACTTGATCTCAAATATGGTATTTCCAGCGATCTGGTTCTGGATGCCACGATCAATCCCGATTTCGGCCAGGTCGAACTTGATCGGCCGGTTCTCAATTTATCAACCTACGAGACCTTTCTTTCGGAACGTCGACCATTTTTCCTCGAAGGGTCTGATCTCTTCCAAACGTCGTTCAATCTGTTTTATTCCCGGCGAGTAGGGCGTCCGCCACAAGGGTCGGTAACCGATCCGGAGTTTGCTTACTACACCAACTATCCGAAGGCGACGACGATCTTGGGCGCTGCCAAGCTGACCGGCAAGCTGTTCGAACGAACGTCGATAGCGTTGCTCAGCTCCGTCACCCAGAGAGAGGAAGCGGAATATGCCGCCTATACGAATGTTGCCCTTGATTCCACAAAGGTTACCCGAAAAGGGATAGTGGAACCAGAGGCCAGCTACAACGTCCTGAGAATCAAACAAGAATTGTTTCGAAACTCCAGTGTCGGCGGCACGCTGACATTGGCCAGTCAGGCGAGTCGTTTGCCGGCAACCACCGGCGGTGTTGATTGGCGGCTGTATACCAATGATAATGCTTGGGGCGCTCAAGGTCAGGTTGTCTTTAGCAGAGTCAACAGCGAGCAGACCGGATATGGTATCGATGTAACGTTTGAGAAGAGCGGCGGAAAGCACATTCGCGCCTCGATTGGTGGTACTATCAAAGACCGGTACCTGAATCTCAATCGTCTGGGATACAGCTCTCGATCGGATAGCCGCTCCATGTATGCGTGGATACAATACGGGACTACTGATCGCTGGTGGATTTTCCAAGAAACTTACAGCAATTTCAACTTCTACCCGAGTTGGAATTTCGACGGTGTTCGCTATGGACTGGGAGGTAATTTCAACACCAACGTCATTTTCACCAACTACTGGTTTCTTGGTGGTGGGGTTGAAATTCAGGGAGAGAAGTACAGCGATCTGGAAACGCGTGGCAATGGTCTATGGGAATGGCCCGAGCGCCCGACTTTCAGTTGGTGGGCCAGTCTGACAACTGACCAACGCAAGATGCTTTGGTTCAACTGGAATCCCGGCAGCGGACAGGATCGTGGCGGGACATGGTGGGCCAACTATCTCGGGTTCGGTCTTCGTCCCCGCAGCAACATGGAATTCTCCGCCGGTGTGAACTACAAAAGCATGCGAAATGGCACTCGCTGGGTTGAGAATTCCGGCAAGCAGTCATTGTTTGCCGACCTCAACCGAGATGAAATATATCTCGAAGCATCGGCTTCAGTAGTTCTGAACCGCAACTTGTCGGTGCAACTCTCTACGCAGGGTCTTGCCTCAGGGTTGGACTACTACAAGTATCGCAACTACCTTGGCAGCAATAGGTATTCCGATCCATTTTCGGGTCCCAACTCCGACTACAACTACTCGGAAATGAATTCAACTCTGCTGATTCGCTGGGAATACCGACCGGGGAGTACGCTATACTTGGTCTGGACGCGCTCGCGACCGGAGTTTGATCAAACCGCGAGCAACCTCGACATCTCACGCGACGTAAAGCGGATGTTTTCCGGCAATGCGCAAAATCTCTTCTTGATTAAGGCGAGTTATTGGATGAATATGTAGTAATGTATGGCCGCGCGTCAGAACTACCAAAAGGAGAGATACAATGACTAGCCTACGAACAATTTGTCTTATTGCACTGGCGGTAACAATCTGTGCCACAATCGTGGTAGCTAAGAGCAACTTGACAGATCCCTATGAGATCCTCAAGCTCGGTTTTGACGCCAGCGGCGGTTTGAATCGTCTTAAGGCGGAACGCACCCAATATGTAGAAGGAACTCTGGCAGTTGCCGGTTTAACGGGGACTCTTAAGTCATGGTCCCAGCAGCCCGATCGTTCGCGCACCGAGGTTGACCTGGGCGTGCTCAAGATGACCCAGGGGGACAACGGCCAGTACCAGTGGGTAGTCGACTCTAACGGCAAATTGCAGAAGACTACCAAACTTGATGAGCCGACGATCAAACGCCGGCAGCTCAAGAGACTTATGGCCGATTATGAGTACGCTAACCCGAAATCCGATGTGTTCAAGGTCGCATTGACGGGTGTGGAGAAGGTGCAGGACAAGGACTGTTATGTCATCAAGATTGCGAACAACATCAACAGTGATGTCATCACCAATTACATCAACGCGGAGACCTTCCTTCTCGAGAAGAGTGAAATCACTGAAGGTGAAGAGCGTAAGGAGACATTCCCCGGAGACTATCGCCAAATCAGTGGCCTGCTCGTGCCTTTCTGGACGAAAGAGACGGAGCTGAACTCCGGTCAGATACAAGAAGTCACCCTCACCAAGTACGAATCAAATCCGCCTGTTGATACATCGCTCTTT
>Ga0315273_10002657_pt1 | contig 21178 bp, 14 predicted proteins | sample YL17G02_0_MG_FD_205753 | JGI IMG/M metagenome (GOLD analysis project Ga0315273, IMG submission 205753) | Sediment microbial communities from Yellowstone Lake, YNP, Wyoming, USA - YL17G02_0 | ecosystem: Environmental > Aquatic > Freshwater > Lake > Sediment | place: USA: Wyoming | collected... | reverse complement strand
TCGTCTTCCGCAGGGCCTTGAGGAGCGCTTCCGAGCCGCCTTCGGCGAGCGCCTTCAGCAGGACCGCTCTCTCTTCGTCGGTCGTCCAGCGCTCGACGGTCATGGTCAGGCGGCCCGACCCGCCGGTTGCGGGACCGGCGGCGATGAGGATGACGTTCCCGCTGAAATTTTCCTTGACGGCTTTCGCCTTCTCCTGAACGGCCAACGCCGCCGCCGTCAGGAATATCCCGGCGAGAGCGAGAACGGCCACGGACCTTGCTTGAGTTCTATTCATTTCTAACCTCCCTGGGAAAAGTTGACTCGGCAGCCATGGGCGCCGCCGGTGATCGAGGCTCACGGGGTAAAACTAGCGGACTCCGGCGCGTTTATCAATTGGACCTTGGTCCTATCCCTCCGTTCTTTCCGCTCCTTGACCCCAGGCCTGGACTAAGGTCTAATTGCCTTGTCGGCCACAGTCATTAAAATAGATGAAGATGACTTGCGGTATGTTGTCTCCGGGCCTCTGAGGACATAAAGGCGCTGGCGACGAAGCATCAGCCATCCGGATCCAAAAAAACTGGGAGGTAACGGAATGCACAGCACGACGACATTACGGACAGGGATCGTCCTGACGGCCCTTCTCGCCGCGGTGCTCTTCCGGCCGCTCCCGGCCAGGGCCGAAGAATGGCCCCGCCTGATCGACACGGCCCAGTGGACCGTCGTTATGTACCAGCCGCAGATGGAGTCGTTCAAGGACGACAAGCTGGCGGCCCGGGCGGCCATTTCCGTGACCAAGAAGGGGACGACGGCCCCCGTGTTCGGCGCCGTCTGGCTCGACGCCCGCATGGCTACGGATCTAGACACCCGCATGGTCGACCTGGTCGACGTCAAGGTGCCGACCGTCAAGTTCGCGGACGCCACGGAAGCCCAGGTGCAGCAGCTCCGCCAGCTCCTTGAGACCGAGATCCCGAAATGGGGGATCTCCCTATCCCTGGACCGCCTCCTGGCGTCGCTCGAGCTCGTGGAAAAGGAGAAGACCCAGGCCGAGAACATGAACATGGCCCCGCCGGAGATCATTTTCGCCGATAAGCCCACAGTTCTCGTCCTCATCGACGGCGAGCCGAAGATGAAAAAGATCGAGAATTCCGACTTCGAGCACGTCGTCAACACGCCCTATTTCATCGTCTACGAGTTGAAGACCAAGCTCTTTTATCTGAAAGGCGCCGGCTATTGGTACTCGGCCAAGAAGGCGACCGGGCCGTTCGCCCCGGCCCCGAACCCGACGCTGCCTGTCATCCAGCTGGCCGAGAAGACCGAATCTCGGGCGGACGTCGCCGCCCAGCAAGCCGCCGATGATGAGGCCCGAAAGGCCGCCGGGGTTGACGCGCCCGTCCCCCCCGATATCCTTGTCCGCACCAAGCCGGCCGAGCTCCTCCAGACCAACGGCGAGCCCCAGTTCGCTTCCGTCGAGGGCACCGATCTCCTTTACCTGAAGAACACCGAAGACAACATCCTCATGGACATCAATTCCCAGAGCTATTACGTCCTGCTGGCCGGGCGCTGGTATACCTCTCCATCGTTAGCCAACGGGGCCAAATGGTCCTTCGTTCCCTTCGACAAGCTCCCCTCTGATTTCCCCAAGATCCCCGCGGGTTCCGAAATAGCGGAAGTGCGGGCCAGCGTGCCCGGGACCGAAGAGGCCCGGGAAGCCCAGCTCGAGAACCAGATCCCGCAGACGGCCGTTGTCGACAGGAAAACGGCCACCGTGACGGTCGCGTACCAGGGCGATCCCAAGTTCCAGCCGATCGAGGGGACGAAGATCCAATACGCCGTGAACACCGACAAGTCCGTCCTCCTCGTCGACAAAAAATATTATTGCTGCGACACCGGCATCTGGTTCGTATCAACGAGTCCCAAAGGACCGTGGCAGGTTTGCGACGTCGTGCCGGAGTCGGTTCGGGACATCCCGCCCTCGAGTCCCGTCTATAACGTGAAGTACGTCTCCGTCTACGACTCGACACCCGAGGTGGTCTATGTCGGTTACACTCCGGCTTATTACGGGTCCTATATCTACGGACCCTGCGTGATCTATGGAACGGGCTGGTATTACAACCCCTGGTATGGTTCTTACTACTATCCGAGGCCGGTGACTTACGGTTTTGCCGTCCACTACAATCCCTGGACGGGATGGGGGTTTGCGTTTGGGGTCACCAACGGCTGGCTTACGGTCGGATTCGGCTGGGGTTTCCCGGCATACGGAGGCTGGTGGGGCCCCGTAGGTTTTAGGCCCGGCTATAATCACGGCTATTGGCACGGCTACAATCACGGCTACCGCCACGGCTATGGCGCAGGGTATGTCGCCGGCCGGAGGGACAGCATCGGGCATTTTGACAACAATATCTATCGCCGGCCGGCGACCGGGATCAGAAGCACGGGATCAAGGCCCGCCACACTGCCCGCCTCGGGAGGAAAACTCGGAGGCACGCCGGGCCTTAAGGGCGCCGGGACTCTGGCGTCAACCCCGCGCATCTCCAACAACGTCTTCGCCGACAAGGACGGAAGCGTGTTCCGCAAGCAGGGGAACGACTGGCAGAAGCGGGACAATAAGGGCTGGCAGCCGGACCCGTCGGTCAAGGACAAGCGACCCGACTTGACCCGCCAGGCCTCCAGCCGCGACCGCGGCACCGCCAGGACCAACAACGTCCAGGGATCGCGGAGGGCAGCGGGGGCACGGACGGGCGGAATGAGGAGAAGATAGTGAAGGAGGAACCGACGATGAATCAACCGGAACCCAAGCTGGGCGATGTCCTCGCCCAAAAGCGCACGGACCTCGCCGGCGATCGTACGGACCTCGCGATCGGGCGGACCCTTATGGCGGCCCAACGGACGTTGATGGCCTGGGTCCGCACCGGCCTCTCCATGATCGGATTCGGATTCACCATCTACAAAGTCCTCCAAGCGATGCTCAAAGAGGGCATCCAGCTCACTCCGCACATCCAGGGGCCGCGGAATATCGGACTTTTCCTGATCGCCCTCGGCACCCTCTCGACCTTCATGGGTAGCCTCGATTATTGGATCCTGACCAAGGACATTCATAAGAAAACCGGATCCCCGGTCAGGAAGTACCCGCTCGTCATGGCCGGCCTGATCTTTCTCCTCGGCCTGTGGCTTTTTGTCAGCATCATCCTCAAAGCGGAGTTGTTTTAGGAGTCCGTCATGCCATTCGAGATCGGGCCGCTGGCCGCGGTCCTCGTGTTTTCGGCCATCTTCCTTCTCGGCAGCAGCGTCTTGATCCCGGCGTCGCTCCGCCGCCACCAGCGGAGGGTCCTGTCCTTCGGAGCCGGCGTTACGATCGCCTACGTCTTTGTCCATCTTCTGCCCGAGCTCGAGGCCGCGAGAGAAGCCCTCGTCCGGACCGGCGCTCACCTGTCCCTCCCTTTTCCCGCCTTGAGGGTCTATCTGGCCGCGCTCATCGGGTTCATGCTCTTCTACGGGCTTGAACACCTGGTCGCATGGACCAGAAAGCCCGCCGGCACCAAAGCGGCGGACGGCGAAGAGAACCGTCTCGGCCGCTCGTTCCACGTCGGCGGGTTCCTCGTCTACGTCTGGCTGGCAGGCTACCTGGCGGTCCGGAGCCTCGAGGAAGGGCCGACGCCGCTCACTCTCTACGCGGTCGCCCTGGGCCTCCACTTCCTTTCGCTGGACTTCTCGTTTTTTCGCGAATACGGTTCGTGGTACAAGCGTTCGGCCCGCTACGCGTTCGTCTTCGCCCCCCTGGCGGGATGGACGATGGGGATCTTCGTCGGATTCAGCCAGGTTTTCACGGCGGCCCTGCTGGGATTCCTCTCGGGAGGGATCATCATGAACGCCATCGTCTCGGAGCTGCCCAAGGAGAAAGAGGGGCGGTTCCTGGCCTTTCTTTTTGGCGGGGCCTTCTACACGGCCCTGCTCATCATTCTGTCGTGAGCCCTAGAGCTCGATGAGAGGAGTCTGAAATGTTTCTCATGGACTCGTTGACGAAAGTTCTTTTCTATGTCTTTCTCGTCGGCTCGATGCTGGGTATCGGGTTGAAGGTCAGAAAGGACGAGATCCTGGCGGTGGTCAGGGACAAGAATTGGCTCCTGCGGGTTTTCGCCGCCAATTTCCTCCTGATCCCGGCCTTGGGCGTCCTGGCCGCGAGCGTCATCCATATGAAGCCGGAGAACGCGCTGGCCCTGATCCTTCTCGCCTGTACTCCGGGCGGGCTGGGCGCATTCCAGTTCCTGACGAAAACGAAGGAAGAGTCGACACTCGCCTACGCCGGCGGCACGATGTTCCTGCTCTCTTTCTTCTCGGTCCTCATTTCGCCGGCCCTCATCGCGCTTGCCCTCCCCAAGGGTATGTCCCTTACGCTCCCTTACGGAAAAGCCATTCTGTTCCTGTTGCTCTTCATCCTCCTCCCTCTCGCCCTGGGAACCTTTATCCAAAGCAAAGCAGGAGCGGCCGCCCGCAAGCTCGCGGGACCGGTCGCGCTGATCGGGACCATTGCCTTTTTAGGCGTCCTCGTTAAAACTCTGTCCGTTACCAAGTGGGCCAAGGGCGAGGTCGGGAAGGGCGGGCTGATCGGAATCATCCTGTTCATCCTCATCTCGATGCTCATCGGCTGGATCCTCGGCGGCCCGAGGAAGGCCACCCGTCCGGTCCTCGCTACCTCGAGCAGCATGCGCAACGTCGCCCTGGTGCTGGCCATCTCGGTCAGGAGTTTCGACGTTGCCGTTTTGACGCCCTTGGTCGCCTTCGCCGCCATCATGATCCCCGCAAACCTGTTATTCACCGTGATCATAAAGGTGGCCGGGAAAAGGGCTGCGAAACGAGCGAGGAAATCATCGGCAACGCCATCCCAAGGATAGAGGTAAGATCATGAAGGCCCAGTCAGCGAAAGGATTTAAGGTCATCGTTCTGGCGGCGGCCGCGATCCTCCTTTGGGCGTCCTTCGGGGCCACGGCCGTTTACGCGGCCACGGCCAAGGAGCTCGACGCCAAGGTCGATGCGGCCATGGACCGCTTCTTCGGAGAAGTGAAAGGCGCGAAAGAACTCCTCCAGAGCGCCAAGGGCGTCCTCGTCTTCGCCGGCGTCATCAAGGCGGGTATTGGCATCGGCGGCGAGCACGGGGAGGGCGCTCTCCGGATCGACGGTAAAACCGTCGACTACTACAGCATCTCGTCGGCCTCGATCGGACTGCAGTTCGGCGCCCAAAAAAAAGACGTGATCATGGTGTTCATGGAGGGGCAGGCCCTGAAAAAGTTCCAGGAAAGCAGCGGCTGGAAGGCGGGGGTGGACGGCTCGGTCGTCCTCATCGACCTCGGGGCCGGGAAATCCATCGACACCACGACTATCAAGGCCCCCATCATCGGGTTCATCGTCGGCCAGAAGGGGCTGATGTATAACCTGACCCTGGAGGGTTCGAAGATCAGCAAGCTGAAGAAAAAGTAGTTGAATGAGCAGCTCCAGCCCTAGCGCCCCACCCGCGTTCCACGTCATGGCCAAGCCCACGGGGGCGCGCTGCAACCTGGCCTGCGACTACTGCTTCTTCCTCAAGAAGGACCGGCTCTATCCGGAAAGCGACTTCCGGATGTCCGACGAAACGATGGAGGCCTACATCCGCCAGACGATCGAAGGGCACAGCGTGCCGGAAGTGACCATCGCCTGGCAGGGCGGCGAGCCGACGCTCATGGGCCTCGATTTCTACCGGCGGGCCGTGGCCGCGGAAAAAAGGTACGCCCGGCCCGGCCAGCGCGTCGAGAATTCGTTCCAGACGAACGGCATCCTGATCGACGAGGAATGGTGCCGGTTCTTTCATGACAACAATTTTCTCATCGGGCTGAGCCTCGACGGCCCGCGCGAGATTCACGACGCCTACCGCCACGACAAGGGCGGCGGGCCCGTGTTCGACAAGGTCGAGCGGGCGGCGCGCCTGATGCAGAAGCACGGAGTCGAATTCAATATCCTCTGCACGGTCAACGCCGTGAACAGCCGGCGCCCGCTCGAAGTGTACCGCTATTTCCGCGATGAGTTGAAAGCGCCCTATCTTCAGTTCATTCCCATCGTCGAGCGCGCCAACGACACCGGCTTCCAGGAGGGCGATGCCGTCACCGAACGGTCCGTCAAGCCCGAGCAATACGGGCGGTTCCTGATCGAGATCTTCGACGAGTGGGTGAAGCGCGACGTCGGCAAGATGTTCGTCCAGACCTTCGACGGCGTGCTGGCTTCCTACGTTCGCGGACGATCGTCGCTATGCGTGTTCAGTCCCACCTGCGGCGAGGGGGTGGCCCTGGAACACAACGGAGACGTCTACTCGTGCGACCATTATGTCGAGCCGCGCTACATCTTGGGAAACATCACGGAGACTTCCCTGACGGACCTCGTTTCGGGCGCCAAGCAGCGCGCGTTCGGCCAGGCCAAGAGCGAAAGCCTGCCCCGCGCCTGCCGCGATTGCGGGTTCCTGTTCACCTGCCACGGCGAATGCCCAAAGAACCGGGTCCTCACGACGCCGGATGGCGAGCCGGGATTGAACTGGCTGTGCGCAGGGCTCAGAGCTTTTTTCGCCCATGTGAATAGGCCCATGCAGATCATGGCGGATCTGTTGCGGCGGGGTCAGTATGCCGACGGCATCATGAAGATCCTGGCCCAGGAGGAAAGCGGCGGCCATCCCGGGGAGCAGAAAGCGGAACGCAACGATCCCTGCCCCTGCGGCAGCGGACTGAAATACAAGAAATGCCATGGATCTTGAAATGCCGCGAGAAGGAGGTGATGGGATCAATCGTTTTTTTTCCGGTCTTTAGGTTATCGATGCCAATCAAGTTAAGAAAGGAGTAAAAAGATGGCAGAAAAGAAACCTAATATCCTTATCCTTTGGGGGGACGATATCGGCTGGTGGAACATCAGCTACAACAGCCGGGGTCAGATGGGCTACCGGACGCCGAACATCGACCGTGTCGGCAACGAAGGCGTTGCCTTCACCGACTACTACGCCCAGCAGAGCTGCACAGCGGGCCGAGCGGCGTTCATCACCGGCCAGAACCCGGTCCGCACGGGCCTGACCAAGGTGGGGATGCCCGGAGCGGATCTCGGCTTGATGAAGGAAGATCCGACTATTGCCGAGTTGCTTAAGCCCCTGGGCTATGTAACAGGTCAGTTCGGCAAGAACCACTTTGGCGATAAGGACGAGTTCCTGCCCACGATGCACGGATTCGACGAGTTCATGGGCAATCTCTACCACTTGAACGCCGAAGAGGAGCCCGAACTTCCGGACTACCCGAAAGACCCGGAATTCAAGAAGCAATTCGGTCCCCGAGGCGTGCTGCACTGCTGGGCGGACGGCAAGGGCGGACAGAAGATCGAGAACACGGGCCCGCTGACCAAGAAACGCATGGAAACCGTCGATGACGAAACGACGGAAGCCGCCCTCAAGTTCATCGACAAGAGCCACAAGGAAGGCAAGCCGTTCTTTGTCTGGTACAACACCACGGCCATGCACTTCCGGACGCACTGCGCTAAAAAGCACAAAGGGAAAAGCGGCCAGGGAGACTACAACGACGTGATGGTCGCCCACGACAAGCACATCGGAGAGATGCTGAACAAGCTCGACCAGCTGGGCATTGCCGATAACACCATCGTCATGTACTCGACCGACAACGGGCCGCATTACAACAGCTGGCCGGATGCGGGCATCACGCCGTTCCGCGCCGAGAAGAACACCAACTGGGAAGGCGGCTGGCGCGTGCCGGCTTTCGTACGCTGGCCCGGTAAGATCAAGGCCGGCTCAGTTCTTAATGGCATCGTTGCGCATCAGGACTGGCTGCCGACGCTGCTTGCCGCCGCGGGAGAGCCGGAGATCAGCAAGAAGCTCCTCACCGGCCACAAGGCCGGCAACAAGACCTTTAAGGTCCACATCGACGGCTTCAACATGTTGCCCTACCTGACCGGCGAGGTGAAAGAGAGCCCACGGCAGAACTTCGTCTACTTCAGCGATGACGGCGAGGTCATTGCGATACGGATGGGCGACTACAAATGCGTTCTCGCCGAGCAGCGGGCGACGAGAATGCAATGCTGGGCGGAGCCGTTCGTTAAGTTGCGTATGCCCAAGATGTTCAACCTGCGCTGCGACCCGTTCGAGCGGGCCGATGACAACTCGAACACCTACTGGGACTGGATCTTCGATCACGCCTTCATTATTTATCAGATGCAGGCGGTGATCGCCACCATGGTCCCGGGGTTCGTCAAGTTCCCGCCGCGCCAGAAGCCGGGTTCGTTCAACCTGGATGAAGTCATGCGGCATTTGGCAGACGCGGGCGGCGGCGGCAGCCATTAACCCGCCGTTTGTCATCGACGGAAGCGATGGGACCGCTCCCGGCATGCGCGCCGGGCGCACTGATTGACCTCACCCCTGCATGGGGCCGACCCATGCAGGGGTTTTTTTTACGACTCGAATCTGTCGGCGATCTGGACCGCTACCCCCCTCCCCCACTAGGCCTAAGGTCCAATTGACGCTCATCGCCTCGAGGAATACTGATATGGGCAGGATAGAAAAGGAAAAACAATAACCATGAAAACTAACTGTAAACAAAACATCTTCGCCGTCGCGCTTATCGGCGTGCTGGCATTCACGAGCGCACAAGCGCAGCAAGTCCCTCTGCCCAAGACCGCCGCCGAAGTGCCCGGCCCCGTCGCCGGCACCGCCATGACCAAGGAATATGTCCAGATGGTCGGCCGCATGGCCTATGTCTGGGGCTATGCGCTGGTCAATTCGCACAACCGCCGCGCCGCCTTCGCCTATGTGACCGGCCAGAACGGCAACGTTCCCGGATGGAACGGCGGCGCTCTCCCGATGGCGCCGGTCGGCCAGCTCTCGATGCTGAACGATTACATCAAGCCGGAGCAGACCTTCGTCGCCTGTCCCAACCAGGACGTGGCGTATGGCGCGGGTTTCACCGCGTTGGACAAGGAGCCGATGGTGTTTCAGGTGCCGGATTTTGGCGACCGCTTCTGGGTCTATGCGCTGTATGACGCGCGCACGGACGAATTCGCCCAGATCGGCAAGCCCTACGGCACCAAGCCCGGCTTCTACATGATCGTCGGGCCGAACTGGAAGGGCGAAGCGCCGGCGGGCATCAATGCCGTGGTGCGTTCCTCCACCGAGCTGGTGTTCATTGTTCCGCGCATCTTCAAGGGCGATAACGCCGCGGACAGCGCCGCCGTCAAACCGGTGATTAACCAGATTGTGGCTTATCCGTTGAGCCAGTTCGACGGGAAGGTGAAGACCATTGACTGGAGCAAGGTGCCGCATTTCCCGGCCCCTCCGGGCGCCGCCGGTGAGACCAAGTGGGTCCAGCCCGAGAAGTATTACGACCAATTGCCCGGCGTGATGAAACTCGTGCCGCCGCTCCCCGGTGAAGAAACCCTCTACGCGTGGATCAATTCCGTCTTCGCCGCCTCCGAGAAGGACCCGGCTACGAAGCAGGCGTTGGTGGATTCATTCATGGCCGCCGACAAGGAGATCATCGCCCCGCTGACCCAGTGGAAATACAACGGTTGCTCCGCCGGCAACGGCTGGAATTCGCCGAAGAACAACGCCCAGTGGGGCAGCGATTACCTCAACCGCACCGGTACGGCCAAGTCGAACATGTATGACAATAAGCCCGACGAGACGAAATACATCTACCGGGATTTCGACAGCGCGGGCCAGCAGCTCCATGGCAAGAACAATTACACCGTGACCTTTGGGAAAGGTCAGGAGCCGCCAGTCAAGGGCTTCTGGTCCTTGACCCTCTACAACGAACATCACCTCTTCACCCCGAACGCCCTGGGCCGCTATTCGCTCGGCACCAAGAGCAAGTCGTTCCTGAAATACAACGCGGACGGTTCGCTCACGCTGTATTTCGGCGCGACGTCGCCCGGCAAGGACAAGGAAACCAACTGGGTGCCCGCGCCGGACGGCACGTTTTCGCTCTACATCCGAGCCTACTGGGCGGACAAAACCATCCTCGACGGCACCTGGATGCCGCCGCAGGTCGAGAAGGTGAAGTGAACCAACCATTCAACTATCTACAAAGGGGATTGACACCATGAGTTCGCAAGACAAGATTCAACGAAGTGTTCTTCCCATCCCGGATCAGCCGCACGTAGTTTTGACCACCTACGACGAGAAGGACCCGGACACCAAGTATCCACGCACCTCCGATTGCAATCTAACAACCAAGGAAATCTGAAGATCATGAACGACGAGAATTCGAAGCAACGCAAGGCCCCGACGATCAACCGTAACCATCTTCCCGAACCGGAGTGGACGTTTCCCAACGCCCATATCGGGCTGTACGCCACCGATTCGAAGCCAGACTTTCCGCCGACCAAGACGGCGCCCGAAGGAGCGCCGAACGTCCTCCTCGTCCTGCTGGACGACGTCGGTTTCGGCTGGCCGAGCGTTCAGGGTGGACTGGTCCGGATGCCCACGGCGGAACGGATCGCCAAGAACGGCTTGCTCTATAACCAGTTCCACACCACCGCACTTTGCTCGCCTACCCGCGCGGCGCTGCTGACCGGGCGAAACCACCACAGTGTGGCGGCCGGTGTCATTCAAGAAATGGCCACCGGATACCCCGGCTACTGCGGCATCATCCCGAAAGGCTGCGCCACGTTCGCCGAGGTCCTGAAGCACGCGGGCTACGCGAGCGCGTGGTTCGGCAAGAACCACAACGTGCCGGATAACCACACGAGTGCGGCCGGCCCTTTTGACAACTGGCCAACCAGCCAAGGGTTCGACTACTTCTACGGCTTCATCTCCGGAGAAACCGACCAATTCTATCCTTCGCTGTTGCGCAACACCACGCCCGTCCAGGCACCCAAGACGCCGGGCGAGGGCTACCATCTCACCCGCGATCTCGCCGACGAGTGCATCGCCTGGATTCGCCAGCAGAAGTCGATTGCGCCCGCCCGTCCGTTCCTCACCTACTTCTCGACGGGATCGGCGCACGCGCCGCACCAGCCGCCTCTCGATTGGCGAGGACGGAACAAGGGTCGGTTCGACATGGGCTGGGACGAGTATCGCAAGATCGCCCACGCGAATCAGCTCAAGAACGGGATCATTCCCCCCGGCACCGGGCTCACCGCCCGGCCGGCGCAGATTCCCTCGTGGGACAGCCACACCGCCGCCCAAAAGGCGCTCTTCTCGCGGCAGGCCGAGAACTACGCCGACTTCCTCGAACACGCCGACCACGAAGCCGGACGTATCGTCGATGCGATCGAGCAGCTGGGTGAGCTGGACAACACCCTGATCATCTACATCATCGGCGATAACGGTTCCAGCGCCGAAGGTTCGTTGGTGGGCACGCCCAACGAGATCATGAACCTCAACGGACAGCAGCCGACGGAAGCCGACGCGATGGCCCAGATGGACAACTGGGGAATGCCGGGGACGTCGCCGCACTACGCTGTCGGTTGGGCGTGGGCGGGCGATGCGCCGTTCCAGTGGACCAAGCAAGTGGCTTCACACTTCGGCGGCACGCGAAACGGTATGATGATCTCGTGGCCGAAGGTCATCAAGGATCATGGTGCGGTCCGGTCGCAGTTTCATCACGTCATCGACATCATGCCGACCCTGATGGAGATCGTGGGGATCGCAGAACCGAAGAATGTGAATGGATTCCCACAACGCCCGATCGAGGGAACGAGCCTCGCCTACACCTTTGCCAAGGAAAATGCGAAGGCCCCGAGCAAGCGCACCCACCAGTATTTCGAGATGCTGGGCAACCGGGCGATGTACGCAGACGGATGGATCGCGTGCTGCCGTCACGGCCGACTGCCGTGGGAAACCTCCGGTTCCGCCCCGTTCGCAGAGGACAAGTGGGAGCTTTACAACATCGCCGAGGACTTCTCCGAATCGGTGGATCTCGCCGCTAAGCATCCGAAGAAGCTGCGTGAACTCCAGGATCTGTTCCTGGCCGATGCCGCCCGGTACAACGTCCTGCCACTAGACGACACCTTCGCCGAACGAATGGACGTTACGCTGCGCCCCAGCTTTTTTGCCGGCCGATCGGTCGTCACGTTCTATCCCGGCATGATCCGTCTGCCGGAGGGAAGCGCGCCGAAGACGGTGTCGGTGCCGCACACCATCGTCGCCCCGGTCGAGATTCCCAAGGGTGGCGCGGAAGGCGTCATCGCCTGTCTCGGCGGCGACGCCGCGGGTTGGTCGCTCTTCTGCTGGGAAGGCAAGATCCGCTACCACTATAACTACTTCAACATAGCGCGCTACGACCTGATGTCGGAAAAGCCGCTGAGCCCGGGCAAGCACGTTGTGAGGGTGGAGTTCGCCCCCGAGAGCCTGAAGCCAGGTTGTCCGGCGAACGTGAAGCTGCTGGTGGACGACGTACAGGTCGCCGCCGGTCGCGTGGAGCGTCAGGTGCCCATGCGGTGCGGCACGGAGACGATGGACATCGGGATGGACTGTGTCTCGCCGGTCTGCCATGACTATGAGGAGAAGGGTCTGTTCCCCTTCACCGGCACCATCGAGTCCGTCACTTTCACGTTCCCCAATGTGCCCCAGCCGACCGGCATGGATCGGCTCAAGATGGCAACCCAGATGGACTGAGAGGAGAAAGAAAATGGCACTGAAAGAATACAAACCCGGATCAGCTTTTAACGGAGTTGCCGGGAGAACAGCCGATGTATCCAAACCAGCGTGGCCCGCACCGAATCGCGCAAAGGATGGCTCTCCGAACGTGCTCTTCATCGTGATCGACGACACAGGCTTTGGGCATTTGGGGTGCTATGGCAGTCCAATCAATACGCCCAATCTGGACGCTCTCGCCGCTGATGGTCTGCGCTATACCAACATGCATACCACGGCGCTCTGTTCGCCCTCGCGCGCATGCGTGATCACTGGACGCAACCATCACTCCAACGCCATGGCCTGCATCACTGAAGGATCGATGGGTTTCCCCGGCTCGAACGGCTACATCCCGTTTGAGAACGGCTTCCTGTCGGAAATTCTCCAACAGCAGGGTTACAACACCTATGCCATTGGCAAATGGCATTTGACACCCACTGAAGCGACATCGGCGGCGGGTCCTTATGATCGCTGGCCGCTTGGGAGAGGCTTTGAGCGCTACTACGGCTTCATGGGCGGCGATACGCACCAGTATTATCCGGAACTGACGAGCGACAACCACCAGGTTGAGCCTGAAAGGACGCCGGAAGAAGGCTATCACCTCTCGGAGGATCTGGCTGAAAAGGCCAAGGCGATGATCGCCGACTCAAAGCAGGTCGCGCCGAACAAACCGTTCTTTATGTACTTCGCCACCGGCGGCAATCATGCGCCGCACCATGCTCCGAAAGACTGGGCCGACAAGTACAAAGGCAAGTTCGACGGCGGCTGGGACGTCTATCGCGAGCGGGTGTTTAAAAAGCAGAAGGAGCTGGGGATCATCCCGACGAACACGATCATGTCCCGACACGATCCCGATGTGCAGGACTGGGGCTCACTCTCCAATGATGAGCGACGCCTGTACGCGCGCATGATGGAGGTTTTCGCCGGGTTCGTCGAGCACACCGACCACTACATCGGCGAGGTCATCACCTTCCTTAAGGAGATCGGCGAATACGACAACACTCTGATCATGGTGATCTCGGACAACGGCGCCAGCCCCGAAGGCGGGCCGACCGGATCGGTGAATGAAGGCAAATTCTTCAACAACGTACCGGACGATCTGAAACAGAACCTGGCCGCCATCGACGATATCGGCGGGCCGAAGTACTTCAATCACTACCCATGGGGTTGGACCCACGCCGGTAATACGCCGTTCCGCCGCTGGAAGCGCGAAACCTATCGCGGCGGCGTCTCCGACCCCTTCATCGTCTCGTGGCCCAAGGGCATCAAGGCAAGGGGCGAGGTTCGAACCCAGTTCGCTCACGCCATCGACATGGTTCCGACCGTGCTGGACGCGCTCGGTATCGAGCCGCCGACGGCAATTCGCGGCGTGACCCAGTCGCCGATACAAGGTTTCAGCCTGAAATCGTCCTTTGAGGACGCAAATGCCGAAGCCCTGCACGTCACCCAGTACTTCGAGATGTTCGGCCACCGGTCGCTCTATCACGACGGCTGGCGCGCGGTCTGTCCGTGGCCGGGGACCTCGTTCACGGAGGCCAAATACAAATTTGGCGACCCGATCACCTATGACGGGCTGATCAAACTCGATGCCGAGGGGTGGGAACTCTACAATCTCAAGGAAGATTGTGCAGAAACCAACAACCTCGCAAAGACGGAACGTGCTCGGTTGATAGCCATGATCGGCATGTGGTACGTCGAGGCCGGCAAATACGACGTCCTGCCGGTCGACAGCCGGACGACGGCCCGGTTTGGCATTGAACGGCCGCAGATCGCAATCGACCGCAAGAAATACGTCTACTACCCCGGCACGCAGATGGTCCCTTCCAGTGCGGCGCCACGCCTGGTCAACGTGCCTCACTCCGTGTCGGTGCACGCCAACGTTCCGAAGGGTGGAGCCGAAGGTGTGCTGTTCGCCATGGGCGGTAACGACGGCGGGTTCGTCTTCTATGTCCAGGACGGCAAGCTGACATATGGCTACAACTATGTCGCCGATCAACGGTTCAAGGTGGCCTCCACCGGTAAAATACCTGAAGGCGATCACATCTTCAGCTTTGAGTTCATCCCGACGGGCAAGGCTGACATTCCGAAAGGCAAGGGCGTGCCCGCCAAGATCAAGCTCTTCGTCGACGCCCACGAAGTCGGCAACGGCGACCTGCCCGTCACCATCCCGCTACAGCTGGGACTGGCGGCCGGCGTCGTCATCGGCTCCGACAGCGGCTCGCCGGTCATGCTCGACTACAAGCCGCCCTTCGCCTTCACCGGCACAGTGAAGAAAGCCTTGGTTGATATCACCGGCGAAGCCGTTGAGGATCTTGAGGCCAAGATGCGGATGTACCTGGCCCGGCAGTAAACTCGATCGCGACCGGCAGTCCAAACAGGCTGCCGGTCATCGAGCAGGTGAAATGATTCGCTTATGAAACACGTGGGCTGTCCGGGTGGGCTGATGGCCCACTAACAACACTAACAGAAGGAGTAATATTATGAATTCACAGTCGAAAAAGCAACCCAACATCCTCATCATTTGGGGCGACGATGTCGGCATCTGGAACATCAGTGCCTATCACCGCGGCATGATGGGCGGCAGCACGCCGAACATCGACCGCATCGGCAAGGAAGGCATGATCTTCATGGATCACTACGCCCAGGCTTCCTGTACCGCGGGACGCGCGGCGTTCATTACGGGGCAGTATCCGATCCGCGTAGGTTTGGCCACCGTCGGCCTGCCCGGTGCGGAACAGGGCCTGTCAAAGCTGGATCCGACGCTTGCGAATTTGCTCAAGCCGCTTGGCTACGCCACAGGGCAGTTTGGCAAAAACCACCTCGGCGACCGCGATGAGCACCTGCCCACCGCGCACGGCTTTGACGAATTCTTCGGTATTCTTTATCACCTCAATGCCGGCGAATACCCTGAGCAGTATGACTTTCCGAAAGACCCAGAGGTGGCGAAGCAATTCGCGCAGCGAGGCGTGATTCATTCGTGGGCGAAGCCTGATGGCACGCAAAGGATCGAGGACAAGGGTCCATTCGGGCGGGAGCGCCAGCGAACGATGGATGCTGAAATTCTTGTCGAATCCAAGCGTTTTATCAATGATGCAGTCAAAGCGGATAAGCCGTTTTTTGTCTGGCACAACACCACGCGGATGCATTACCGCACCAACCTTTCCAAGAAATACGAGGGAAAGTCCGGCTACGGCCTGTATGCGGACGGAATGATAGAACTCGACGACACCGTCGGAGAACTCCTCAAACAGCTTGATGACCTGGGCGTCGCGGACAATACGATGGTCATGTTCGCCACCGACAATGGCGCGGCCTTGAATAGTTGGCCCGATGGCGGCAATACCCCGTTCAGTGGTCAAAAAGGCGTGGGGGGCAAGGAAGGCTGCTTCCGCGTGCCTGTGCTCGTGAAGTGGCCGGGCAGAATTCCGGCGGGTACAACCACCGGCGAGTTCATGACCATGGAAGACTGGATTCCCACCATCATGGCCGGCGTCGGTGAGCCCAATCTGAAGGAAAAACTCCTCACCAGTTACAAGGCCGGCGACCAGACCTATAGCAAGATCCACCTCGACGGCTACGACCAGACCGACTTGATCACTGGCAAGGGCAAGTCCAAGCGCAAGGAGTTCTACTACTTCACGGAGACCAAGCTCCACGGCATACGCTACGGCGACTGGAAGTTCCTGTTCGTCAAGCAGGACAAGTGGTTCAACGGCGTCCAACAGGATATGGTTACGCCGCTCGTTACCAACCTGAAGCTTGACCCGTTCGAGCGCATGCACGAGGCGCGTGGTTTTGACGAATGGCAGGAGAACCACGCCTGGACTTATGCGCCCGCCTTCGCTCAGGTCGGCGTGTTGGTCAAGTCACTCAAAGAATACCCGCCGCGCATGGCGAGCCTGGACTTCAACATCGACGAAGCTATGAAGGCGCTCACGCCCAAGGGGGATTAACCGCTAATTCGCTTATGAAACACGCGGGCTGTCCGAGTGGGTAGCTCGCTACCTCCTCTAGGCCTAAGGTCCAATTGACGCTCATCGCCTCAAGGGGTACTGATAAGGGCAGAATAGAAAATGAACCCGTTCAAGCATCCCGTCCAAAGAATGTGGGGGCCTCATCTCGGCGCATCGGTAACGACAGACAGGGCCGGCGGTCCTAGCCAGACCTGCGGCTTCCGAAAATAAACTTAAGAGAAAAGGAGATCAAGACAATGGCTCAAGTACCTTTTAAAGGCGTGATCAAGCTCGATGTCCGGGATTCCGTTCCGGACTGGAAACCGTACACGCCAGTCAAAGCCCCTGCGGGCGCGCCGAATATTCTGTTCGTGCTTTACGACGACACCGGGCAAGCCGCCTGGTCGCCGTTCGGCGGCCGGATCAACATGCCGACGCTGCAGAAGCTGGCCGACAACGGGTTGATGTACTCGCAGTGGCACACGACTGCGCTGTGCTCGCCGACGCGATCCACGCTTCTGACCGGACGCAATCACCACCTCAACGGCTGTGCGGCGATCACGGAAGCGGCGACCGGGTTCCCCGGCGCACACAACCGCATCCCGGAGCAGTGCGCCACCATCGGCCAGATCCTGCAGGACGGCGGCTGGAGCACCTTCTGGCTGGGCAAGAACCACAACGTCGTCGAGACGGACTGTTGCCCGGGCGGGAGCCGCCAGCAGTGGCCGCTCAACAAGGGCTTCGACCGCTACTATGGCTTCCTGGGCGGAGAGACCAACAACTGGTATCCCGACCTCGTCGAAGACAACCATTTCATCGACCCGCCTTACACCCCGGAAGAGGGCTATCATCTCTCCAAGGACCTCGCCGACCAGGCGTTGCAGATGATCCGCGACCAGAAGGCCAGCAATCCCTCGAGGCCGTGGTACATGTGGTTCTGCCCGGGCGCCAACCATGCCCCGCACCATGCCCCGAAGGAATACATCGACAAATACAAGGGCAAGTTCGACGACGGCTACGAGGCGTACCGCGAGTGGGTCCTGCCGCGCATGATCGCCAAGGGCCTCCTGCCCAAGGGCACCCAGCTCACCCCGTTCAATCCCATGCCAAGCGATATCGCTACTCCGGCCGACCAAGTGCGCCCGTGGAATTCGCTCAGCGCCGACGAAAAGAAGCTGTTTTCCGGTTTGATGGAAGTCTACGCCGGATTCTCGGAATACACCGACGCGCAGGTGGGCCGCATCATCGACTATCTGGAGCAGAGCGGTCAGCTCGAGAACACCCTCGTCATCTACACGGCGGACAACGGCGCCTCGGGCGAGGGCAGCCCCAGCGGCTCGGTCAACGAGAACAAGCTGTTCAACAGCTACCCGGATGAATTGTCCGAGAACCTGAAGCTCATCGATAAGCTGGGCGGACCGGACACCTACGAACACTATCCCACCGGATGGGCCGCTGCCACCTCGACACCCTACAAGATGTTCAAGCGGTACTCGGAATACGCGGGCGGCACGTGCGATGCCCTGGTCATGTCCTGGCCCAAGGGCATTAAGGCACGCGGCGAGGTCCGCCACCAGTATCACCATTCCACCGACATCGTCCCGACCATTTTGGAGATCTGCGGCCTGGAGATGCCCAAGGTCTACAAGGGCGTGGAGCAGTACCCGCTCTCCGGCGTTTCCATGAAGTACACCTTCGACGCCAAGCCGGACGCTCCGACCACCAAGAAGCGTCAGTATTACTCTATGCTCGGCACCCGTGGCATCTGGGAGAACGGCTGGAAGGCTTCCGCCATCCACCCGCCGGCGCCATCGAATATCGGCAACTTCGACAAGGACGAGTGGGAGCTTTACCACGTGGACGTGGACCGCTCCGAGTCGAAGAACCTGGCCAAGGAGAACCCCGAGAAGCTCCAGGAGCTGATCAAGGCCTGGTTCGAAGAGGCGGAGAAGAACTTCGTGCTGCCGCTCGACGACCGTACCGTCGTCGAGATCCTCACCACGCCGCGTCCCACCGAAGAAGCGGACCGCGATAGGTTCATCTACTACCCGGGCACCGGTTCGGTCCCGGAGAGTGTGGCAGCTAACGTGCGCGGCCGTTCGTACAAGATCCTCGCCGACGTCGAGATCACCGATCCGAACTGCTCGGGCGTTATTTTTGCCCACGGTTCACGCTTCGGCGGCCACTCGCTGTTCATCAAAGACAAGAAGCTGTACTACGTCTACAACTTCCTCGGCATCCCGCCGGAGCAGAAGTTCGTCTCGCCTGAGCTCAAGCCCGGCAAGTACACGTTGGGTATGGAGTTCACCCGGGAGAAGGCGGGCCCGAACCACGAATCGGTGGGCACGACGAAACTGTATGTCGACAAGAAGGTCGTCGCGGAAGGTCCGATGCGCGCGCAGGTGGGCAAGTTCACGCTGTGCGGAGACGGCCTGTGCGTCGGGTTCGACAGCGCCGACGCCGTCAGCCACGAATACGCCGGCGCCAATCCGTTCAAGGGCGGGACGATCCTGTTCGTCGGCGTCACCACCGAAGGGAAGCAATACCTCGACCTCGAGACGCTGGCAGCGGGAGCGTTCGCCAGAGACTAAAGCTGATCAAGGATGATACGTCAGGACCGGCAGCCCGCTTGGGCTGCCGGTCCTTTTTTTTGACCGCAACGACGCTGGAGGAGACGATGAAAAAAACCTTTACCATCCTGCACACCAACGACCTTCACTCGAGTTTCATCGGCCTGGGGCCGGCCGCGGACTACACGCCGTTCACGCTCAACGACGACGCGACCCGGGGCGGGTACGCGCGTCTGGCCGGTTTGATTTCGCAGCGGAGGGAGGCGCGTGCTGATCAGGGGCCTGTGTTGGTGCTCGACGCGGGCGACTACAGCATGGGGACCCCGTTCGGTGCCGCCACTCGCGAGACGGGCGGCGAGCTGCAACTCATGTCCCTGATGGGTTACGACGCCACCACTTTCGGTAATCATGAATTCGACCTCGGGCCCGAGGGCTTGGTCAGGTCGATCGACGCGGCCGCCAAAACCGGCAGGGTTCCGGCGGTGGTCGCCTCGAATACCCACTACACCGGGCAAGGCGAAACGCTGGCCGACCTCCAGCGCCTGGCCAAGGCCGGGGTGATCCGCCGCCACATCGTGATCGAGCGCGGCGGTATTCGCTTCGGCATCTTCGGGGTACTCGGCAAGGAGGCCATCTTTTACACCAGCGGCGGTGCGGTTTCGTTCTCCGACGGGATCGAAGCTGCCCACGAGATGGTGAAGATCCTCCGCGAGGCAGAGAAGGTGGATCTGGTCATTGCGCTCAGTCACGGCGGTGTGGAGAAAGGGAAGGACGGGAGCATCACCGATGGCGACGACGTCCGCCTGGCCAAAGCCGTGCCGGGCATCGACGTGGTGATCGGCGGCCACAGCCACACGGAGCTGCAGAAGGCCATCATCGTCAACGGCCGCACCCCCGTGGTCCAGACCGGGAAGGAAAGCAATAACCTCGGCGAATTGGTGCTTACCCTGAACGGGGACAAACTGACGGTTGACTCCTACCGGCTCCACCCGATCGATGATACCATTTCCGGCGATCGGACCATCGCCGCCGAGATCGACAAGTTCAAGCTGGCTGTCACCGGGGCCGTATTCGCGTCCCGCGGTTATAGCATCGATCAGCCGCTGGCGATGGCGCCGTGCGACCTGCCGAACACGTTCACCGATATCGCGGCCGGTACCCTCCTGGCCAACCTCTGCACCGACGCCTTCAGAAAGGCCACGAAAGCGGACATCGGTTTCACCGCCAACGGGCTGTTGCGCACAAGCCTGACCCGGGGCAAGTCGGGTGTGCAGACGGTCTACGACGTGTTCACCGTGGCGCCCCTCGGCTACGGTGTCGTGGACACCACGGCCGGCAGCGCGCTGGTGACCGGCTGGTTCACCGGCCGGGAGCTGAAGCATCTGCTGGAGTTTTTCCTGGTGGACAACCCGGCCCATCCCGGCGAGTATTTCCCCCGCACATCCGGCATGCGGTTCCGCTACGATCCGTCGCGCCCGAGGTTCGACGTCGTGACGACCATCGAGCTGGGAGACCTGGATCGCGGCTACGAGGCGATCGACATCAGCGGGAGGGACGAGCGCCTGTACAGCCTCACCTGCCCCCTGATGCTTGCCGTGATCGTCGTGGCCATCCCCAAGTACACCAAGGGCCAATTGCCTCTTGTCCCGAAGAACAAGGCGGGCCAGCCGCTCACCTCGAGGGTAGAGGCGCTCGATGACCCGCGCAGCAGCTCGGCCCAACTGATGGCGCCCAAGGGCACCGTCGACAAGAGCAGTGTTGCCATGGGAGCGGGAAAAGACGCTGTCCAGGAGATCAAGGAATGGCAAGCGATCATGGATTACCTCCGCGGTCTGCCGGCCAAGAATCCGGGCGAACTCCCCATTATCCCAGTGGACGAGCGCGCCGCCGAGGTCCGGGCGATCAAGGTGGGCTGACGGGGGCATATATCGACAGCCCTGCAGGGCCTGAAAAGGCGCCGCGGGGATCATCCGATGAGGCCGCCAGCTTCCCCCATCTGGACTAAAGTCCAATTGACGTACACCCTCCTTAAGAAT
>Ga0315273_10002655_pt1 | contig 21185 bp, 14 predicted proteins | sample YL17G02_0_MG_FD_205753 | JGI IMG/M metagenome (GOLD analysis project Ga0315273, IMG submission 205753) | Sediment microbial communities from Yellowstone Lake, YNP, Wyoming, USA - YL17G02_0 | ecosystem: Environmental > Aquatic > Freshwater > Lake > Sediment | place: USA: Wyoming | collected... | reverse complement strand
AGATATGTGAGGGGCTATGGATCGTCGCCAGTTTCTTCAAACCAGCGTCGCCGGACTAGTGTTGTCGGCCACCCGTGGCCATAGCGCCCTATGCGCCGACTTGCCGCCGATACGGGTTGGCCTGATCGGCTGCGGATGGTACGGCAAATCCGACCTGTTCCGGCTGATTCAGGTGGCGCCTGTCGAAGTAGTCTCGCTGTGCGATGTCGATAAGAAAATGCTCGCCGAGTGCGCGGAGATGGTTGCCCAGCGCCAGGCTTCGAAAAAGAAGCCCAGGATCTTCACCGACTATCGCGAAATGCTCAAAGAGAAAGAGCTGGACATGGTCGAAATCGCCACGCCGGATCACTGGCATGCCCTGCCCATGATCGAGGCCATCAAGGCCGGCGCCGACATCTATGTCCAGAAGCCGATCAGCGTGGACGTCGTCGAAGGCCAGGCCATGCTGGCCGCGGCGCGCAAATACAAACGGGTCGTGCAGGTCGGAACCCAGCGCCGGAGCACGCCGCATCTCATCGACGCCCGCAACCTGGTCAAGGAGGGGAAGCTCGGCACCGTCGGCCTGGTAGAGATTTATTCTTATGGCCCGGGGCGCGCCAGCAACCCGCAGACCGCGCCTGTTCCCGACACCCTCGACTGGGAATTCTGGGTGGGACCGGCGCCGATGATGCCTTACAGCCCCGAGATCCAGCGCAACTGGCGGGCCTTCATGGAATTCGGCAACGGAACCATCGGGGATATGGGCATCCACATGTTCGATATGGTGCGCTGGTTCATGGATCTGGGCTGGCCGAAACGCATCTCCTCGTCGGGCGGCATCCGGGTTCTCAAGGGCGGAAAGTCGAACATCGCCGATGCCCAGACGGCCATATTCGAGTATGACGATCTGACCATCGTGTGGCAGCACCGCCGCTTCGGTCCCGCCCCCGATCCCAACTACTTCTGGGGCGCGACCCTCTACGGCGACCAGGCGACCCTCAAGGCCGGCGTCATGGGCTACGATCTTATACCTGCCGGGAGAGGGGCCCAGCCCGTTCACAAAGACGTCACCTACGAGCTGGAGCAATACCCCGAGGACAAGACGGAGGCGCGGCTGGAGCGGCACGTGGCTCCGGCGATCCGCGGCCACATGAAGGATCTCCTGGCGAACATGGTCTCGCGCGGGCGGCCGGTGGCCGACATCGAGGAGGGGTACATCTCCTCTTCGTGCTGCATTCTGGCCAATATTTCGATGCATCTCGGCCGAACCCTGGCTTGGGATGCGTACCAGGGAGCGATCGTGGGCGACGAAGAAGCCAACCGCCTGCTGCGCCGGCCTTACCGAAAGCCCTGGCTTCATCCTGAAGCAAAAAGCGTCTGATTTCCGCCAGGGCTAAGCCGCCGCCTCCGGCGGTGCGACTCGAAGTGGATTTACGGTTCCAGCGTTGGCTGAACGACATGAGCTTTTGATATGAAAAGCGAGCGAATCGCTGCCAAACGACGCCCCTGCCGGGGCTTATCTTATGGGGAGCGTGCCACCCCGGGCTGCGCTTCGCTTGCCCGGAGCTATCGTCCTGCCCCCCTCCGGGGGGCCTCATGATGCCACCCGCTCTGCGGGAGGAGGCTCAATTCGAGGGAGGAGCGCTATGGAGTGCAGGAAGGATCGCAACAGCCGCAGCTGCAACTGTACCTACGAACCCTGCCCGCGCAAGGGCATGTGCTGCGATTGTCTGAGCTATCACCGGGAAAGCCGGGAATTGCCCGCATGCTTTTTTCCGGCCTCGGCCGAGCGGACTTATGATCGCTCGTTCGAGCACTTTGCCCGTCTCCTTGCAGCCGGCAAGGTCTAAGGAGATGAAAAAATGACAACCAAGGGCGCGCAGATTGTGGGCAACGGCGACACGCCCTGCCGCCGCGTCGCGATTCTGGTGGGCGCCTCAGCCGGAAGATCACAGATCGATCTCCTGGCCCGGCCCGATATCGATGCCGTGATCGCCGGGGATATCAACGAATGGGAAGGTTGCGAATACGTGCGCGATGCCGTGTCGGCAAAAATGAACAAAGGATTTATTGTCCTTGGTCACGGTCGCGGCTCTATAAGCCTGCGGCGGAATACGCGCCCGGATTTGCGACGCACCACACTAGAACTTCTCCCGCGTCTTTGCCGCAAAGTCCCCTTCCACGGGCGACAGGCGGTAGCGATAGGAGTGGGGCTTGTCCGAAGGGATTCGATAGGGCTGCATCGGCAGTGCATTGAAACTCCAGCTGTCGATGCCGCCGACACCCATCTGTTTCCAGTCGAGATTCAGAAAAGTCTCGGGGTGGGATTGCATCTGGAACGTGTATCCGGCACGCTCCATGTCGTCCTTGGTGAAGTGCCGCGCCGCCACGCTGAGCGCCGGGGCGCCCACGGCAAGAAGACCCACGCCTTGTAGGTTCGTCAGCGCCACCCAGCGGACGTCGGTCTTGTTTCCGTTTTCCTGCGGCCGCATGTATTCCACCCACTCCCGGGCGACCGTCGACTTGTAGACGCCGATGCGTTCGAACTCGCGGTCGATGTAGGTCTCGATCGGGCCGCGGCCGTACCACGTCAGGCTTTCCAATCCCGGCGCAACCACCAACTCGTTCCCGAAGCGCGGCATCATGGCGCGCTTGTCGGCGCCTGGTTCGTAGCTGGTTTCCACGACGATGTCTCCGCTGCCATGCACCGTGAGTGTCATGGCGATGGAAGCGCCGATCGCGGGCAGCTGTGCCTTTACGATGATTCTGGCAGTCCGCTCGTCCACCTTCGCCACTTCGGCGCTTTTCACCTCCCATGACGAGCCTGCGTTGCTCCACAGCTTGATGTTGCGCGCAGGGTCTTTTTCGGCGGCCCCGGCCATGGATTTCCATGCGCCCGTATCGTTATCGGTAACGGCGCGCCAGAAATCGGGGCGCGGGCCGCGTTCGAGCAGGGTGGTGTTCTTGTAGACATAGGACGTGATTACGCCGTACCTCTTGCTGAAACGCAGCGTGAATTTCGCGCCCTTGATCATGGCGGAATCGGCGTCTTCCCGGATGCTCAGCGGCTCGGATGCGGTGAAATCCGCGGCCGGCGCCGGAAGCTCCACGGGCAGTTTGAACTGCTCCCAGGCAATCTCATGTCCCCTCTTTGAGTAAAGCGTATCCGACTTCTGGGTGAAGCTGAGGTTCAGCCAGTATTCGACTCCAGGTTTCGCGTCGATTTTCGGAAGAGGGAACGTGAACTCCTTTTCATCGCCCGGAGCGATATCGAGTTCCGGCAGATTTCCGGAAGCGATTATGGTTCCTTCTGCCGTCACCGCCCATGAGCCTTCGGCGGCATCCCTGGCGTTGGTGAACTGCCACCAGTTCCTGATCTTGATCCTGCCCGCGGCGAGGTCCGACGGAGACGCATGCAGGTAGCGGTAGACATACTTGATGGCCCAGAGCCCTGGGTGCGGCGTTCGATTGGCGCTCACCAGTCCGTTGTTGTTGAAATTGTTGTCGTTGCGAACGCCGGTCTTGTCCTCCCACCAGCCGCCGTAGGCGTAGAAGTACTGGGATGCCGCGTTCGTCCTATATTCGCCCGGCATGGGCAGGCGGATACCCTGATCCACCCAGTCCCAGACGAACGCGCCTTGCGCGTTGGTGCCCGAGCAGAAAAGGTCCCAGTACTCCTTCAACCCCCCGCTGGAGTTGCCCATCGCGTGCGAGTATTCGCACAGGATCAGGGGCATTTCCGGACGCTTCGCCGCAAGCTGCTTCGTCCGCTCCGGGCTGGGGTACATGAACGAGTTGATATCGGAGTTCGATCCGCCCTGAGAGGACGAACCCTCGTAATGGTACGGACGCGACGGGTCTCGCTGCTTCGCCCACTCGTAGGTCAATTTGGCATTCAATCCTTCGCCCGTTTCGTTGCCCATCGACCAGAAGACCACCGACGGGTGGTTTTTATCGCGCTCCACCATGCGCTGCACGCGATCCATGAACGCAGTTGTCCATTCGGTGCTGTTTATCAGCCGGTTGTTCGGATCGTTGCCGTAGTGGTGCGCCTCGATGTTTGCCTCGTCCATGACGTAGAGTCCGTACAGGTCGCACAGATCGTACCAGTCGGTATGATTGGGGTAGTGTGAGGTTCTCACCGCGTTGACGTTGAACTGCTTCATGATCTCGATGTCTTTGATCATCGAAGCGCGGTCCACGGTCTTCGCGTTGATTTCGGAGTGCTCGTGACGGTTGACGCCCTTGATGAGCACCGGCTTGCCGTTCAGCAGGAATCGCCCGCCTTTGATCTCCACCCTGCGGAAGCCCACGCTCTGGGGGATCACCTCGATCACGGCACCCGCGGCGTCTTTCAAGCTGAGCAGCAGGTGATAGAGATACGGCGACTCGGCGGACCACTTCTTCACTCCGGGCGCCTTGATGGCAAGGCGTGTAGTCGGTGCGCACGGGGCCTCGGCCCTTCCTGCGCTCCGGCCTGCGGCATCAAACAGATCTGCGGACAAGGCGCATTTTCCCGGACTATTGACCTCGGCTGCAATCTTCAGCTCGGCGTCCTTGTAATCGGCATCCAGCTCGGTCTGAATCTCGAAATCGCGCACGTGCTGTTCTGCCGTCGACCACAGGAACACATCTCGGTAGATGCCGCTCATGCGCCACATGTCCTGGTCTTCCAGAAACGCGCCGTCGCCGAATCGGTAAACCTCCACGGCGAGCAGGTTCAGACCGGGCTGCAGGTGAGGCGTGATATCGAACTCCGCCGGTGTGCGGCTGTCCTCGTTGTAGCCGATCTTGACCCCGTTCACCCAGGCGTAGAAGGCGGAGTCCACCCCTGCGAAGTGCAGGTAAACCTTGCGCCCTTTCCAGGCCAGGGGCACGGAGAAGCTCTTGCGGTAGGAGCCGACCGGGTTGAAGTCTTTCGGCACGTTCGGAGCTGCCTTAGGGTCCTGCGGCCAGGGGTAAATGATATTGGAGTAAATCGGGATGTCGAAGCCGTGCATCTGCCAGTTCGAAGGAACGGGAATCGTCCGCCATGCGGCGTCATTGAACTCCGTGCGATAAAAATCCAGCGGCCGGTCTGCCGGGCGCATCGTGCCCTGGAATTTCCAGGCGCCGTTCAACGATTGGTGCCACGGCGATTGTGACGGTAGCCCGGCTTTGGCCAGCTCCCCTGTCGGATACACCATCATGGTTGCGTGCGGTTTTTCGGTACCGATCTTCACGATGGCGGGATTGTCCCATTCCGGGCGGTCTGCGGCCCAGCGGGTGGTCAACAACAAGCTCAAAACAGCGATTAACGTTCGGATCATGATAGCCCCCGATCACTCCTCATTCGGTCATGTGACAGCAAACGGCATCCTCGATCCCCATGTCTATAACATCGAAGTTGTGCTCGATCACGATGACGAGCTTTTTCTTGAGAATTGCGAGGGTGATGCCCTTGAGGTTGCGCTCCCTTGCCCCGGCAATCCTGATGCTGTCGGCCACGGTTGTCCTCCTCTTCGAATTTCGCTCAGCGCAGGACAGAGGTAAATCGGAATGCCCCCGAGCCAATAGCGAACACCGCCGAACCCCCTTCCATGCGCAGAAACTTCACAGCCATGGCCTGTTCAGCGGGCACGCCGCCTTCGCGCACGGACGAGGCTTCAAGCGCCGGCAGATAAATGGTGGCAGTCGTATTCGGCGGGATGGTCACGTCACAGGCGAAGGTTCCGGCAGCGCGCCGCCACTCGCTTCGTAGGACACCGCGCGCGGTTTTGTGGCTGGCCTTTACCCAGGTGATGTCTCCGACGGGAGAGGGACGAAGCACGATCTTCTTGAAGCCCGGGCCGCTTTCGTCTGGCTGTATTCCGGCGAGGTCGTGGTAGAACCACTCCATGATCTGCCCGAGCATGAAGTGATTCTGCGAGGCGTGGGGCGCCGTATCCCAGGCTTCGGTCAGGCTGGTGGCGCCGTGGGCCAGTTGATAGCCGTAACCCGGCTTCTCCGACTGGTTGTTCATATCGAAGATCACGTCGGAACGTTCGCCGTCGGCAAGGGCGCGCAGCAGGTAGCGGTAGCCGATGTCGCCGGCCGTGACGGAGTTTCCGCGCCCGCGCACATCGCGGACCAGCGCCTCGAGCACAGCCGGGCGCCGCGCAGGATCGGCGAGACCCAGTACGAGCGGCAGAGCCTGAGCGGTCTGCGAGCCGGTGGCATAAACGCCGCTTTCCATATTGATGAACTTGCGGTTGAAGGCGTCCTTGATCTCCGCAGCCAGCCCATCGTAGCGCCGCGCGTCGGCCGGCATCCCCAGGTGCCCGGCAATCCGGGCCAGGGAACGGACGCACTCGTAGTAGAGCGCTGTCGCGGTCAGCGGTGCGGGCGTGAGTTGGGAAGTGCCCGGGCTTTTCGGACCGATGTCGAACCAGTCGCCCAGCCCATGCGAAACGATGTGCCCCTCCGAGCGGCTTCCAAGGTAGGAGACGTAACGCTGCATCGCCGGGTAGTAGCGCCGCAGGGGTGCGTCGTTTCCGGTCCAGACAAAATGCTGCCACGCGGCGAGAATCAACGCGCTTCCCCATTCCGGCGAGTCGCGGAAGCCTCCGCTGAAAATGACATATTCAGGTGCGATGTCGGGCACAAGTCCGTCCGCCTGCTGCGCGTCGGCCATGTCTCCGAAGGTCTTGGCATAGAGCCGCGCAAGGTCAAACTCGTAACGCAGCGAGGGGCCGTTGAGGTGGTATTGCTCCAGCCAGCCGAGCTTCTCGCGATGCGGGCAGTCGGTGATGACATGAGCGAGATTGCTGCGTTGAGCCCAGCGCACGAGGAGGCGGATGCGGTTGAAAAGATCGTTCGAGCACGTGAATTCGCCGGCGGTGGGCGAGTCGGAGTGCACTACCAGGGCCTCGATCGATTCGATCGCCGGCAACGGCGCCCCCTCGGGAGCGGTCAGCTCTGCCTGAAGGTAGCGGCTGCCATGGTAGAAGAACTTCGGAAACCACTCCTCAGCCTCGGATCGGCCCGCCAGGGTGTACTGCCACCATGCGTTTCCGCCGCCGGCTGAACGGCGGTCGACCGAGCCGTCGGGGCGCACCAGCTCAGCCGGGATTATTTTCACCGCGCTGCCTGCCGGGCCGCGCACGCGCAGCCGCGGCATGATGGAGGCGTTCTGGCCGAAGTCGTAGACCGCGACTCCGGGCCGCAGCTGGCGCACCGCGGCCGGCTTGAGGCTCTCGAAGCCGCGGAAGGGCGGGGAAGCATGCGTAATGCCACGCAGCGTCCCGCCGGGGCCGGCGGTCTCGACCGCGGATGTCCACTTGGAGTCATTGAATCCGGGGCGGTTCCATCCCGCAGGCTCGCGGCGCGCGTCATAGTCTTCGCCGCCGTATACGTTCGAAAACGTGATGGGCCCGGGTGTCGCGCGCCAGCGTCTGTCGGTGATCACCGTTCCCACCCTGTCGCTGTAATCCAGGCGGATCTCGCCGAAGGCCGCCAGCGGCCGGAAAGTCGATATGAACTTGACGTAGCGCCCCTCCTGCACGTTGTACATTCCGCCGGCGAGGCAGAGCCCCATGGCATTGGTCCCCGGTCGCAGCAGCCGGGTGATGTCGTACGTGTCGTAGAGGGCGGTCTTGCGGTAGTCGGTCCAGCCCGGCATGATGAGGCCGGCTTCGGCGGGTGCGCCGTTCACCGTCAGCTCGTAGTGCCCGAGCCCGCTCACATGGATGAGGGCCCTGCGCAACCCCGGCGCGATTTCAAATTCGCGGCGCAGGAGCAGCGTGTCGTTTGCGCGCGGATTCATGCCCGGAATGCCGAGGCCGTCCGTGATGGCAGCCGCCGTCCACGGGGCCTGTTCAATGCTGTCGCTTGCGGTGACCACGGCGCCAGCCGCGACGTTTTTCCCGCCCGAGATGATCTCGACCTGACTCAGTGCGAGACAGGGCTTCTTCTCGCTGACGCGCAGCTTCGTGGCGGTGAGCCGCACGTACCGGGCGCGGATTCCTCCTGCGGGGAGCCGGATCACCGCGGCCCAACCCTCGGGGTAATCCTTGGCGGTCTGATCGGCGATCGTCATCGACGCGCGAAACTCCGGATGGTCGGCGGCCTCGACCTTGAATCGGCGCGGGAAGCCGAGCAGTTCCGGCGCGCTGTGGCGGAGCGCGTGCAGCCGCACGGCGTCGATCGGGAGGGATGCGCCGAGGTCGATCTGCACCCACTTCACCGAGTTTTCATCGGCGGCGTCCTGCGTGCGAAATCCCAGCCGCGGTCGCACCCAGCGCAGGAGGCCGGGATCCGTGATCCAGCGGGTTCCGGGGTTCCAGTCCTTTCCTGCCAGCACACCCATGGTCCAGGTCGCGGCCGGGCTCCAGTCCGAGGCTCTTCCACCTGCGTCCCAGATGCGCACTTTCCAGAAGACTTGCTGGGAGGAGACGAGCGGTTTCCCGGCATAGGGCACGTCAAGGGTCGCATCGGATGCGACGCGCCCGCTGTCCCACCGGTCGCCCTGGTTTTGATTGAGCCTGGTGCGGGAGGATGCGACAAGCACCTGGTAGGCGGTTTGGGCTTGCCCGCGCGCTTCGGAGCGGAAGAGCCAGCTCAGGCGCGGCTGAGGCACATCGATGCCGAGCGGTTCGGGAATCAGCTCGCAGCGCAATTCGACGGGCGCGAGCGTCTCCTGCGCCCAGATTGCCGTCGCCACCAGCACAAAGATGATTGAGATGAACAATTGCTTCAGATATCGCATGTCTGCTCCGGTTCGAATTTCGCTATAATGTTACAAAAAGTGTCATACTGGTTAATAGAATCCCATTGGTGTCTGCGCGCGGAAACGGGAAGGGGAATGCTTATGAACCGCACCATGGACCGAAGGCGGTTTATTGCAGCTGCCTCGCTGGGTGTCTCGGCAACGCCGCCCCTTATTGAAAGCACTTATGGCACGACCCTGCTGTTCGAACGATCCGATCGTCGTGCTGATGCGCCATTCAATGTCAAGGTCCGCAATCCGCTCCTGCGCACGCCCTTGTCGCTCATCATCGACGACTCCTGCCCGGTGATCAACAAGGCCTATTACTGGATCCAGCAGCGGCACGAGTGGCGGTTGCGGAATCGCCCGAACTCGGCTCCCTCGGGTTGGGAAATCCACTACGACAAACTGGGGCAGATGCCGAACACCGTGGCCGCGTCTTTCGCGGCCAGATGGGGCGAATGGTGCGGCGAGCAGGGAATCCGGGGCAAATTCAGCATGATTCCTTTTCCGGCAGGCATGGGAAGAATCGACCGGGGTTTTCCCGGGTTTCCCGACAGCGAACTGAGCGAGTGGCTGCGCGTGGTTAAGGAAATCATCCGGCCCAATTTCGATCTCACGCCCGAAATGCTGACGCACACGCGCGTCGTGGACCTCAAAACCTGGCAACTGACGGAAGACTGGGAACAGGAGGAGTGGGCGGATCCTCCGGTGGAGAAGTTGACGGAATACATTGCGACCGCCATGCAGCTGCTTAAGAACGCGGGTATCGCCTGTGAAGGGGTCACGAGCCCCGGGGCTTTCGGCAAGAAGAAGGAGGGGGCCTATGCCCGGGCGGTGCTGGACGCGTCGCTGCGCGTCAACAACAATCCGCGCCCGTTCTATTTCCTCCATCTCGCAGACGACAGGATGCCGGATGTGCCGATCTGGCATGCACAGCGGGAGAAGGGCCTTGCCGTGGCCAGCATCGTCGGCTGCGCGGGAGACTGGTTCGGGGCCACCGGCTACGACACAGCCGACGCCGATCTCTTCATTGCCCCGGATCTCCAGGGTGGGCGGGTTCCGGCTGTGCTCAAGCAGGAGCTTCCCTGCGTCATGGTGGGTCACTGGCCGTGTTTCAGCGTGAATGACGGGGTGGGATTCAAGGTTTTGAAGGAAGTGAAGCGGCGGCTGGATCGCTATGATCCGGACCGGACGCAGACGATCTGGATGAAGAACAGCGAGATCGGGCACTACTGGATGGCGAGGCAGTTGAGCAGTATCAAATCACAGGAAGGGGCCGTTCAGATCGAGACGCGTTTCCCGGCAACGAACTTTACCCTTTCGATCGACGTTGCCGCCCGCCGCGTGCAGGTCAAGGGTTCGGATCTGCGGCAGGTGCAGTCCCGCCGGGACTTCCGCTCCGGGACTTTCCTGGTCGAAGACAAACAAACGCTCATAGCCTTTGACCTCCCCACAGGCACCACCGATCTTGCCGTCGGATAAGAGATAAGGTCAGTGGGGGTCGGCCCCAATGCTGTTAATCTAAGCAATCATCAAAAAACTTAGCCGCGAATTACACGAATCTAACGAACAAGATCCAGGTTCTGGAAGGAGAATTTGGTTTATTCGTGTAATTCGTGGCTGTCGAATTTGTCGATGCCCCCGCCGACCTCTTCGTCCGGCGTAAACGCCGGCGCGAGCGGGCCGCGTGGAATCTGTGGATTCTGCCGGAGCGTATCCACCAGTGTCATGATCGCGGCGACTCCGGCTTTGTCATCCGAGCCGAGCAGGGTCGTACCGTCCGAGGTAATGATGTCGTCGCCGATCATTTCTTTCAGAACGGGATTGCGGGCGACCTCGATCACCTGTGAGGGATCGCCCGGCAGCATGGCGTAGACAATCCCGAATGGGCTCACCCGGACGGTTTTCACGTCAAGCCGGCGCAGTTCATCGGCCAGCAGGTTCGCCAGGTCCAATTGCTTGCGCGTGCTTGGAACGGTTTTCTGGTCCTCCAGGGAATGCGTGTCGATCTTCCCGTAGCGCACGAATCGATCGACGACCGATTCCGAGGGCGCTTTGACCTGCGCCGGAGCTGATGCCGCCATGATGGAGACCAGGCTGAACAGGAACGGCGCGATTCTCTTCATATACAAAGTCATTCAACTTCCCGTGGTTCAAGCACCAATTTCAGACCATCCAAAACCTGACGCACCCGTTTTCTCGTTAATGATCCGATATGCTCCGCCAATTCTTGCTTTTCGACCGTATAAACTTGCGTAACATTGACTACACTTGCTTTGGACAGATTGGCCTCTCCTTTTTCCAATAAGACATTTCCTGGAGCATCGGCCCGTTTCAAATTGGAAGTCAGGGCACAAACTACCACGGTCCTAAGCTTGCTCATATTAAACACGTTGTTCTGAATCACGACGTGAGGATGACGATATCCGGGCTCAGAGCCGCCCGGCTCCTCCAAATCAACCCAGAAAATGTCTCCTTGATTGATCACCATTCCCCCTCCGTGTGACGGCGATGGGTGCGACGCATTTTCCGCCGCACTCCCCCTTCATTCAAATCCTGATCGCCGGCGTACACGGCGTTGAGCCGGTCCAACAACCTGCGGTTTTGTCGACGTTCAATATAGTCTTGAAGGGCCAATACAAACAACCGGCTGCGCGACACCTTCATCGACCGCGCCAATTCTTCTGCCGATTCGAATAACTGCTTTTGCAGCGAAATCGCGGTTTTTACCATGGCCATCCGGTTATACCATCCTTTCTACTTTTAGTATAACCATCAGATCATTTAAATACCACCCGTTGCAGAGGATGATTGAGGGGGCAGGGGGTCGGACCCGGGCAAACCGTTGTGTTAAAGAGATGACCTCGAAAAGATTTCCTACTGACGCGACAGACGTCAAGCATGCCGACGAGCCAAAGTGATTAATGCGGGACCTCTTCCACCGCTGCCTCACAGTCGCGGCTCTGTGGACCGTGCCAAAACAGAGCCGCGCGCGTGAGCAAGCGGCGGGAAACGATCCTGTGCGGAATCACTGGTTGCCCGACTCCATTTTCGCCTGCAGAGATTTTAGCCGGTCCGGCGATCCGGTGAACATCCCAGCCGGGAAGCGGCGGAACTTCACGATCTCCCGATAGATGGCATCCTGTTGGTAGAGATCGAGCCCCAGGCCGGCCAGATACTGGAGTCGCAGATTCCGGTCGCGATTGATCTGCGCATCGCGAAACCACGGTTCCAGGTCCTTTCCCATGCCTCCGAAGGTTGAGAACAGATCCTCCGCGTTATAGAAATAGATGTCTCCCAGCGAGAGCACCAGCGGTGCATATTCGGGGAGGGTCAGGCGATCCTCTGTCGCCTCCAGATCGATCCGTGTCGGCTCGACCTGTCCCAGCAGCACGAGGTCATAGCCCTCTCCCTCCTCGGTCGTATTCAGCCAGACGCTGCCGTGGGGAAAGACCTCGAAGAAGGTCGCGAATTCGCTCTTCACTGCCGACAGGCTGCTCTGGTAAAGCTGGACAAAGACCGTGACGACGCCACCCGGGTTCAGGTGCTGTTTGAGCAGTTCAAAGAACTCCTTCGTATAAAGAGTCGCGGCGCCTTTCACCCAAGGGTCGAAAGGATCGGAGGTGATGGCGTCGAATTTGTCCCGCGTCGTGTTCACATAGTGGCGCGCGTCGTCGATCACCACGCGGACCTTCGGATTGCGAACGACATTGAAGTTGTGCTGACCGAAATAAGTCGACGCCACCTGCGGCACGAGCCGTTCGATTTCGGCAATGATGACTTGTTCCACCGCCGGGTCGATGCTGACGGCGCCGGCCGTCACCCCCGCGCCGCAGCCGATGACGAGCACGGAGCGAGGGTGCTCCGGCACAAGCGTGGTCAGGTGTCCCAGCATCCGCTGCAGCCCCATGTCCCGGGGTTCGCTGGATGCCTGAACTTTGCCGGCGTTGTGGTACATCAAGACGCCGTTCGGAAGACGGGAGACCGCCATCGACGAGTTCATCCCCTCCCCCACATAGAGGAACTCCCCCGACATGCCGGCAAATTTTGCGGCGTTGCGGCCGTATCCCACCAGCAGCCCCGGCACGGGTGATGCGGTCCATCCCAGCCAGCCGGCGAGGATAATCGTCGCCATTGCAGGTACGATCTTGCGATAGCGGGATCGATGCATGCCGTGCTCGCCCGACCCGGCGGACGCGAGCATGAGCACTGCGCCGGCTGCCGCCAGACCCATCATGATGCGCTGGGCGCCCTGCGTGCCCAGCCAGCCCATGATGAACAGCGACGCGCCGAGCGCCCCGGCGATTGCTCCTGCCGTATTGGCGGCATAGACGGCGCCGGCAAGGCGGCCGGGGTCCCGCCTCCGCTCGGCCAGGCCGGCCAGCGCCAGAGGGAAACTCGCTCCCCACAGGCAGGCAGCCGGCAGAACCACGCAGAGGCATTTTGCGAAATCAGAGAGGAACCGCCCCTCAGCCGCAGCATTCAACCGGGAAAAAATCTGCCAGTAGGGAATCACCTGCATTGCCGCGTGCCCCGCCCATGCGATGCCTCCGAGGAGCAGCAGTTGGCAGCAGCCAAGCAGAGCGCGAACATTCCCTTTCGAGCGGGACAGCGCCGATCCGATGCCGCTGCCGATTCCGATGCCCAGCAAAAACGCGGCGAGGATGAGTGAAAACGTGTACACGGTGGCTCCAAACGCGAGCGACAGGAGCCGGGTCCAGACCACCTCGGCGCAAAGGGCGGTCATGCCGGACAGCGCAATGGCCAGAAGCACCGGCCATGATCTGCCGGGCGCCAGCTCGTGCGCTTCAGCTTCTTCGACCGGCACGCTGTGCGGGGTCGCCCTCGATAATCCCAGCGACGCCAGCGCCACGAGCAGATTGAGGGCCACTGCCACGGCAGTGGCGGTCGCCACATCGTGCAGGCGCAGAAGGTAGAATCCCGCGAGCAGGCTGCCCAGCACGGCCCCCGCGGTATTACCGCCGTAGAAGAATCCCAGCCACGACATGCCCTTCGGTGTTGATTCCACCCAGCGCGCAATGGCCGGGAGGGTGGCGCCCATCAGCAGCGTGGGCGGCAGCAGGCAGACCGCGCTGAGCATTCCGCGGAAGAGCAGACCGGCCATTCCTTGGCCGCCGATGGCGGTGTAAAGCCCGCCCGCGTAGGGCAGCCCGAAAAAAATAAACAGCCCGAACACGCCGATGCCGATCTCGAGCAGGGCGTACACGTGCAAGGGATGCGCCCGCACCGGAATGACCCGGGACAGGATGAGGCTGCCGATGCACATCCCGTCCATGAAGGCGCCCAGCAGCACGCCGATCGAGATTGCGGAAGAGCCGATGATGAGCTCCAGCATCTCGAACCACACCACCTCGTAGATCAGGGCGGCGCACCCGCTGCAGACGAAGAGCAGGAGCAGCAATGGAAGATAGCGATGGGGTGGAGAAGGGTCTGCCGGTGTGCCTTGGTTTTGCTCGCTCATCTCGAGATATGACTCAGGAATCAATCAACGGTTCGCGAAACTGGGGAACGCCTCCCTGCATTTTACAGGGGGACCCGCCGGCCGTCGCCTGGAAACACTCGCGGGGAGGTTGCTGCACCCCCAAGAACCCCGACGGAAAGCCGGCGCCACTCTCCTGAAGAGCCAGTCAATTCGGAGATTGAGTAGACCGTTCCCGAATTATAGAATCGCGTCCGCAGTCAGGAACTCCACCATGTCCATTGTAACCGCCAGTTTTTCGCCGGATGGGAAAATCCTCATCACGGGAAGCCTCGAGGGATATCTCGTCGAATGGAATGGCGTATCGGGCGAGAAGCGCCAAGTGCTTTTGGATCCCGATGGCGTCGCGGATGATCAGCCGCGGGTTTGCTCCATCGAAAACGGCGTTCATGTCGAAGGACCGTTCGGGCCACACCGGGCCATGCCTCTACAAAACCGCCACGGGTGAAAGGGTCAGCTGTCTTCATTGGGATATGACAAGAGCCCTGGACTATTCCCCCGACGGGAAACTGCTCGCGACCGGTGATGACTTCGGTGACGATGACCGCGGCACTACTGTCGCCGCCGCGCCAAGAGACTCCGGGCACCCGCGCATTTGTCATTTTTCATGAGTGTTGCTCCGAAATTCCGGTGAGAGCCTCGCCCCGAACTGCCAACCGCAAAGACCACGAAGACCTCAAATAATCTGTCATCCAGGCATGTTTCTCGCAGGAATCATTCTTCTTTGATGTCTTCAGGGTCTTCGTGGTTTGATTTTCGGGATCAATTGCCGACCGGGCGTGCACCACGTCCTGCTGGTGTGAGAAGGTGCCGTAACCGGAAAATATTTGGACGGCCTTACGATTGTCACCGGCGCGCCGCCGCCGGCCTGCGATCGATCGCCCCGGAGTCGCGCGCTGAATCGATGAGATTCTGCTCCCTTAAAAACTGAAGGACCTTATCCGCAACAATCCGATTGCCGGCAGGCGTCCAATGCCAGCCGAGCCTGCGATAACACAGATCGGTCGCGACCTCGACATATGGGATCCTTTGCCGATCGAGGTGTTTCATGAGCTCCAGCGACGGTCCGGAGCGTTGGGTCAATCCTACTGCAAAACGCGCACCCTGTTGTTCGGCGCACTCCCGGACAGCAGCGATCAACTCCCGCGTCGGAGAATAGTCATTGACGATTTCGGGATTCCGGCATTGAAAGTAGAAGCTCTCCAGCCTGCGCAGCAGATAGCTGACGTGAATTGCTGGATGCTCACGGATGAAATAGCCCAGGGCCTTTGGCACGGGTATCCCGCGCAGTTCCAGTGCTCCGTTCTGAACGATGAAATACGGTTTGTAATAACCTTTGTTGACGGCGTTTGAGGCGTTGTCCTCAAAATCGTTGGCCACACAAAACATCAGGAACACCAGATCGGGCGCGATGCGCGGCAGATACTTCCTGGCCACCAGCAGTTCCTGGTCGGTCCCGTAGCCGCTCACTCCCAGGTTGATCACCTCCCAGTCCGGCAGCGAGCTCTGGAGCTGGTCTGTGAATCTCTCCTCCGTCCGCACATGCATGCCCCAGATAAAGGAATCGCCCAGAACGGCGATGCGGGGTGTTGTTTTCGGGCCGTGCTCCCGGTCGCGAAATCCCCAGCCGTTGTTCTGCACTGTGAACGTGGCGAGGGAATCCGAGTAGAGCGTGGAGCTGTTCGGAATCCCGGACCAGCCCAGTTCCGCGTCATAGCGATAGACGGCGATCCGTTCGTTGCGTTCAACCAGGAGTCTCCCGCTCTGCCGGAGGGCCAGCTCCAGAACCCCCAGCATGACTATCGCCGTAAAAAAGAACATGGCGATTCTCATCCTGTTCTCCCTTTTGCTCTTATTCACAGCTCATATCCCTTTGAAACGGCGTCACGAATGGCACGAATATTTTATTCGTTGGATTCGTGTAATTCGTGGCTAGGCTTTTTTTCACGCCCTTCAGTGTTTCGGCATCTCGACGGGGAGGGTAATGCTCGACGGGCGCGCTTTGGAGCGATAGACGCGCTGGGTTGCCGATCGGAAATCCTCCGCCCTGGCGCGTGGAATATCGGCAAACGTCTGTGGATTGCGATCCGTCAATGGGAACCAGGAGCTCTGTACCTGGACCATCACCCGGTGGCCGCGCCGGAAAGTGTGCGCGACGTCGCCCAACTCGAACTCGATGGCGTCCGGCTCACCCGGTTTGAACGGCACCGGTTTCTCGAACGACTTGCGAAACTTGCCGCGGAACGGCTCGCCGCGCACGAGCTGCTGGTAGCCTCCCATGCGGACGCGATTGGCCGGGGCGGGCTGCGGGCCGGTCCACTCCGGGGTGGGGAAGTCGCCCGGGTAGACATCGATCACCTTCACCACGAAATCCGAGTCGGTGCCGCTGGTCGACACCTGGAGCGACACCCGGATCGGGCCAAGCACGGTAAGGTCCTCTTCGAGGACCGGGGTCGAATAGACGAGGACATCCGGCCGCCGCGCGGCGAAGCGCTGGTCCTCCGTCATGTAGTCGCCCTGCATCCCCATCTGCACATGCCCGACATACGGCACCGGATGGTTCGGATCGCTCAAGTACTGGTCGTAGGCGTCGGCTTCGGACGGCGCTTCGGAATCCAGCGAGTTGTTTGCGCGCAGGTAGAACCTGCGGGCTTCCAGATCCGCGGGCGGCCAGGAATCGAACGAGCGCCAGCGGTTCGTGCCGGTCTCGAACATGGTCGCCGACGGCAGGGTGCGAAGCTTCCTGCCCTTCAGGTGCTCGGAGAAGAAAGCAAGCTCGATCCTGTCGCGGTAGTATTCGCCCGTCTTCTGACCGAAGTCGACGTTGCCGACCCTGCTGCCGTCGCCGTGCGACCAGCCGCCGTGGGTCCATGGGCCCATCACGATGTGGTTGTTCGTCCCTGGACTCTCCTTCCGGATCTGGCGGTAAGTGCGCAGCGGTCCCATAAGATCCTCCGCATCGAACCATCCGCCCACGGCCAGCACGGCCGGCGGGAGATTCCGGAACTGGCGCCAGATCGCACTGGCCTGCCAGAACTCGTCGTAGGATGTGTGTTCGAGGTTGATGCGCCAGTGCGGATTGGCGTTGATCCCGGTGCGCTCGGAGCCGGCCCACAACGGACCGAGGTTCAGGAAGAACTCGTAGCCGTCCGGTGTGCCGTAGTCATACGGGGTCCAGGTGTTCGGAGGCGGTTTCGGGCCGCCCTCGCGCGCCTTGAACACGGCATAGAACCCGAAATTCGCGGCGAGCATGAAAGCGCCGTTGTGGAAAGAATCGTCGCCGAGGTAGTAGTCGGTCACCGGGGCCTGGGGAGAGGCTGCCTTCAACGCGGGATGCGCATCGATCATTCCCGCCGAAACGTAGAAGCCCGGATAGGAGACGCCCCACATGCCGACCAGGCCGTTGTTGCCCGGGATGTTCTTCACCAGCCAGTCGATGGTGTCCCAGGTGTCGGCGCTTTCGTCGACCTCGGTCTTCGATTTCTTGTCGGGAATGTGCGGCCGCACTTCGATCCAGCTGCCGTCCGACATATAGCGCCCCCGGACATCCTGGTAGGCGATGATGTAGCCGTCCTTCATGACCTGCTCCGAAGGTCCGATGCTCGTCCTGTACTGGTCCACTCCGTAGGGAGCGACGGAATAGGGGGTCCGGTTCAACAGGATCGGACAGCGCGTTTCGCAGTTCTTCGGCACATAGACGGAGGTGAACAGGCGCGCGCCGTCGCGCATGGGGATGCGGTATTCGTACTTGGTGAAGTTGGCGCGCACATAGTCGGCTGGAGGTTGCGCCGCCTGCTGCTGCGCGGCGAGATTGCCGGGCAACGCCCAGACGGCCAGAGCCGGCAACAGAATCATGACCAGGCGCAGCGTGACGGAGGTGGCTCTTTGTTTCGGACTGTTCATCATCAGGCTCCTGTTTCAATTGCGGATTTGGGATTGCGGAATTCAACTCGCGGATTGATGGACCCCGATGCGCTTGCATATATTTCCCAGCGCGAATCCCGATAAGGCGCCAGCCCGTGCTTCTTTCCAATCCGCATTCCGACATCCGCAATCGGAAATCCCGCGCAGCGGGACGCACTCCCAAAAAAAGTTCAATTGGGGAGGGCGCGCCGGCTGAAGGGCTTCTCCTGTCCGAGATGGACGCGATACAGGCGCAGGTGCGTCGTCTTGAGAGCTTCGGTTAATTCCTTATAGGGACGGTCGGTCACGTCGACGAGGCCGATGTTATAGTTCTCCCCATCGAAGCGCCCCGTGCATGGCTGATCCGCCCACTGGAACCAATGAGTGCCGATCATTTCGGGCAATGCGAATGCGTTCTCCACATAGTAGCGATAAGCCACTCCGCGCTCCGACTGGTCGCGCGTCTGCACCAGGCTCGCGGCCAGTCCGCGCCCCGGCGTCCCGAAGTGGAACTCGCCGATGAGGACGGGCTTCCCGGTCAACTCGGCGATGCGGCGGACGCGTTCGGCTTTCACCTCATAATCGTAGATGTTCACGCTGTAGACATCAAAGGCGCGCGCGGCCCGGATCTCGGCATCGGTTGGACGGCCGCCGGAGCGCATCCCGAGGTTGAGGTGATTTGGATCATGCTTGCGAACGGCGTCGCTCGTGACCTGGATGTATCGTTCGAGCGCGCGGTTGATAAACTGCTTGCGGCGCTCCGGAGTGTCGCTTTCGCTCAGCCAGCGTTTCAGCTCCCGCCGCGTCGCCGTGTCGGCGCCGCCCAGGATGAGTTGAACGGTCTGCTGTTCCTTCTGAGGGAAGGGCGGCTCATTGGCGAGAAAGTAGCCGAGCAGCCACGGGTCGTCCTTGCGGGCCGCGCACTGGCGCCGGGCGGATTCGTCGACGTTGCGCAGGAATTCGTCCGAGAAGACATCCGGCAGGCCCAGGTAGTTGACGGCCGTCTCCCAGCGCCCGAGCTGAACCACATACCCCTTCTTCTTCGAATCCCAGAGCGCATTGTGAGACCAGTTGGCGACGGTGTTCAGCCCCCACTCCTGCATCCGCAGCACCGTTCTGTCGACCCATTGCGGCAGCCACTCGCTTCCATACCGCCTGAAGAGATTCCAGGTGAGGAAAGAGACGCCGGGCTCCCGTGTGCCGCGGCGCGGGGACTGAAGGTCGGCGGGCGGAAGCGCCTGGAACAGCGACGCGCGGGCTTCGGTGCGCGTTTCCATCCAGGGAGTCATGACGTCGGAGCCGGCCGAGAGGAAGAGATGACCGTCGGGGTCGACGAACCACCACCGGCCATCGATTTTTTCGCAGCGGAAGAAACCGGTCGCCCGCGTATTGGTGTCCCTGTAACCGCCGTAGGAGCAATAACCGAAATCGGCCGGCGCGGGGGCGCGATCCTCCTTTTCCCAATCCAGTTTGAGCGAGGCAAGATCCTTCGCCTTGTCCGGCCAGGTCTCGCGCATGCACTGGCCGAACTCGTCGACCAATGCGCCGGAATCCAGCACGGCGTCTCCGGGGGAATCGGCGGCGAGGCGAATCGAGCGGACCTCGAGCCTGGGCGCTCCTATGGGATGCTCCATGGCGAAGGCGATCGCCTGGACGCCGCGCATCGGCCGGAACGGCCCCCAGAGCCCGAGGAAGTAGCCTGTGCGCGACCGGTTGCCGACCGATGCCATATCAAAACCGGTGCTCGGCGGCTGGGCGATGGTTGCGACGGGGATAGCGGCGCGGATCCAGACTCCGGGATAAGGCTGGAACAGCAGGCGGCTGTATCCTTCGGCCGTGTATACACGGAGGTCGAAGCGCTGAGACGATGAGGCGCGCAGTTCGAGAACAAGGTGTCCGCTGTCGGGCCAGTCGTTCGGCAGAGCCGGATTTATCCCGGCGATCGGGATCTTCCACTCTGAGACCGGCTGCGTCGGGTTGAAGGTGAATTCACGCACCTCGGCGGAAGGAAGACTCGCGGCGCATAGCGGAATCAGAATCAGAAGGACCAGCGGAATTCGTTTCATAATGACGCTCCAAGGAGGAAGGGTGAGGAGGCAATCATAACCGCGGAAGGCGTGCAAATGAACCGATATTCGGATGGATGCGCCGGGCGCTGCCGGGAGGAGCGGCGGCAATGGCGGGAAGATGTAATCAGGATTCAGATTCCCGGAGGGACGCCGGTTCCACTCGGCGGAAGCAGGATGCAGTTCACCGCTCTTTTTTGACCGTTCATCGGAAGCAACTTGAGACTTTCGGGGCGCCGCGTCAGCATGTCTCCATGACAAAAGTATTTCGAGCCATGGAGGACAAAGAGATGCCGAAGCGTTGGTTTTTCATAGTTTGCCTGTGTCTGATGGTTGTTCCGTTGAGCATGTCCCTGCCGCTGCAGGATCAGCTCCCCTCTGCAAAAAACGAGGGCAAAGCCTTGAAGGTGACCATTTCGTACCAGGGCAAGGGCAAGGTCGACCAAGGTCATGGCATTTTTGTTTTTCTGTTCGACAGCCCCGATTTTGTGCAGAATCCCGGTAGCGTGATGCCGATCGCATTTCAATCGATTTATGCCAACGACGAGACCATGACCTTTTCGTCCCTGAAAGCGGAAACAGTCTACCTGGTGGCTGTCTATGATGAAGGCGGCAATTACACCCCGTCGGCGGGAGCTCCGCCATCCGGCACACCGGTTGCGCCTTACAAACCCTGGGATCCCCAGATCCCCACACCCGTTAAACTGGAAGACAGCAAGGCGGTTGAAATCAAGTTCAGTTTTGACGATTCCATCCGCATGCCCTAGCGTAGTGCGTCACAGATTCCCTATCGTATGGCAGCCTGATGTTTTCACGCCGAGTTTACTGCACCAAGCCCGTAGGGGCACGGCGCGCCGTGCCCCTACCATCCGCGTTACCGCATGCCGCTTATTTCCTGGTGCGCGGCGTCTGTGGTTCGGCGTCTATCCCTCGCGCCGGGTTCCGGTGATCGCGTCCTGGCATCGAATGCAGCGTGTTGCTGGTGACCGTCTGAATTAACATGGTTTCA
>Ga0315273_10002652_pt1 | contig 21200 bp, 19 predicted proteins | sample YL17G02_0_MG_FD_205753 | JGI IMG/M metagenome (GOLD analysis project Ga0315273, IMG submission 205753) | Sediment microbial communities from Yellowstone Lake, YNP, Wyoming, USA - YL17G02_0 | ecosystem: Environmental > Aquatic > Freshwater > Lake > Sediment | place: USA: Wyoming | collected... | reverse complement strand
CTCGAGCTTTTCGACCTCCTCTGGCTGGAGGTCGACCTCTTCGATCCAGGCGCGCTCGCGCACGTGCGACACGTCGCGCCTATGCCCGTCTGCTCGGGAGAGAACCTGTATGGGAGCCGTGACTTTCGGCCGTACCTCGAAGCCGGCGGGATGGACGTCGCGTCTGTCGACGTCATCTGGAACGGGTTCCACCAGGCCAAGAAGATCGCCGATCTCGCCGAGACCTTCGAGGTGAACTGCGCGCCGCACAACTACTACTCGCACCTCGCGACGTTCATCTCCGCTCAGTGGTGCGCGGCGATCCCGAACGCCCGAATCCTCGAGTACGACGTCGACGACGTCCCTTGGCGCGACGAGCTTGTCTCGGCGACGCCGGAGATCTCCGCCGGAGAGCTTCACATCCCGAGCGGGCCAGGCTGGGGCGTCGAGATCGACGAGGACGTCCTCCGAGCCCACCCGTGGCCGAAGTCGTGAGCGGGGTGCGCGGCTTTGCCAGGCGGGCGGCGTGGTCGGCCGCGGTTCGCCTCGGCCTTCAGGTCTACGAACCGAGCCCGGAGAATCTGCCCCGACTCGACGAGCTCACCCAGTACGTCGAGGATCCGCGGCCGGTGAGCGACGATCGAGCGACGACGGCCACCGACGATCTTCCCGACCTCACGTTGCTGCCCGACGCGCTCGGAGAGGTTCTCGAGATCGACAGGTTTCGCGGGCTACGGATCTTGGAAGTAGGGCCGAAGTACGGCGTCCACGCACGCTGGATCGACGCGAAGCTCGAGCCCTCCGAACTCGTCTTCTCCGACTTCGGCTCGGACCGGCACCTGCACGCGAAGTGGGTCGACACCCTTCGGAGTCCCCACCGGTTCGTGTACGGCGATCTCCGCGAGGCGTGGGATCTGCTCGAGCTCGAGCCGTTCGACCTCGTCTTCTTCCTCGGCGTCCTCTACCACTCGATCCACCATCTCCCGTTGCTCGGCATGCTCAACCGGGTAACGAAGCCCGGCGGCACGATGCTCTTCGAGACGACGATCGATCCTCGTCCCGACGCCCTCGTGCGCCTGCGCTGGCCCGAGAACGGAAAGGCGAAAGGTGTGCCGTCGATTCAGGCCGTCCGGCTGGAGCTCGCCTGGACGGGCTGGAGGAGGGTTCGCCGCTTCACGGGGTACCGACCGGGTACCACCGAGGCGCTCTTCCTATGCGAGAAGACGGACGAGCTCCGCGAGGGCGTGGATCTGGCTGATGTCGTCACGCCGCATCGCTCGCCCGCTGTGCCCAGCTAGCGTCCGGGAATCGTGACGCAGCTCTCGCTGATCCCGAAGGCCGAGTTCGACCGCGTTCGTGTCGCGGATACAGATCGAGACGACCGTCTCGCAGCGCTCGCGGACATGTGCCGCCTCAACGCCCTCGTCGCCGTCAAGCGCGCCGGATCAGGTCATCTCGGATCGAGCTTCAGCGCGATGGACGTCGTGGCGTTCCTTCTCTTCGACGAGCTCGACACTGCCGACCTCGGTTGGGAGCACCCCGATCGAGACGTCTACTTCTCGTCCAAGGGCCATGACGTGCCCGGTCTCTACGCCGCGCTGTTCGCGCTCGGCGTGATCCCGCGCGAGCGCCTCCTCCGCTTGCGGAGGTTAGGTGGCCTCGACGGCCACCCGGATGTCGGCGTCCCGGGGATCGAGGCGAACTCGGGCTCGCTCGGCATGGGGATTTCCAAGGGCCGAGGGATCGCGTGGGCGAAACGCCACCTCGATCGGGGCGGGCGCGTCGTCGTCATGACGGGCGACGGTGAACTGCAGGAGGGCCAGAACTACGAGGGGCTCCAGGCAGCCGCTCAGGAGCGGCTCGCCGATCTGACGATCGTGGTCGACCGCAACGAGCTCCAGTCGGACAGGCCGACCGACGAGATCGTCTCGCTCGGTGAGCTCGAGGAGCGATTTCGTGCGTTCGGCTGGCATGTCGAGACGTGCGACGGACACGACACTCGAGCGCTCCGTGAGGCATTCGCGTCGTTTCGAGATGTCCACGATCGGCCGCAGGCGCTCGTGGCGCGCACGATCAAAGGGAAGGGCGTCTCGTTCATGGAGCATCCCGTTGCGCTCGTCGAAGGCGGTGGCACGTACCGCTGGCATGCAGGCGCTCCGGATGACGAGTCGTTCGAGCGGGCGTTCGCAGAGCTCGTCGAGCGAATCGGGGTGCGGCTTGCCACTCTAGGGCTCGAGCCGCTCGTCCTCGAGGCCGCCGAACTCGCGGAGGAGCGGTTGGGAGGGACGCTCGAAGGCGAGCCCGAATCCGGTGCCGGCACTCGGCCGCGGGTGACTGTCGAGTACGTCGTCGAGGCCTACGGGGACGAGCTCGTTCGGCTCGGCGCCGAGCACGAGCGCCTCGTGGTTCTCGACGCCGACCTCGCCTCGGACTGTCGGGTGCGGGCGTTCGAGCTCGCGTTCCCGGAGCGCTTTCTCGAGTGCGGCATTGCCGAGCAGGACATGGTCTCGACCGCCGCCGGTCTAGCCCGTCACGGGCTGCTCCCGGTCGTCAACTCCTTCGCCTCGTTCCTCGCTTCCCGCGCGAACGAGCAGATCTACAACCAGGCGAGCGAGGGCTCGAGGGTCATCTACGCCCTTCACTACGCGGGCCTCATCCCTGCCGGGCCCGGAAAGTCACACCAGTCTCTTCGCGATATCTCGCTTCTCGGTGCGTTGCCTAACGTGACTGTCGTGCAGCCTGCCAACTCGGAGGAGACGCACGCGCTGCTCCGCTGGGCAGTCGAAGACGCGACCGAGAACGTCGCGATCCGGCTAGCGATCGGTCCTTCGCCGCGGCGGATCGAAGTGCCCGGAGCCGTCGAGCTGGGCCGCGGCACCGTGTTGCGCGAGGGTGCTGACGCGATCCTGTTCGCCTATGGGCCAGTCATGCTCCACGAAGCGCTGACGGCGTCGGAGCTCCTCGGAGATCGAGGCCTCGGGTTAGCGGTCGTGAATATGCCGTGGCTCAACCGAATTGACCCAGCGTGGCTCGCTGAAAGTGTGAGCCGCTACGAGCACGTTTTCGTGCTCGAGGATCACGCTCCGGTGGGCGGTCTCGGCGACGCGTTGCGACGCGAGCTCGCCGGCCGTTCTGTGACCGTCTTCGGGGTGGAAGGCTGGCCGGCTTGCGGAACGCCTTCTGAGGCTCTTCGTGCGCATGGGCTGGACGGACTGTCGCTCGTCGGTCGGGTTCTGACCGCGCTTGGCGGCGAGATGGCATGATGGGTAAGCGGGTCTGGCTCGTCCTTCCCGACCAGCTCTCGACTCGCCTGTTCTTCGACACTGGGATCGTCGAAGGGCTCCGAGAGCACCTCGGAGAGCGTCTCGTCGCGGTCTTCGTGGGTGACGGCGTACCCTGGGCGGGTACGCCGGCTGGTCTTGCCATGCTCGACGTCGACGGGCTCCTACCGGCGAGCCTCCCCCTTCCGGAGAACGTTCTTCGCCGCATTGATCGCTGGCTCGATCAGAGGATCGGCTACTACCCGCTTGCGATCCGCCTCAACGAACGGCACGGGTTCCATCGGGAGCGCACGGAGCCCGGGCACGAGAACTGGATGCTCGACTCGGCGCGGGTGGGCCCGCTCCCTCGCTGGGATTGGCTCGAACGACGAATGCAAGGGTGGCACTTCGGGCAGCACAGGTACGTGCCGCACGCTCTGCGCGAGTGCATGCGACGCGAGTGCAGCGCGCTGGTGCTCTCGAACGTCCAGCCGCACGCTGTCGTCCCGTTCCTCGTCGCCGCCCGACGCCTTCGGATCCCGATAGTCGCCCATGTCGCGAGCTGGGATCACACGGTCGGCAAGGGCGTCATCGCTCCCTTCTGCGACAGCTACGTCGTCCAGAACCGCACGATGCAAGAGGACCTGGCCCGCTATCACGCGATCGGCGCGGAGAAGGTAGTCATCACCGGCTGGCCGCAAACAGACATCTACCACCACCACCGCTCGCGCGAGGACTTCGACGCCCTCCTCCGCTCGTACGACCTCGATTCTTCCCTGCCGCTCGTCGTCGTCATGGGGAACACGCCGACGAACGCGCCGTACGAGGATCGCTTCGTCGAGCGGTTTGCTAGCTGGTGGGAAGCCGAGGGTAAGGGGCGCATGTCGCTCCTCTTCCGCCCGCACCCACGCGACCGAAAGTGGCAGGAGCGGTTCGCGTCAGCGCTCGGGACAGAGGGTGTCCACGTGCAGGAAGCGAGCTTCACGGACTTCGACGTGCTGGCCACGATCCTCCAGCACGCGGCGTGTGTGGTTGCTAACGCCGGGACGATCCTGCTCGAGGCGATCGTGAACGACCGCCCGGCGGTGTGCGTCCTCTACGACGAGGGAGCGCCTCCCGGCGAGAGCTGGGCGCTGAAGAATGCCATCGGCGAGCACTACAAGGAGCTGGCTGACTCCGGTGCGTTCTACCCCGCCGAGCACTTCGAGGACGTCGTAGCAGGGATCGAGTGCGCGCTGGCGAGCCCCAGCGAGCTCGCGGACGAGCGGCGCCGGGTCGTACTCGAAGTCGTCGGCGAGGTGGACGGCCGGGCGGCGGTGCGTGTCGCTGACGCGATCGCGGCACGAGTCGCCGGGTGATGTGCGGGTACTACCCCGATGTTTTCCGAAGTCCGAGTTGGTGACCGCTGAGCACGATGTCGTGCTTGCCTTCGACCAGCTGCAGGAACGCGTCGATCGCGGGCCCCGGGCGGACGAGTGGATCCGCACCGAGGACTGCCCAGGTGTAGTCGTCGAAGACGAGCACGCCACGTTTCGCAAGTAGCTGCCACGCGAGTGCCGCGTCGACTATCACGTCGAGACCTGCGTGTGAACCGTCGATGTAGACGAACTCGAAGCTCGCTCCCTCGGCGATGAGTTCGAGCAACGCCCGCTTCGAGTCTCCCACGATCTTCCGCACTCGCGAAGCGTCGATGAGCGTGACGTTCCGGTCGAAGGTCGCCTCGAGGTGACTGTCATCGATCTCGAGGTGCTCGTGCTCTGGGCTTCCAACGAAGGTGTCGATGCACGTCAGCTGGGCATCGGCCAGACGCCACAGCAGGTAGCACGTCGCGAGGCCTTCGAAGGAGCCAATCTCGAGGAGGCGCGTCTTCCGATGCTCTAACTCGGCGACGAATGGATGCCAACCGGGAATCGATCCGGTGAACCAGTCTTTGGTGAACGTCCCGCGGGCAACGACCTCGACCCGGAAGCGCTCGACGACGGGGTCTGCTTGAGCGATGTGCCCGGCGCTTGAGCTCGCTGTGGCTATCGTTATGCCTGACCCCCGCCTCCTCAGCGCGCGCTCCAATGTGAGTCTTGGGTGAAGCCTCCACCACCGACTCCGCTCGAAAGCAGCCAGACGGTTCTCGAGTCGGACGTTCTCCTCGCGGAGTCGACGAATCTCGTCACTCGTCGATCCCACGCCCTCACGAGTGTACTGACGCATCGCGGCTGGGAGGTCAGGCAGGTCGCGATCGCGCTCCGAGCAGGCCGCCGGCGCCGAGGAGCACGAAGGCGGGCGCCACCGGAAGCACGAAGTGGAGGTCCGCAAAGAGGCCGAGTGCGTTCAGGACGACGACTGCAAACGCCGCGAGCGAGAGCGCAACGAGCGTTCGCGACCCCCGCGGTCGCCTGATCGCGATCCCGACGAAGCCGAGGGCGATCCACATCCAGGGCCGCGGGAACCACCGCGAGAGCTGGTTCAGGCGGAGACCGAGCCGTGCGTTACCCGCGCGGTCGGGGAGCGCGTCGAAGAGCGCGGCCGTCTCGCGCTCGATCTCCTTGAAGCGGCGGCGATCTCGTGGATCGTCGAACTCGAAGTGCCAGTCCGTCGGCGACGTCCACACCTGGCGGATGCTCTGGTCGGGACGCGAGATCCAGACGACCTGCCCCGCCGGAATAGGCTCGCCCTCGGACGGCTCGGGAAGCGTCTTGGTTGCAACTACAGCCCGGCTCTCCCCGCCGGTGTCGGTCGTCTCGTTTCGCGCGGACACGGGCCGAAAGTACGCCTTGGCAAGCTCGTCCCAGACGGTGCCGAGGACCCCAGAGGCGTAGCTGCCGGGATGCGCGCGCACGGCCTCGAGGCCAGCATCGCGCAGGACGCCGTAGTCCGAGTCCCAGCCGAAGACCTGGTCGGAGAGCAGATAGAGATCCTCGTGAACCCTGAAGCTTCCACGCTCGAAGAGCTCGTCGAGGGTGACGCCGTACGAGCGGTAGGGCTCTCGAGTGAGCAGGTCACGCTGCATCGCCGCCGCCAGACGCCGTGACGCCTCTCCGTTCTCAGGCGAGACGATGTGGTCGGTGATGAACGCCCGATAGAACGGGATGATTGCGTTGCCGCCCCGGGCGAGCGCGTACGTGTCGAAGCGCAGTCCGTTGTGCGCCGACCACGCGACGAGCGGAACGGTTGCCGCCAGCGCAAAGGTCCCCGCCCACCTCACCCTGTTCCTCCAAGATCCCGCGAGGACGAATGGGAAGAAGCCGAATGCGAGGAGAACGGCATTGCCCGGTCTGATGAGCGCGAGCACGGCGACGCCGAGTCCGACGAGCGCGAAGCGCGCCGCCGAGGGTTTTACGGACGAACGTGTCACCAGCAGCGCCCACCCCGCGAAGGCGGCGGCAAATACGGTCTCGCTCGCCAGCTCGTGGAACATGAGGCCGTAGCCTGGGTATACGAGGAGCGCTGCCGATACGACGAGCGCGACCCGGGGCCCGAATGCGAGGGCGGCACGGCTCCACGCGACGATCGAGGCGGCGAAGAGGACGGCAACCAGTGGCTCGGCGAGTGCTCCCCCCGCGATGTCGAGCGCGAGCCCGGATACGACCGGCGTAACAGGCGTACGGAAGAGGAGCGACCATGGCAGCAACACGTCGTGGTCGAAGAGCTGAACGTAGGCGTAGAGGTACTCGTCCAGGTCGCGACCCGTCTTCAGCGGCCAGGCGATCGCGCGCACGGCGAAGACCGCGAGGCCGAGGCCGAAGAGGACGATCGATCCGAGAGGTCTCGACGCGAGCCGCTCGAGCCATCCGAGGAGGCGTGCGAGCGTGTTGCCTGTCCTGGTCGTCATCGACGTCTGCGGGAGGCTAGCCTGTCCTGTAGTGCTCTGGTTCGCCGAGGCAACGCGGCAGGCCGACCGCGCCGCCGCCGCGGCGGAGGCGCGCCGGGCACCGATCGCCGTCTTCCTCGTCGCGGTTGGCGTCTGGTGGCTCGAGGCGCTCGTCATGCCGCTTGCCGGCGGGCGCGACTTCGGTACCTACCTCGGCGCCTACGTCGAGCTCTTCCAGTCCGACCCGATCGACCTGGGGTACGTCCTCGGCCGCACGCCGGTCGCGCCACTCGTTGTGGGGGGACTGCTAGACCTCGCTGGCGGGGTGCTTGCCGAGCCCGCTGTTTCGCTCCTGTATGCAGGAACGATCACCGTCTGGTTCCTTGCGGCGCGCACATTCGGCGGGCGAGCTGCACTGCTCGTAACAGTCGTCCTCATCCTCTATCCGAGCTACTGGATCCTGTTCCACGAGATCTCCTCGGACACCGTCTTCGCGGTCGCATTTGCGGGGTGGTCGCTGCTTACGGTTCGTGTCCTCCTTGCGCCGTCCCCTGCACGATTCGCGCTGGTCGGGGCAGGCGTCGCGCTCCTCGTGCTCGTGCGACCCGGCAATCAGGCGCTCCTCGTACTCGCCGTCCTCCCGCTCGTATTGCGATTGCCCTGGCGTGCTCGCGTCGCGTCGTCTCTTGCGTTCGCGACTGCCATCGTCGTCATTCTCGGCGTCTGGACCGTGCACAACGGGGTCCGTTTCGGCGACTACACGGTTGCCCGCGGAGGGAACTCGAGGCTGCCGTTCGAACGTGTCTTCCTGACTGAGCGCATCGTTCGTCCGGAGAACGGGCCCGCGTCGCAAAGGCTGGCGCGCGCGGTAACGCGCGATCTCCTTCCAGATGAGCCGTACCGTTCGTACAGCATCGGCCTCGACGACTTCTTCTCCGACCCGAGCCCACGCATGAAGGAGGACCTTGGCGCTTTGGCTACCCGGCTGTGGGGGTGGCAAAGCGACGAGCGCATTCTGCGCGAGGTCGGGATCGAGGCTGTGCAAGCCCACCCGGGTGCATACGCGCGCGGCGTCGCCACCACTGTTTGGAACCTGCTGCGCCAGCCCGTCTTCCGCCCGTTGCCAGCCGACGGCGGCGATGCTGCTATGGAAGCGGGTTCGGGCTCGGCGAGTCTCGCGAATAGTGCGACCGCCGGAGTGAACGGACCGAGGCTTCCGCAACCGTCGGAGGGCGAGCGGATTCCGGCGCCTCACGAGGGAGGCCCGACGACACCCGACCGGAGCATCTACACAGTATGGACGTCTCCGACCGAGCATCACCTCGTCTTCGTCAATCCAGGAGACGAGGAGCGGTACCAGGCGCTCCACCGGCGAATCGAAGAGCTATCGGACAATCTGCCGGACCGGGCGGGGAATGCCACCCTCGCGCTTCGCCTCAATCAGTCCTCCCGCTGGTTCCCACCGCCGGTGCTCTGGGTCGTGCTTGGTCTTACCGGTCTCGTAATCCGTCGACCGACTAATGCTCTGGCCATGTCGACGCCGGCGATCGCAGCCTTCATCGTGATCGTTCTAAGTGCGCTTGCGATCGCGGCGATACCCCACTACTCGGTTCCGGTGGTTCCTGCGTTCTTTCTTCTCGGATCTGCCGCGATGCTCGCACCGGTGCGTCCTCTTGGGCTTTCCCACAAACGCGGCTACGGCACTCATCCGACCGGTTCCACTCCCTCCCGCAATACAAGCTGATGTCCGTCCAAGATCATCTCGTGCTTTCCGTCGATCAGCCTCCGGAACGCGTCGATTGCGGGGCCAGGACGGAGGAGCGGATCGTCTCCCAGCTCCGCCCAGCGATAGTCATCGAACACGAGGACTCCTCTCGGTGCGAGCAGCTGCCACGAGAGCGCTGCGTCGGCGAGGACGTCGAGCCCCAGATGCGAGTCGTCGACGTAGATGAGCTCGAACATGCCGTTCTCCGCGACGAGGTCGGCGAAACGCGGCGGCTGCATTAGCGCGGAGACGCGGCGCGGGAATCGTCAGTGCCAACGAACGGCACGGATCTTCGCCAGATGATAGGCGGCAAGCTCGCGCCGGTGGAGGTGTCGGTCGAAGAATTCCCGAGCGTTCGAGGCGATGCGCTCGCGTTCCCTTTCGTCGCGGACAAGCTCGGCGCAGACATCACCCAGATCGGAGAGATCGGAGGCGCAGTAGACGAGATGCTCGCCGTCGACGAGCTGGACGGGCAGTCGAACGCTCGGCGGTGGGCGTACAACACAGGCTCCGACCGCGAGGTAGTCGATGAGGCGGTTGCAGAGGTCGCCGGCCCCAGGCATGTCAACGCAGACCTTTGCGCGAGGGATCTCGAACAGGTAGGTGCGATACGGAACTTTGTCCGGTCCTCCCGGATACTTGAAAAGGCTGATCTCAGGGCGAAAGTCTTCTCGTGCTGAGAGCAGCTCGTACGCCCGACGCCGTATCTCGGCTCCGCCGTAGCGGAGCCCAAAACGGCCGTACACGTCGTACCGGAAGCTCCGTCGCGAGCGGAGCGCTCGAAGAAGCGGGAGGTAACGGTAGACGCGGTTGTTGGCGGGGAAGTAGCCGCCTGGCACGACATTCGTGTACTCGTAGCCGTCGCTCCCATACTGGAACTTGAAGTAGACGAGTACGTTATTGGCGATGTCCTCGGCGATCTCGGGGCTATCGTCGTTGTCGAAGGCGACTAGGTGCTTTCCCTCGTCGTCGCAGACCTCGAGCAGCATCACGTTCCCGGGACGCTGGTGGACATCGCAGGTCTCGATCCGCACACCGATGGACCGCATCCCGTTGAAGATCTGGCTCGCCCAAAAGTGTGTGCCGGCATGTGGGTACTCGGCCGGCCAACGAATTGCGAGCTGCCTTGGGTGCACCCCATGAGCGTATCCAGAGCACGTCGGGGTCTTTCCAGGTAACACCGCTCGAGCTCTGATATTTACGCGCAACACAGCGCCACTGCCGACCACTGGTGCGACGCTCTCTTCGTCACCGCGACTAGCGTGCGCGTCCCTTCGGGTCGATGCATGACCCCGCCGGACGGATAACAGCGTTTGCGGTCGCCCGCGACCCGAAGCATCAAGTTGAGCGATCGCTGTGGCCCTGACCAGTGCTCTCGGACAAGACCAGGGCCGGCGCTTCGAAACACCGTCGAAGCACGATGGCCACGATGATCGGGTCGTCGAGCGCCCCCACGACAGGGATGAAGTCCGGAATGAGATCGAATGGGAAGGACAGGTAGGCCACCAGCGCCGCGAGCAGCAACTTGTGGCGGCGAAGGACCCGCTGATCGCGAACGAGGCGAGTACAGAGGATAGCGCAGTCAGGTACGAAGCCCGCCCACGCCCGCGCATCCGTCTTTCTTCCCAGCACGAGCAGCACGAGAACGAAAGCGACGTACATCGCCAGTGCGACACCGACAGCAACGCCGGTCCAGCCCCACACGCTCACGGCCGAACCGTACGGGCTGGTGGGGTACGAGCGCTCACACCTGAGCAGTTAGCTGGTCCCCTGGACGTGGTTTCGGCGCTCGGCTTTCCGCGGCCGCCGAGTATGCGTGCCCGCTTATCGCTTCTTCTGGCCGTAGTGGAGTTACGACGGGGCTTTAGACGTGCATAGCGGCCGCCACGACCGGCCTAGGTCCCTCGCCCCGTCTCGTAGACTGCGGAGGTGGCGACACGCGCGACTGGCATGCACTCGTTCGGGCCGGTCGACTCGAAAGGCTTGCCGAGATCGAAGGAACGCCGGTTCAGGCTCGAAAGTCGGCGTGAGCTTCTCTGAGCCTGTTTGGATGGGTGCATCGGGCACCGGGAACGGTCGTCCTCCACGCCGGCTGCGGGTGATGCGATCAAGCGGGCGCTCACGGCTCGACCCTCTCGCGTCCATGTCTTCAAGTGCGTGACGGACGGCCCATCGCCCGAGGCGGACGCCCGCGGTTCCACGACGAGGTGATCGCGCTCATCCGACCGGAACGCAGTCGTGGTCGACAGTCATAAGGCGGGAGACCCGGAATGAAGCTCGTGCAGACCCTCGTCGTTCGCGATGAGGCGGACATCATCGACGCGCATCTGGCGTATCACCTCAACGCCGGTGTGGACTTCATCATCGCCACTGACCATCGTTCGCGAGACGGCACGACGGAGATCCTCGAGTCGTACGCGCGCGCCGGCGTGCTTCGCTTGATCCGCGAAGAGAGCGAGTTCGCGAGACAGGGCATGTGGCAGACGCGAATGGCTCGTCTCGCCGCGACTGAGCACGGGGCCGATTGGGTCATCAACAGCGATGCCGACGAGTTCTGGTGGCAGCGCGGTTCGTCGCTCAAGGAGGTGCTGAGTGCGGTACCGAGACGGTACGGGGTTGCCTGTGGGCTCGTCCGCAACTTCGTTCCTCGCCGCGACGACGGCGGGAGGTTCACGGAGCGAATGACCGTCCGGCTGGCCGCGTCGGCACCGATCAACGACCCCGCAACTCCCTTCAGACCGGTGGTAAAGGTCTCGCACCGGGGTCACTCCGGGGTTGTAGTCGGAAAGGGTAGTCACCGAGTGTTCGGGCCTCCCTGGGCTGTGCTCGATGCCTGGTACCCGCTCGAGGTCCTACACGTCCCGCTGCGGTCACGGGAGCAGTGCGCACGCAAGTACCGCAAGACGTGGACCGGCTGGGACGAGAATCTGCGCGGCGATCTCGCCCGAGCCCGACAGGCGTCCGAGGAAGGCCACCTCGACCCGGTCTGGGATCGTGTCGCATTGGACGACTCCGAGCTCGAGCAAGGGCTCGCCGAGGGGTGGCTCGTCTCCGACACACGTCTCCGGGATGCGTTCCGGCTCCTTCGAAATGAAGACGCCATCGGTCAGATCACGGCCGCCTCGAGTCAAGGACGGCTTGCGCTTCCGGGGCGCGCCGAGCTCGCTGCCCATGCGCTCGACGTCGCGGTGTTCGAGGAGGCGGAGCTGATCCGCTTCAAGAGGTGGATCGACGAGATGGAAGCTCGCGTCGTGCGCCTCGAGCACCCCACGAAGACGCGGCGGCTTGGCTCGCCATGAGGCTAGTGCAGACGCTCGTCGTGCGCGACGAGGCGGACATCGTCGATGCCCAGATCGCCTACCACCTGAACGCCGGCGTCGACTTCGTCATTGCCACGGACCACGAATCGCGCGACGGAACGACCGAGATTCTCGAGTCCTACGCTCGCGACGGTCATCTGCGCCGGATCCCTGTGTCGGGAGAGATGTTCGATGGGCCGTGGCGCACGCACATGGCGCGGCTTGCGGCCACGGAGCACCGCGCCGATTGGGTGATCAACACCGACGCCGACGAGTTCTGGATGCCTCGTAGGGGAGTACTCAAGGACGTCTTCGCAGCTGTGCCCGAGTCGCACGGCGTCGTGTTCGCATTGAGCCGGCATTTCGCTCCGCGCCCGGACGACGGCGCTCTCTTCGCGGAGCGCATGACCGTTCGCGTCTCGACTCCGGTCGCCATCAACGATCCCACGAGCCCCTATCGTCCGCACCTCAAGGCAGCGCACCGTGCGGATTGCGGCATCACGATCGGCTACGGGGCGCACACTGCCCACACCACACGGTGGCGTGCCCTCCATCACTGGCATCCGGCGGATGTCCTCCATTTCCCGTTCCGCTCGCTCGAGCAGTGGGAAAACAAGGGAGTCCGGCGGGCGCGTGGTGACAAGCCGCTCGGCCAGTACGTGACGGCTCTGCTGGCAAGCGAGGAGGGACGGACTGCAGACCGATACCGCGCACTGGTGGTAGACGACGCAACCCTCGAGCGAGGACGTGCAGGCGGATCGCTCGACGTCGACGTTCGCGTTCGAAACGCGCTGCGCACAATTCGCGGCGAGGTTGCCGAGAGCAACGCGAGCGTCGTCGACCCTGGCGTGATCTCGGAGAGCGTCGCTGTCCGGGATGCCGATCTCGTGCGTCTGCGTCGCCATCTCGACGCTCTCGGCGCGCGCGTCGCCGTTCTCGAGGAACGAGCTTGATACTCACAGTTAGCCGGCGCTCCGGGAACGGCTCGATTGCCTCGAAACCAGGATCTCCGGACGCGAGCTCACCTCGTGCTGAGGCGGGGCTGCGGCCTCTTGTGGGATAGGCTCGGTCGTCGTGAAGCTCGTCCTGACGACAGTCGTCCGTGACGCCGCGGATGTCCTGGACGCGCACCTCGCGTTCCATCTGAACGCCGGCGTCGACTTCGTCATCGCGGCCGACCCCGGGTCGGCAGACGGCACGACCGAGACCCTCGAGTCGTATGCCCGCGCGGGCCACCTACGCCGCATTTCCGCCCAGGGAGGTGACGTGGCGCACGCGTCGCCTACGGAGATGGCGCGCTTGGCGGTCGCGGAATACGGCGCCGCCTGGGTGATCCCGAGCAACGCTGACGAGTTCTGGTGGCCGCGAGGCGAGAGCCTGAGGGACGTTTTGGCGGTCATCCCGCCGCGGTATAGGGTTGTCCAGGCGCTCATGCGAACGTTTGCGGGGCGGCGCCAGGAGGGTCACCTTTTCACCGATGATATGACCGTTCGGACGTCCCTGCTCGGCCCTGAAGGATCTGCCGGGGAACCGGTTGAACACATGTTGAGGCCCGTGTATCGCGCCGAGCCGAACATGGTGGTCGATCCGGAGGACTGGACACTCGGCGGGCGTCGCGTGCCGCTCCGGGCCTGGTACCCCATCGAGGTCTTCCGTTTCGCGGACCGTGCCCTCGATCCCGTCGACGATTCCCGCCGCGACGACCTCATCGCCGACGGGACACTCGTCGTCGATACGCGGCTTCGAGATGTGCTTCGCAACCTTCGCGACACGGCCGGAGATGCCGGAGTCAGCAGCTTTGCGCTCCCACTCGCCGGTACGGGCCACGTCACTTTTCCGGTACCGAACATCGCGGACGACGCCTCGTACGCAGTCGAGTGCGCAGCTGTCGGCGAAGTCGATCTCGTTCGTCTCGACGCGCAGATCCGAGAGCTCGAGCTCCGCATCGCGCTGCTCGAGGCCCGCTTCTGGCCGCGGGTACAACGGACGGTGCGGCGTCTGGGCCGACGCCGCCGCTAGCATCAACCTGAATGGTCGACACCGAGCTGGAGGTGCGCGAACGCACGCCTGCTCCTGCTGCGGAGCCGCCCCAGCGCACGCAGCGGGTCGAGCGCGTAACCGTGATCAGGCCCGCGCCGCGCTGGCCGCATCTCGACTTCCGTGAGCTCTGGCACTACCGCGAGCTGCTCGCCCGGCTTGCGTGGCGCGACGTCGCCGTGCGCTACAAGCAGACGTCGATCGGGGTCACCTGGGCGATCTTGCAGCCGTTCGTTACGATGGTCGTCTTCACGCTGGTCTTCGGGAAGTTCGCCAACTTCCCGTCGAAGGACGTTCCGTATCCGATCTTCACCTACTCGGCTCTTCTCCCCTGGACCTACTTCGCGTCCGCGGTCGCGCTCTCGAGCACGAGCCTCGTCTCGAACAAGGGCCTCGTCACTAAGGTCTACTTCCCGCGCGTCCTCCTGCCGATCGCGGGCGTGACAGTCCCGATCGTCGACTTCCTGCTCGCGTTTCTCGTCCTCATAGGAATGATGGTGTGGTTCACGGTGTGGCCGAGCGCTGCAATCGTTCTTGCCCCCGCTTTCCTCTTCATGGCCTTCGTCGCTGCTCTCGGGGTCGGGCTGCTGCTCTCCGCCATCAACGTCCGCTATCGAGACGTTCCCTACGCGATCCCATTCCTGCTGCAGATCTGGCTCTACGTCTCGGGCGTTGTCTATGCGATCAGCGCGCTGCCCGAGAAGTACCAGTGGATTCTCGCGCTGAATCCGATGACCGCGGTGATCAGCGGGTTTCAGTGGGGTGTGATCAGCACAGCGCCTCCGGAGCTTGGTAAGACGCTTGTGAGCGTTGGGGCGACGGTCGTATTCTTCTTCGTCGGGCTCTGGTACTTCCGACGCTCCGAGCCCCGCTTCGCGGACACGATCTGATGACGACGGCGATCGCTGTCGAGCAGCTTTCGAAAAGCTATCGCATCGGAGAGCTCCAGAGCACGTACGGGACGCTTCGCGACTCGCTGTCTGCCGGAGTGCGCCGCATCTTCAGCCGCGATCACCACTCGCACTACGAGGAGATCTGGGCTCTCCGTGACGTCTCGTTCGAGGTCACCGAAGGTGAGGTGCTCGGGGTCATCGGTCGGAACGGAGCGGGCAAGTCGACGCTGCTCAAGATCCTCACCAAGATCACCAACCCAACCGAGGGGACGGTGACTCTTCGAGGACGTGTGGGGAGCCTTCTCGAGGTAGGCACGGGCTTTCATCCCGAGCTGACCGGGCGAGAGAACGTCTTTCTGAACGGGTCCGTCCTTGGGATGAAGCGCCGGGAGATCCACCAGAAGTTCGACGAGATCGTCGAGTTCGCGGGTGTCGAGCAGTTCATCGACACCCCGGTCAAGCGCTATTCGAGTGGGATGTCCGTCCGGCTCGCGTTCGCCGTCGCGGCTCATCTGGAGCCGGAGATCCTGCTCGTGGACGAGGTGCTCGCGGTCGGCGATGCCGAGTTCCAGCGGCGCTGCCTCGGGCGGATGGAGGACATGAGCCAGTCTGGGCGCACGGTGCTGTTCGTATCTCACAACATGCAGACCGTCACCCAGCTCTGCGACCGTGCGATCTGGCTCGACAGAGGTCGCGCTGTTCGCGACGGCCCCGGGTCGGGGGTCGTCGCCGAGTACCTGCAGTCAGGCCACGGATCGAGCTCGAGCTGCGAGTGGCCCGATCTCGACTCCGCGCCGGGGGACGGGCTCGTTCGGCTGCGGTCCGCTCGCGTCGTCCAGGGCGGAGCCGAGGCATCGGCGGTCGATGTGCGCCGACCGGTCGGGATCGAGATCTGCTTCGTCGTTCTCCGTGCTGATGGCCCACCCGTCTTTCCGAAGATCAAGGTCGTCGACCAGCAGGGCGACGTCGCGTTCAACGCGATGGACACGGACCCACGTTGGCACGAGCCCTCGGCCGCCGGCGAGTACCTTTCCACGGCCTGGATCCCGCAGAACCTGCTCAACGAGGGCTTCATCTCCGTTCACGTCACGATCTGCTCGATCGGCGCACCGAAGTTGCACCCGCACGCCGGAACGTACGACACGCTCTCGTTCCACGTGCAGGACCCCAGCGAGGGCGACTCTGCAAAGGGCTTGTTCACGGGACAGTGGAAAGGCGTTGTCCGACCGCTGCTCAAGTGGACGACCGAGGAGCGCTGAGAACGGCCCGTGCAGGTCGTCGGGATCGCACTGGTCCGAAACGAGGATCGTTTCGTGCGGCAGGCTCTGCTCAACGTGGCGAGCTTCTGCGACCGGATCCTCGTCGCCGATCATAGGTCCACCGACCGCACGCCGGAGATCCTCCGCGAGCTCTCACGTGACCTCGACCACCTCGAGGTGCGGAGGATTGCGCACTCGGCTGAATCCCACGCGATGATCGCGGGGTTCGCGGGCACCGACACATGGATCCTCTCCATCGACGGCGACGAGCTCTACGACCCCGACCGTCTCGTGCGGTTTCGCCGTGACCTCGAGGGCGGCGCGCATCGCGACGTCTTTCGAGTCCGTCCTGCCGGGCTCCACTGCGAGGAGCTCGACGAGTCGCAGGCCTTGGCGTCCGGGTATCTTTCGCCCCCGAGCCGTCCGCTCGTCGGGTTGCTCAACTTCGGCGCGATCGAGTCATGGACGGGCGTGCGCTCGGAGCGTCTGCACGGTGGCGACATTAGGTTCCGTAACGGGTACGACCTCGACAGCTGGCGCCATCTCGGTGTCGAGGTGGGCTGGGAAGACAGCCCCTTCCGCGACCTGCACGTCTGCTTCCTCCGGCGCTCGAGTGCCGATCCCGAAGTCGTACCGCTGACGGGTCGGCCGAATCTCGCCGAGACGAGCGCGTTCCGCCGCGACCTGCTCGGCCCGCTCGAGCGCCTTGCGCGCCGCGTCCTCGGTCGTGGCCGGGCTCCGACTCGCGAGGCCCCTGAGTGGAAGGCCGAGAAGTACCGTCGCGGGGAGCGCGCCATCGTTGACGCTTCTCCGTTCCTCCGCGGCACACAGGCGTTTCCGTTCCTGCAGGGGACATGAACGTGCCCGCAAGCATCGACGTCAGCTTGGTCGTCGCGACCTACGAGTGGCCGGAGGCGCTCGATCTCGTTCTGATGGCCCTCTCCGATCAGTCGGACACCCGATTCGACGTGGTCGTGGCTGACGACGGCTCCGGACACGCGACCCGTGCTGTCGTCGAACGCTGGCACGGAACTTTCAGGGGCCGGCTCGTCCACGCGCGGCAGTCCGACGTTGGCTACCGAAGGGCACGCAGCCTGAATCTCGGGGTTCTGAGTGCGACGGGGAGCTACCTCGTCTTCCTCGACGGCGACTGCCTTCCGCGCCGCCGCTTCGTCGAGGCGGTCCGCCGAGCGGCGCTTCCCGGGTGGTTCCTTGCGAGCAAGCGTCTGAACATGAGCGCGAGACTCTCGCGGCGTGTCCTGGAGGAGCAGGTGCCGGTCTGGCGCTGGTCTGCGCTGCGGTGGCTTCTGACGGCCCCACGTGAGGTATTCACCGCACCGCGCGAGATCGGACGTCCGGGCCTGCTTCTTCCGGTCCGCGACCGTCGGCGCCCATGGCGACCCGGGCAGCCTGAGTTCGTGCCCCCCTTCGACGGATACGGGTTCTTCTTCGGCGTCGGTCGTGATGACCTCGAACGGGTGAACGGGGTCGATATGCGGTTCACCGGTTGGGGAGGCGAGGACGTCGACCTTGCTACGCGCCTCCGGCGGACGGGTCTAAAGTGCGGCTGGCCTGGCGCGCAGTCGACAGTGCTTCACCTGTGGCATCCCGAGAGGAAGGGCGGGATGACGTCGAATGCGGGGCTCGTCCGAGAGACTGCGGCGAGTGCGCGCGTCGGGGCCGTCGAGGGACTGCGCGAGCTCGCCCGAGAACTCGAAGTGGAAAAGTCTCAAGCGGGCTCGTCGTGAGTTCGTTGCAAGCGTCGTGAGTACCAGAGATGCATCCGTCACGGTTGTGCTCGCGACCTACGAGCGGGCGAACGCGCTCGAGCTCGTCCTCAGCGCGCTCGCCGAGCAAGGAGAGGAGCCGTTCGAGGTCGTCATCGCCGACGACGGCTCCGGCGAGGAGGTCGCGACCGTCGTCGAGCGGTGGAGCGAGCGCTTCGACCTCCGCCGCGTCTGGCAACCGAACGAGGGATTCCGGAAGGCGCGTGTGCTCAATCTGGCAGCACTCGCCGCTCGCGGCGACTACCTCCTATTCCTCGACGCGGACTGCGTGCCGCGACGGGGCTTCATGGAGGCGATCCGCCGCGCGAGGCGTCCGGGCTGGTTCCTCTCGACGAAGCGCGTCTTCCTCGGCGAACGCTTCACCCGGCGTGTGCTTGAAGCGAACATCCCCGTATGGCGCTGGTCAGCGGCCGAGTGGCTGCTACGCGCTCCGCGCGAGGTCGGCCGACCCGGCTACCTCGTGCCCGCGCGCGACCGCCGTCGCCCTTGGCGCCCGCGGCAGCCCGAGTTTGTCCCGCCTGCCTCCGCCTACTGCCTCTTCGATGTCAGCCGCGAGAACTTCGAGCGGGTCAACGGCTACGACGCGCGCTGCGTCCGCTCGAACGACGGGGAGGACCAGGATCTCGCAATTCGGCTCCGCCGGTCCGGCCTCCGCTGCGGCTGGCCGGGGCCTGCGGCGACCGTGATCCACCTCTGGCACCCGCTCCGGACCGATCGGACAGCCGACCGTACGCCTGTGTTTCGTGAGACGCAGGCGAGTGACCACGTCGAGGCAGTCGTCGGCCTGCGCGAGCTCGCGGCTCAGGTGAGGGCGAAGCGGGTGGGCGCGTCGAGCTCTTCGAGCGAGCCGGTGAAGCTGTAGCTCCTCTCGGACAACGCAGCCAGTGACGCAGGAGACGAGAACGTCGCGGTCGCAAGTACGCGTGGCGCCGTCGTCGCGAATCCGCCGCGGTGGAAGCCTGCCGTGTTGCAGAAGAGCAGCGTTCCCTTGCGACCCGTGAACACCTTGACCGCATCTCCGGAGATGCGGCTCTCGAGCTCGTTCTCCGGCGGGTAGTTCTCGCCGAGGGGTCGCCACGGCCAGGCGTCGCCGTAACGGCCTCCTGGAGCGCTTCCTGGCACGTACTGGAACGGCCCCGTGCCTTCGTCGACGTCCACGAGGTAGAGGAATGCCTTCAACAGGTGCTTGTCGTTGAAGTCGCGGTGCCAGCGCTGCGATGCGATTCGCGCCGCTTCCTCGGGCTGTGGCACGGAGTACCACATGTCGACGTACTCGAGCTTCGACCAAAGCTCCAGGTAAGTATTGGCGAGGTCGAGCATCCGCCGGGATGCGCAGGCTCGGAACCAGGGATCATCGAGCCCGAGCTCCTCGCCGTAACTGTGGAGGCGAACAACGAACTCCTTGCCCGCCCGGACACGGAGCCCTTCGCGGTCGCCGGCGAGAGCAGCTTCCGTGTCGGCGACGAATTGGTCGCTTTGCGCCTCGAGCTCATGCCAGGCGTCGCTCTCCGGAAATAGCTCTTCGAAGGTCAGCAGCGAGTAGCCATCGGCCTCGAGCTCGGAAACGATTCGCTGCTGGACGGCGTCGAGCTCGGGTCGTGCGCCCGTGAACCGGCGGCGACTCCGACGATTCGAGAGGACGCGGTCGTGCAGCGAGTACGTCGCTCGCACACCCCGCCGCTCGAGCGCTGTCGCGACGTGATTGATCCGCGCCGCGAATCGTGTCTTCGTCCGGTGCACTGCATCCTTACGCTACCCCACGTGAACGCGACCGTCCCGACGCCTGTGCCGACGGTGTTCGTCCTCTACCGTCATTCGCGGCTCCGTCACGATGCTCTGGCCGCGCCCGTCGGCGCGGGAGCCCGCTACAGCCTGTACGGGCTCGACGAGCTGACCGCCGCAGGTTTTCCGGTCGGGCACAGCCTCGAGCCAGATGTGCGGGCTGGAGCTTCGGCGCGCGTGGCCGGCGCCTTCCTCGACCGGGCCGTTCGCGCTAGCGGAGGCTATTCCGGGGATTTCGCCAGCGTGCTCGCGTGCCGTCGGCGGCTGAACAACGCGGACGTGGTCTTCTCCACGGTAGATACCGTCGGGATCCCGCTTGCGCTCCTCGCTCGCCGGGGCCTCGTTCGAACGCCGATCGTGTACGCGGCGATCGGTCTTCCCGAACGGTTGGCACAGCTCCGCACAACGCGAGCCCGTCGGATGTTCCTGGATGCCTACCGGCGTCTCCACACGATCGTCGCTTACGGGTGGGGCGAGGTCGACGCGCTTCGCGATTGGCTCGGCGACGGCGGCCCGCAGATCCTGTTCGTGCCCTTCGGAGTCGACACGACGTATTTCGCCCCGCGAGCGGACACGACTAACGACACGGACATCGTCTCGATCGGGGCTGACCCGCGACGGGACCACGAGCTCTATCTCGCCCTAGCGCGAGCTCATCCTGAGTGGTCGTTCCGGCTCGTTCTGACCAAAGGCGCGGCCCGGTCGCTCGGAGTTGTTCCGGGCAACGTCACCGTTGAGGCGGACCTTCCGTTTGATGCCGTCCGCGACCGCCTCGCGCGCGCGCGCGGCGTCGTGCTTCCGGTGCGGGAAAACAGCTACTCGGGCGCGACTACAGTTCTCCTCCAGGCGATGGCGACGGGGAAGCCGGTTGTCGTCAGCCGCACCGCGGCGATTGCTACCGGGTACCAGCTCGAGGACGGCGTCAACTGCCGGCTCGTTGCGCCGGGGAGCCTCGACGAGCTGGATGCAGCAGTCTGCGAGTTCCTCGCAGACGATTCCCAGGCCGCGGCCGTCGGGGCATGCGCTCGCGAGACCGTCGAGCGGAGCCTCAGCTGGTCGCAGTACGTCGACACCCTGGCTGACCTGCTCTCGGCCGCATCTAGGGTCTCCCCGTGACGCTCGGCGACGCAGCGCGCACGGCTGTCGTCCGCATCCGTCGAGCCGGACATGCGGCTGGAAGAGCCGCAGCCACCGAGGTCGATCGCGTCCGGTACAGGAGCGGCCGCGCGGATCTCGCGCTCTTCCACGAGTTCGCGCCGCCGCCCTACGGAGGCGGCAATCAGTTCCTGCTTGCGCTCAAGGGGGAGCTCGAGCGCCGGGGGCTCGAGGTCGAG
>Ga0315273_10002651_pt1 | contig 21204 bp, 20 predicted proteins | sample YL17G02_0_MG_FD_205753 | JGI IMG/M metagenome (GOLD analysis project Ga0315273, IMG submission 205753) | Sediment microbial communities from Yellowstone Lake, YNP, Wyoming, USA - YL17G02_0 | ecosystem: Environmental > Aquatic > Freshwater > Lake > Sediment | place: USA: Wyoming | collected... | reverse complement strand
CCGCCGGGGCCGCCCCCCCCCCCCGCCCCCCCCCCCCCCCCCCCCCCCCCCCCCCCCCCCCCCCCCCCGACCCTGTGGCACAAATTTTTATTTCATTCTTCTTCTCTGTTTGAGGAAGTACCTTCCGGAATCGCTGAGGCACACCTCTGATGGCGACGACGGTCGACGGCCCGTCGGTGACGGTTGACAGCCCGACGGTCGATGGCCCGTCGACCAGCCGGTGAGAATTTTGAGAGAGAGAGGGTGGGGGCGCGACAAAAAAAGAGCGACGCATGCAGTTCGGCCATGAGCCGTTCCTCTTCAACCTCCTCCTCCCCTCTCCAGCCGCTCGCCCGCTGCCTGGGAGGCCGCCGACTTCCCCGACCCCGCCGCCTACACCACCACCTTGTCCCCAACCCACCTCGCCGAACTGGAGGCGTTGGCAGCGTCCGTGCCACCGGGCACGCCCATCCACACGGTCGCCCTCACTCCGGCCCTCCGGTCAGTCGTGCCCACCCTCGGACCCCTGCTTGAACGCGTCGGCGCGGAAGTGCGGGACGGGCGCGGTTTTGCGCTCCTGAAAGGCATGCCCGTGGGACACCCACCCTGGGAGACCACCCTGCGGTTCTGGCTGGCCGGCCTCTTCTGGGGCGCGGCCCGCCCAAACACGCAGGCCGGGCACCTCGTGGGCCACATCGCCGACACTGGCGCCGACCCGGCCAACCCGGCCACGCGCCTGTACGCGACGGCCGCTGCCCAGCCCTGGCACAACGACTCCGCGGATACAGTCGCGTTGCTGTGCCTGGGCATGGCCGCGGAGGGCGGGGGGTCCGCCTGGGCGTCCTCCCGGGCGATCCACGACGCCCTGGTGCAGGAGGACCCGCCCGCCGTGGCTTTGCTGGCCAGCCGCGGAGCCTGGTTTTACGACCGCAGGGGCGAGGTGCCAGCCGGGAAGGACGGCTTTTTTGAGATGCCGGTATTCAATTACACCGAGGGCGGCGACGGCGGCACCGCCCCACCGTCCACACCGACCACCCGCCGCGTCTTCGTCAACCTGTCCTCCAACTATTACGTGTCTGCGGCGGCCCGCTTTCCCGGGTGCGTGCCACCGTTGACGGACGCCCAGCGCGCCGCGGTCGCCAAGGTGGAAGCCATGGCGGGCTCGCCCCGGTTTGCGCTGGCCTGCGACCTGGCGCCGGGTGACTTGCAACTCCTCAACAACCACACCGTCCTGCACACACGGGCCAGCTTCCGCGACGATGCCACCCACACCCGCCACCTGCTGCGCCTGTGGTTGAGCTCGCCGGCCGACCCCCCCCTGCCGCCGGTATACGGGGAGCTGTACGGGAGTGAGGGCCTCGTGCCCGGGGCGCGGGGCGGCATCCGGGTGGACGGGGTCAAGCTCAAGGAGGAGGCCTTGTACGTGCCATTAACGCCGGGCATGTAGTGTGGGGGTGTGATGATGTTTCATTTCTCCACCTCCCGCGGCGCCGCCAGCCCCAGATGATGTTTCATTTCTCCACCTCCCGCGGCGCCGCCAGCCCCAGCGCACAAAGGGCCGTCACCATGTCCGCCACCGTCTCCCGCATGGGCCGCAGGGCCAGGCCCAGGTCGGCGGTGACCCGCGACCCGTCGATCCGCGGGCGCAAGTCCGGCGGGTGGCCCTCGGCCGCCCTCACCACACAGCCGGGGAGGCGCTCCGCGAGGACCTCGCCCACCGTTGCGGGCGGCAGCGGCCCCGCGTGCGACACGATGTACCGCCCGCTCGCGCCCGGGCTCTCCGCGGCCAGCACGTGCGCGCGCGCGACGTCCCGCACGTCGCACACGACAGGCGCGCCGGACGGCGCGGCCCGCCCTTCGATCATCTCCACCATGTACCCGATGGACGTACCGCCCGCCCCGGCCAACAGCGGCGGCCCCAACACAAAGTTGGGCAGGATGGTGACGAGGTCAATGCCCTTGGCGTGCGCCACCCGCCAGGCCTCCTCCTCGGCCTGGACTTTGCTGGAATGGTACGCCTGCCCGTTGTCAATAGTGGAGGTTCCATTATAGTCCGCCTCCGTGTAGAGGTCGCCGCTGACCGGCGGGGCTGCATAGTCGCCGTGGACGGCCGCCACGGAGGATGTCAGGATGACGCGCTTCACCTTGGCTTTGGCTCTGGCGACGGCGGCCAGGACGTTGATGGTGCCCGCGACGGCCGGCGTGATGAGGTCGGCGTGCGGGTCGGTGGAGGCGATGAAGAAAGGGGAGGCGATGTGGAAGACGTAGTCCGCCCCGGCCGCCAAGGCATCGAAGGCGCCCTCGCTCAGCAGGTCAGCAGCATGGAGGGTCAGGCTTCCGGGCAGGGCGTCCGCCAGGGCGGCCAATCCCTGGCAGCGGGCGTCGCCCAGGTCGCGGACGGAGCCTCGCACGGTCCACCCTTTGCGCAGGAGTTGGGCGGTGATCTCGCTGGCGACATAGCCCGTGGCCCCAGTGACGAGTGCGACGGGCGGGCGGGCCGGCATCGGAAAAAGGAGCTCGAAAAACGTGCGCGCGGAGTTGAGAGAGGAGAATGAAGAAGAGTGCGGCGAGAAAAACAAACGCGACCTCCCCACACCTCATGCACACTCCTTCACCCTTCCCGCTCCGCCCGCCGCCGCCGCCACGCCCAGAACGCGTTCTTTCCAGTGGGGGGCGGGGTGTCCCTTCGGGGTGGGCGGGAGGCGCCCGGCCCGTCCCGGGGCGTGGGCGTGTCGGCGGGCCGACCACCAGGCGCGTGGACGGGTTTGGCCACCCGCCCACGCCGCCCGCGCCCGCCGCCCCACCGCGCCAGCGCCGCATGCGCCTCCTCCCGCAGGGCAGAGCTAGTGGTGGGAATGGCGGGCGCTGGCGGGTGGGGTGGGCGGTGCTGCTGTGCGGGTGGCGGCGGCCGCCACAACGGCTCACGACCCCCCCCACCCCCACGCGCCTCGCCCGCCTCCCCACCACTCCCCTCCCCATCCAGCGTGGCAGTGGCGGGGCGCGGGTCACCGCCGTGGCCGCCACCGCCGCGGAAGCCCAGCATGAACCCACCCGACACGGATCTCCCACCGCAAAAGTGGGGCAGGGCGACCGTGTGGGTGTGGTAGGGCGCGGGCGGCGGCGGCGGAGGAGACGCGCGGGGCCGTGCCCAGGGCTCCTCTCCCTCCTCCTCCCAGCCCGCTTCGTCCGACGCCCGCCGCCGTGACGCAGGAGGAGACGCCCACCGCCCCGCCGCCGCCGTCATGAGCCTGTCAAAGTCCTGGAGCGGCGAGGGCGTGCGGGCCGTGCCGCCGCCCCGGGCGTGGTGGCGGGGAGGCGCCGTCTCCCACCGGACGGCCCGGCCCGGGCGACGGCCACCACTGCCGCTGCCGACCTCATCCTCCTCTTCCTCCCATGGCAGGCTGCCCAGCCCCAGAGACACCGCGTCAGACAGGTCGTCGCCCCGAGGGGGTGACGGCACTGACGCTGTAGGCTTGGACGTGCCCCCCCGGGTGGGCTGTGGAGGACGCGGAGGCGGAGGCTGTGGGGCGGGCGCACCTTCCAGGTCGGCCTGGTCGACCCGGACAGCGAACACCTCGACCCCCGCTGGCGCCGACGCCAGGGCCGCCCGCACGCGCTCCTCCTGCCCCACCCCGCCCTCACCGCCCGCCCCAGCGGGCGCGTAGTCAACTACCAGGCTGAACGCGGTCCACGGAAAGGCTGGGTCGACGCCGGCGGCCGACAGCAGGGGGCGGGGCAGGAGCATGCAGGTCGCTCCGCGCGCGGCCGCCGCGGCCACCGCTCCCGCTACCCGCGCGCCCAGCCCGGCCACTGGCGCCGCGTCCACGCTGACCTGGCAGGGAACCATGCCGGCGGACGCGACGGCCGGGATGAGGCCGTACAGGGCGTGCGCGTCCGCGGCGACCAGGGCGGTGGGCGTGGAGCCGGCATGGGCCATCGCGGCGTGGCCCAGCAGTGCGGAGCGCAGGGCGCACGCTGCTGGGTGAAACGCCGCCGCCCCCGCCGCCGCCGCGCCCAGGGCGGACACGGCGCCGCTGCCCGCCAGGCAGGCCCGCACGGCGGACGGCGCGGCGCGCAAGGCGGCGTCCAGGCGGGCGTGGGCCAGGACGGGGCCGTGGGACGCCGCGTCGGCGGCCGCCCGCCCCGCCAGCGCGGCCGTGGTCAGGAGCGGCGCGGCCGGCCCGCGTGCTGCCTCCGCCTCCGCCGCCGCGGCCGCCAGGGCTGTCAAGTCCAGGCGGCCGCCGTCCGTCACAGCAGCCGGCACGCCGCCCGCGCCCGCCGCAGCGGACCGGGACGCGTCGGCCAGCAGGCGGACCAGGCGGCGTAGGGGTGGCGACAGGGAGACGGTGGTCAGGTTGAGCGGGCGGGGGACAGGGGGTGGTGGTGGCGCCACCGCCGCCGCCGCCGCGGCCGCGGCCGCCGCCGCCCCAGTCGCAGCGCCACCGCCCGTTGCCCGTCCGGACAGGGCAATCGCCAGCCAGGTCGCGTCATCCCCACCGCCGCCACCGCCACCGCCGAAGCTAGAGGCGGCGGCGGTCGCAAAGACACCCGTCGCGCGCAAGAGAGGCCGGGTGGGTGGTTGAGGAGGTGGCGGCGGGGCGACGCCCGCGACGGGGCCGCCACCCATGCCTCCACCCCGCCCTGGTGGCGGCCCAGGAACGGCCGGGCTGCCGGCCACCGCGGCCGCCAGCACGGCCGCCCGCCGGGCGGTGGCAGCAGCGGTGACGGAGCAACAGGGCGCGTCATCGCCACCAGCCACCCGGGGCGCAACCAGCCTCCTCACCGCCACGCTGGCCGCCCGCACGCACGCCCCGCTCGCCACACTCCACCCTAGGCGCACCTCTATGCCCGTCAGGGGGTATGGGCGCAAAGAGGCGGCCAGGTGGGCGTGGGCGGAGGTAGCGGCGACCAGGAGAAGGGAGGCTGGCGGCCGACCAGCCCGCCCGTCGCTGGGCGGGCCAGGCAGCGGGCGCACCGTCCGCCCCAGGGCCAGCTCCAGCTTGACCAGGCTGTCCAGGGTGGGGTGGTTGGCCATCAAGGCAGCCCGGGAGGCCCGGGATTGGGGTGGAAGCGGGGCGCGAGTGAGTTTGAGGGATGGATTGAGACGGACGTGGGCGGCGGCGGGTGGGCGAGCCTGGGGCGGGTCGAGCAGCCGAGGCGTCCATTTTTGGGGAGCGTCGCCCTCGCTTTTCTCCGCTGCCTCCTCCCAGGCCGCCAGGCCGGCAGGTCGAGGCGCGAGACAAGCACCACCATCTCTCCGCACGCCAATCGCCGTCAAGGAGGCGAGCAGGGCGGCGGTAGCCTCGCTGGGCGGCGCGGGCGGCGGCAGCGCGGCCGGGCTGAGCCCGCAGAGCGAGCGCAAGGTTAAAGAAAAGCAAAAGGGCGGGCCGTCGCTAGCATTGCCTGCCGGCCGCACCGCCACCTCGGCCGGTACCCAGGCCGGCTCGTGCTCATCCTCCCCACACGCCAGCAGGGCGTGCAGCAGGGTGGGCCAGGGGCGGGGAGGCGGAGGAGGGAGGAGGGCGACAGAGGCAGCACCAGGCGGCAGCAGCGGCGCCAGAACGGACGCGTTGGACGCCCAGGGAGGTAGGGCGACGGCCTCGGACGGCACAGGGACGACCGTGAGACCTTGCAGGACCGATCCAAACGCGTTGCCGCCCGTCCGAGGTGGCGGGCGGCGGCGCCACCGGCGCGGCGGCGAGACGGGCGGGGGAGGCAGGGCGACCGGTTCAAAGTCTGCCGAGGGACCGCCGCTGCGGCCCTGGTCCCCACACGCCGCCCGCACCAGGCGGGCGTAGGCCGACGCGGCCCAGGCAGCGTCTGCACCATCTGTGATGGGGGTGAGTCCGAGGGTGGCGTGCGGAGGTGGGGCCGGGCCCGGCCAGAGCGTGGCGAGGAGCGAGGCGGGCGGTGGGAGAGCAGGGAGCACGGCGGGTGAAATCAGCAGCGACGCCGCGAGCTGGCTCCACCACAGGGCTGCTGCCGGGGCGGGTGAGGCAGAGGAGGCCAGCGCCTCCTCCCCATCACCCTCTAGCACCAACACAGCCCGGGGGGTAGAGAGCAGGATCACAGAGAGGCCCGTGTACAGAGGGTTCCGGCGTGTGAAGGCCGTCGGCCACGATGACGGAGAAAATGAAAAACTGTGTGAGAGCCGCCTACCCAAGACTCTCCTCCGCCCGCCCGCTCACTCACGCACTCTCAGACTCCGCCCACATCCCACAACGCGATCGCTCCATCCCGTCCCCCCGTCGCCAGCCAGGCGCCATCCGCGCTGAACGCAGCCGCCGCCCCGGGCGCGGCATGGTAAGGCAGGTCCAGCAGGGGCAGGAGGGAAGTCCCCTCCACCTGCACCAGGCGCGTCGCCCCGTCCCACCCGGCCGCCGCGGCCAGGCCCCTCACACTCAGAGCAACGGCACCCACGCCCTGGGTTGGCAGGCGGACGCACCCCAGGCGGGCGAGGGCCGTGCCATCGGGCGACACACTGAAAGCAGAGAGCAGGTCGTCGGCCGCCCCGCACACGCCCGCGGCGCCGTCCGGCGCCAGGGCCACGCTCATCGCCGCGTCGCCGTGGGCGGTGAGGGTGGCGAGCGGTGTGGTGAGCGTGATGGCGTGTGGGGCTGAGGGTGGTGGAGGGTGGTCCGGAAAGGACCACAGGCACAGGGTCCCGTCCTCGTGGGCAGTGACAGCGCGCAAAGCGTGGCCGGGTGAGAGTGAGCCCCCCGCCGCCTGGGGAGGGACGCAGAAGCGGGCGCCCATCAGCAAGCCCCGCCCGCCGGCACCGCCTCCATCCTGTGTTGTGCCAGGCGGGGCAGGGGCGAGCAGGCGGAGGAGGGGCGAGGCGGCGTCCAAGTCCCAGAGGACGGCGGAGGCGCCGTCCCTCCCCGCGACCAGCGCGAGTGCGCGGGCCGCCACACAAGAGGCGGGGATTTCCGCGCCTTGTCCGCCACCAGGGCTCGCCCCTCCACCACCGCCGCCCAGGCTCCACCCCTCGGGCACCCACACGGCCAGCGGGCAGAAGGAGTGCGAGTCCGCGGGCAGGGTGCGGAGCGGGGTGGGAGCGGGAGGAGCGTGTGCGGGCGCGGGCGTGCCGCCGGGCCGCAGCGGCGGGGGTGCGGCCCCGCCCTCCAGCCCGCCGTCCTCCCGTAGTGCCCACACCCGAATCGCCCCGTCCCGGCCCTGGGTGGCCAGGGTGGTGGCATTCAGGAGGGCCAAGCCCAGGATACCGCCCTCAGGGGTGTGGAGGCTGTGAATGAAGTAGAGGTTTGAGAAATTTTGAAACGAGGTTGAGAGAGAATGGACGGGGAGACATAGGCGCGTCCGCACTCCTCCTGCATATCTCTCGCTGCGTACCGGCACGCGCAGAGGGCCCGCCGGTCTTCCTGGTCCCACACCCGCAGCTCGCCGTCAGAATCGCTGGAGGAGAGAGAGGTGAGAGGATGAGAGAGACCTGGGCTAGGTAGGCAGGGGGGCGTGCCTGGAGAGAGAGCAAGAGAGAAAGAACGCCCACGCTCCTCTCCACGCTTCTCTCCCATCCTCCACCTCGCTCATCGCCATGTCACCCAGAGTAAAGCAGGCCCGGGCGGTGGGGCGAGAAGGCGACTGCCTGGACGTCCCCGCCGTGGCCGCGCAGGACGGCCGTCGGGCCGGTCGGGTGCGTGTTGGTTGGGGGGCGCATTGGTTTGTGGTGGGACGCGCGTCTCCCTCTCCCTTTATCTTCTCTCTCAGGAGGCCATGCGTATTCGGGGCCTGAAGAGAGGGCGGCGGACGCCACCGTCGTCACGCCCTGCCTCCTTGTTGTGTGGGGCCCTGCACGAAGGAAAAAAGAACGGAACGGAGAGACAAACTATTGATAGCTTGCCATTCCCTCTCTCTCTGCCGCGGCGGCTCCTTCAGTGCGCCGCGAAAGGAGGAAGGAGAGGAGACACCCCCCAGCGGCGCTTCGCGCCTTTGCACCACCACCCCACCCCTCCGATGGCTTCCACGCCAGAACCCTCGTCCTCCCCGCCCGCGGAGGAGGAGGAGGAGATGGAGGTATCCTCGTCGGACGAGGAGGAGGAGGAGGAGCAAGAGTCTTCGGAGGCGCCGTCATCGTCTGCGACGCCGCCGCCCCGGGTCCTCCCCTCCCGGGCGACGCGGGGCCTGCGCATGGTAAGTGCTTTGGTGTGGGTGGCCTGGCCGCCTCGTTGGTCTCCCCAGCAGGAGACGGGAGGAGGGGAGGGCGGGGGCCGGGTCGCCCTTACCCCCCCCCCCCTCTCCCATCCGGCTCTCACCTCTCAACCTCCCCTCCCAGGCCGCCGCGGACGCCGACTCAGGTGATGACGAGTTCTGGGGGCAAGACTTTTTCGCAGAGGACGAGGCCGTGGACGCCGAATACTCGGCCTCATCTGAGGCGGCGGATCAGGTGGACTCGGACTTTGATGAGACGGAGGAGGAGGAGGAGGACGGGGGCGGGGAGGAGGAGGAGGAGGAGGGGCGGGGTGGCGGCGGCCGCCGCAAGCCGCCGCTGCGCCCGCCCGGCGCCCGAGGTGCCCGCCCGGGCTCCGGCGCGGGCGCCGCCGCCTCCCGCCCGCCCCCACCCCCCCGCCCGCTGATGAGCGCCGAGGAAAAGGCGGCCGCCCGGGCGGCGGCGGCGGCGCAGCGGGTGGAGGCGCCCACCCTGCGAGCGTCCACCCAGCACCGGGCGGCCGAGGCGGCCACCGCCCGGGAAGTCGCGGCGGCGGCGGCGGCCGCCGCCCGGGCCCGGGCGGCGGCGGCAGGGACGACGCCTGGGGGCGGCCCGCCACCCCTGCGACGCCTGACCCAGGCGGAGGTGTTGGCCGAGGCCGCCCGGACGGAGGTTGAAAACTTGATCGACCTAGACCGCTTGTTGGCCCGGGAGGAGGCCGTCAAGGCACGGGCGAGCGCGGGGCGGCGGTCCTTTGCCGGGCCTCGCCTGCGCACCCGGTCCCGGGTCGTCAACGGGTGTGAGCAGGTAAGGAGAAAAAATAGAGGGCGAGCGGGGTCCCGTTGCTCTTTCACTCCCACCCCCCACCCCGCCTTCAAATTCTTCGGCTGATGATGGGGTGGTTGGGGGAGGAGGGGAGAGAGGGCTTTCCCTCTCTCTCCGCCCGCCCGCCACCCCCATATACAAACAACCAATTAGATAGTAGATCCTGAGGGACTCGCGGCATTTTTTAGCCGCGAGCCAGTGCCGATCCAACCGTTTATTTCTCTTTGAAGCCTTTTTTCTTTCTTTTTTCTTTCTTTTTCAACCACTGCCCTCCAACCACCGCGCGTTTTGCCTCTTTACTTTGTCACGGCCGCGCGGCAAGCGAGTGTGCGCAGATTAGCATTTCATATGGGGGTGTGCACGGGCTGCGGCCTGCGGCTCCTCTTCCTCCGCCACGCGCCGCCCCGCCTTGTTCTGGTGGGGATGGGGCGTGGTGCGAGGGGCGGGGAGTGGCAGGGCGCTGCACCCTTTCGCGGGAGCGAGAGCCTTCTTCTCTCTCTCGCCTCACTCTCACCGCGCCGCCCCACACCTTTTTCCATGTGCATACCACGCAGACGACCATCCAGGCGATCGACGCCCTACTCCCGCCCGGCCTGGCCGCCGCCCCGCCCCCGCCCCCGCCTGCGCGCCCGCCGGTTTGCGTTGTCACGGGCCGCCCCGCGCCCTACCGGGACCCGGTGACGGGCGCGCCGTACGCGGACGCGGCGGCATTCAAAGTACTGCGGGCGCGGGCGGTGAGCGGCGGCGGGGTGGGTGGGTGGGCGGCGCCGCAGCAGGAGCCAACACCACCAGCCGGCGCGCCGCGTGGCCCGCCCGGCCCGCCGCGCGGCCTGCTCCCACCACCACCCGCCTTCCGCGCCCCGCCGCCACCGCCACCTCCGTCCAGCCTGACCGCGAGCGTCATGGCGGCCTTGGGTGTTGGCGTTGCCGGCCTCGCCGTCGGCGCTCCCACCGCGGCGGCCGCCCACCAGTCGCCGAGCGGGGCGCAGCGGTCGTTGCCGCCGGGCGCGGGCCCGCTGCTGCCGTCGCCGCCTCCTCGCGGCCCGCGGGGAGGGGGGCGGGCGCCAAAAGCCATTCCACCCCGCCTTCCTGGGGTGAATGAAGGAGGAAATGGGGATTATGCCCCCTTACCCCTGTCCCCGCCCGGCGTGGCGCCGCCGCCGGCCAAGAAAGCCAAGCGAGGTAAGGAGTCAGTTTTTTTTTTTCGTGCTCGCAGCATCTCACATCATTTTTGTGCGGCCCTAGTGTACGGACGCGCGGGGTTTTATTTTCCCACCCGCGCTAATGCCGAAGTGGCGGGCCGCCACATCGAGATGGTTGTCGTTCTGAGGGGGCCGAATTTCTTCCCTGCTCTTGCAGCGGGAAGGGGGCGTGGGAGTGGCGCTCCCTTCACGCCCTTGCACCCCTGGCCCCCTCCCTCCGAAATTTTTTCATCAACTCACTTTTTTTGCACCCTTTCACTTAAACACCACACCAGCTTCTGGTAAGCGAAAGCCGGCGGCATCACGCCTGGCCACCCAGGCGGCCGACCCCAACCCGTACATAGACCCGTTTGCGCGGCGGCCGGGGAGTGGTGGTGGTGGTGCAGGTGGGGGGCTGGCTGGGGGCGGCGCTCTGCCCGCCGTTGCTCCAGGTGGGGCGGCTCCTCCCGCACCCTCCGCGCCTGGCGGCGGCGGCGACGACACGCCGACCGCCAGCGGGCGCAACCGGCGCGGGTCCGCCGCAGCCGCCTCGCGGGCGTGGGCGGGGCTCGCGGCGGGACGGCCGGGGTCGGGCGGGGGTGGGGGTGGGCAGCGGGCTGTGCCTGCTTCCCTGGCCGCCCCACCCCTCGCCGGTCTGGAGCCGCCGGCCCTCTCCCCCGCAGTCGGTTTCTCCCCGCCCGCCTTTGCCGCCCTGTTTGTGGCGGGCGGGCCTGCGCTGGATGGGCTGGGTGGCGCGCCACCGCCGCTACCGCCAGGGACGGGGCCGCCCGCGTATTGACATTTTTTAGACAGGGGCGGCCGTTTTTTTATGCAATAATTTCAGTTGTGGCTAGGTCGGTTCTTCGCCTGCGTTCTCACTCCTCTTTCGCCAGCGCGCCCACGCGCCATTAATACTCGCTCGCGCAGCTCGCGCCCCTTCTGAGCTTACTGATTGCCCACAGTCACATGACCACAGACGCCCCCACGGAACCCGCGCCCGCAGCGCCGGCCGAAGCGCATGCGCCCCCCCCGCGCCTGGCCGCCGCGCCCGCTGATGCGACGCCCCCGCACGCCCCGCCCGTCCCGGTCCCGGCCACCCAGTCGATTGGAGGAGAGGGAGAAAAACAAGGAGAAGCTGGTGGCGCAAGACCGTTTACTGAAGAAGCGGCCCCCAAGGCAGGCGGCGGCGGCGAAGAAGAAACAACGGCCGCCGCCGGCGCGGTGGCAGACCCGTCGACCTCGACCTCCCACCTCAAAAAGCGCAAGGTCGCCCTCTTTGTCGCCTACGTCGGCGCCGGCTACTACGGCATGCAGTACAATAAGGCCCTGCCCACCATTGAGAAGGCCCTGCGCGACGCCATCGCCGCGGCGGGCGGCATCGCCCCGGCCAACGTGGGCGACGACTTTTCAAAGATCGGGTGGTCGCGCGCCGCGCGCACAGACCGGGGCGTCTCGGCCGTCGGCCAGGTGGTCTCGTTGCGCCTCCTCTGCGAGGACGAGGCGGCCGACCCCGTGCCGGCCATCAATGCCGCCCTGCCGCCCAGTATTCGCATCTTAGGCTGCGCCCGCGTCACGGGCTCCTTTGACGCCCGGAAAGCGTGCGACCGGCGGCGGTACGAGTACCTCCTCCCCGCCTGGGCGCTCGACCCGTCGGCGGGCGTCGCCCGCAGTGACGCCAAGAAGGAGGCGCCACCCGCGCCACCGTCCACTGCGACAGACGCGCCGACGGATGTGTCGGGGGGGCCTGTCACCCAGGACGCGGGCGCCGATGCGGCTGCGCCCGCACCCGCGGGCACACCTCCCCCCTACGTGTTTGACGACGCCGAGCGCGACAGGACCACCTCCATCCTCGCCCAGTTTGAGGGGACGCACAATTTCCACAACTTCACGGTGCGCATGCCCGGCACCGATCCCACAGCCAAACGGTACATCCTGTCCTTCACCTGTGAGGGGACGGTCGACATCGGGGGCGCGCCCTGGGTGCGGCTGGTGGTGGTGGGCCAGTCCTTCATCCTCCACCAAATCCGAAAGATGGTCGGAACGGCGCTGGCGGTCGCGCGCGGGGTGGCGCCAGCGAATGCCATCCCGGCCGCGCTGAGGGCGGGCACGGACGTTACGACGCCGCTGGCCCCTGACCTGGGCCTCTTCCTGGATGAGTCCATCTTCCACACGTACAACCGGCGGTGGGGCGAGGGGCGGGGCGAGAGCCTGGAGCTGTGCCGGTTTGGGGAGGCAGCCGAAGCCTTCAAAAATGGGTGCGTCTACCCGCACATCGCGTCCCGGGAGGCGTCCGACGGGACGATGGCCGAATTCCTGAGGGGGTTGAATGACCGCAACTTCCGGTTCTCCAGCTGGGAGACGGCGGGGCGGCGGTCGGTGGTGAGCGGCGGAGGGAAGAGAGGGCGGGGGCCAGCGCTGGGCGAGGCCGGGGTGGTGCCGCCGCCGCCGCCGGCGGCGGTCAAGAAGGTGAGGCCAGCGCCGGCGGTGGCGGCGGCGCCTGTGGCAGTGGCGGTGCCCGTGGTGGCGACGGCGTGGGACCCGGAATATTCGGAGTGATAGTGAGATGGATGGGCGGAGATGGATGGGCGGGGAGATGAAATTGTAAAGATATGGGTTGCAGTTGAAGTGGCTAGAACTCTCAACGCAAAAATAGGACACGCACCACCCCCGTGCGCGCGCGCCTGCCGTGCCTTCACGTGACGGTCAGGCGGTCGCATAGCGGTCAGGTGGTCAGCAGCCATGCATGCTGGCAGGCGGGCCGCGCCGGGCCGGCTCCACCCGACGACGACGACGACGCGGCGCCCCCCATTCGCACAACGCACCACCCGCGCCTCGACCTCCCCACCGCCGTCCCTCTTCATCTTTGGCCTCGGCTTCCTGGGTGAGACCCTCGCCCGCCTCGCTCTCCAGGAAGGATGGTAAGGAACTGAAAAATAATGAGAGAGAGACAGAATAAAACAAGGCTTGCACGCTGCTCTCCCCCACCCCCCCGCAGTCCCGGGGCCCCCACAAACCTCTCGTCGTTTTTTTTTTCCATCCATCTAAAGGTCCGTCGCCGGCACCGTCCGCTCCCCCGCCAAAGCCGCGGCCCTCACGGGCGCCGGCATTCCAGCCCATGCCCTGGACCTGGTAGCCTCACCATCGCCCGGTGGGGGCGGGGGCGGCCTGACCCCGCAGGTGGCGGACGCCCTGGCGGCAGCGACGCACCTGGTCTCGACCGTTGCCCCGCACCGCCTGGAGGTCGTTGAGGGGGGGGCGCCACCTCCGACCCCCCCTCCTCTGGACCCCGTCCTCTCAGCCGTGACGGACCTCTCTTCTCTCACGCCCGCCCTCACCTGGGTCGCCTACGTATCTTCGACGTCCGTGTACGGGGCGGAACGCGGCGGCGCCTGGGTAGGAGAGGACGACGAGGTCGGACCCTCCACCCCAGCGGGCAGCGCGCGCGTCATGGCAGAGGCCGCCTGGCGGGACTGGGCGGGCGGGGCCGGCATCCCAGGCGCGGCCTTCCGCGCGGGCGGCATTTACGGGCCCGGTCGGTCGGCTTTGGACATCGTCGCGAGTGGAGGCAGGCCCGGCCGGATGCGGCGGGGCGGAGAGGCTGAAGCCAGAAAGCCGACCTCGCGCGTGCACGTGGCGGACTTGGCGCGCGGCATTCTGGCCGCAGCACGCACGCCACGCCCGGCACAGCAGCCTGACTGGAGAGTGTACAACGCGGTGGACGGGGACCCGGCGGCCCGGGAGGTGGTGGTGGCTGCCGCGCGGGCGCTGCTGTCGGGCGGGGAGGGGGTGGAAGAAAAGGAGCCGGACCGGGTGGAGCCAACCACTGGGAAGCGGGTGCTAGGGGAGAGGTTCGCGGCGTTGCTGGCGCCGGAGGAGGGTGGCCTGCTGTACCCGAGCTACCAGGAGGGGCTGGCTGGGATTCTGAGGGGTGAATGAGATGTGAAGAAGAACATGACAGGCTGTTAGATCAGCGCGCGCGCCAGGAGATGAAAATGGTGGATGATTGGGAGAACAGGAGGTCGGGGCCATGACCTCTCTCTCCACTTTTCGTTTACTCTCTCCCCGACTCACCCCTCCCCCTTTCACCACCGACGATGCCCAACCCCTCCCGGACCCCGCCCGCCGCCACCCTGGTGCGAGGTGATCACATGCCTTACCTCCTGGGTAGTGGCGGGGGTGGCGGAGTGGGTATTGCCGGGACGGACGCGCCCTTACACGTGTCGGCCAATTCCCACGACGCTGCCGCCGCCGCCGTTCGCGCGGCGCCCGCCCCTTCTGCGCCCGCCCCGTCCACCACTGCGCCCGCCCCGTCCACCACTGCGCCCGCCCCTCCTAACCTCACCGCCGGCGTCACCCTTGACTCCACTGTCAAGGTCCGCCCCCCCAACCGTCCTGGCGCCACTTCTGGGTGGAAGGGGGTGACGCTGCACAAGTGAGTCGTGAAGGGAGGGAGGGAAGAGCGCACGGGGTTTTGCGCTGCCAACGCATCAAAAGCAAGGCTCATCCATCTCCTTCCCCCCTCTCTCTCCTCCAAAACAAAAGGCGCACGGGCAAGTGGGAGGCCCACGTCTGGCACTCCAAGAAGCAGGTCTACCTGGGCGGCTTCGACTGGGAGGAGCACGCGGCCAAGGCGCACGACATCATGACGCTGAAAGTGCGCGGGCCCGCGGCGGAGGTAAGAATGAGGAGAGAGCATTTGCGGTTTTGACGGCTTGCTGGCGTGGTTGCTTGCCTCGGAACTCTCAGGAGAGGTAGAGACGCGCCGTGCTGTCCTGCGCGGAAAGAAAGCGGGGGAGTTAAGGAGGGTAAGGGCGGGCGGGAGAGGGGCGCGCGTGGGGAGTTCCCCGCAAAACCTTTCGAGGGTTTTTTTAGCTATTTTTTTCATTCATCACCCACCCTCCGCCCCCTCTCCTCCGTCCATTCACAGCTCAACTTCCCGCTCGCCGCCTACGCCGAGCTCCTGACCATCCTACCCACCATGTCGGAGGATGAGGTGATGGCCATGCTGCGCGTGTCGGCCCGCCCGGCCGGGGGCGGGCCGCGCGCGCCGCCCCGCCCCGTCGGCGCGGGCGCGGCGGGCGGTGGCCGCGCCCCGCCCAAGGCGCCCGGGGTCGCGGCGGGCGGGGTGGCCAAGAAGGTGGTCAAGAAGGTGGCCAAGAAAGCGGCAGCGGCGGTGGCGGCCCCGGCCGGGCCGCCCACCCGCAAGGTGACGCGCGCCCAGGCGGCAGCAGAGGCGGCAGCTCTGGCCGCGACCGCCGCGGCCACGCCCACGCCCACGCCCACGCCCGCCGCCCGGCCCTGTGGCGGCAACGGGGGTCGGGGCGCCTCCGCCGCCCCGTCCTTGCTGCCCTCCATGACTCCCCATCGCACGCCCCAGCCCCTGCTCATCCCCTCGGCCGCCCCGCCCGCGACGCCCTGGTGGCAGGCGCCGTCCCTGTGCGAGCTGGAGGGGGTGGTGGGCGGCGGTGGTGGCGGTGGCGTGGCGCCCGCTGCCGACGGTGCCGCCGTGGCCGCCCTGGCCGACATGTATATGGCCCTGACCGGGACGCCGGGGTGGCGAATGTGAATGAAAGGGGTGTGTAATGCGCGTGATGAGCGCGAGAGAGGGGAAAGGGGAAACAAACCACAACGCCATTCTGCTTTTTTTTTTTCTTCAACCCTCCCCCCCCCTGCCTGACTTTTCTGTAAACACTCCCATTCTCTCCTTTCACTTTTTCACATCCCCGCCGCCGCCGCCACCCCCCGTCACCAGCGCGTCCTGGTACAGCTCTAGAAAGGCGGACACGCCCGCCCGGCCCAGCGCGGACCCGCCCGCCTTGGTGGCTTGACCGTAAAGCGGGGCGAGGGAGGCGTCGGTGGACGGCGCGCCTTTGTGCTTCTTCTTCCCACCACCCTCTGCCGCCGCGGCCATCTGCTTGACCGCCGACACGGCAGCCACCAAGTCCTCGACCAGGGAGCTCGCAGACCCGACGCTGGCGGGCGTGAAACACATGTGCAAGGCGGGCGGGGCCGTCAGGGCCGACAGGCGCCAGCCCTTGGCGGCCAGGGCGTCGCCAAGGGCCCACACGTTTAGGCACCCTGGCACGCGGGCGGTGAAGGCAATGACGGGGCCGACCGGGTCGCCCAGGATGGCCAGGTCGGCGGCCAGTGGACCGCCCTCAATCGCGGCCTTGACCGTCGCGACGGCGGCGTAAATGGACGCCGCGTAGGCAGCCAGCCCGGCCGCGCCCTGGTGCACGAGCGCCGCCCACGCGGCCGCCACCAGCGCGCCCGACCGCGACCCCGGCAGGCCGGGCGACGCGTAAAGGCCGCCCGGCCAGTCGACCATGACGGAGTAGGCGGCCCGGCGGCGGGGCTCGCCCCGCAGGAGGATCACGGAGACGCCCTTGTGGGACAAACCGAACTTGTGAGGATCTATTGAAACTGAGGCTACAGCCTGGCCCGCGTCAAAGCCGAATTTGGTGGGCAGGGTAGGGGACCGCGGAGATGAGCGGAACGGGAGAACAAAGCCACCCAGGCAGGCGTCCACGTGCAGCGGGACGCCCGCGGCCGCGCACACGCGGGCGATGTCGGCCACTTGGTCCAGCACGCCGTGCGGGAACGAGACGGCAGAGGCGACCACCAGCGCGGTGCGGCGGGTGAGCGCCGCGGCCACGTCGCCCGCGTGCAGACGTCCGTCGCTCCGCACGGGGACCACCACAGTCCGCAGACCAAACATGGCCGCCGCCTTGTGAAAGGCCGGGTGGGCGGAGGAGGCCAGGACAAGGTCGAGCCGCCCGCCACCCGTCACCAGGCCCCGCCAGGACCGGGCGGCCAGGTTGCGGGCGGACAGGACGGCTGTAAGGATGGACTCGCTACCGCCTGACGTGATGAAGCCGCCCACGTCAGTCACGCCGGGCGCAGTCCCGCCGACCAATGAGGCCGCCATGGCGACGACGTCGCGCTCCAAGGAGACCGCCGCGGGGAATGCAGAAGCGTGCATGGGATTGGAATGGGCGTGCGCCGCGTACGCTTCCGCCAGCAGGCGGGCGTGCTCCCCGCCCGGCAGGTAAAGCGTGCCAGAGGCGCGGGAGTTTGGTGTGGTGGCCAGGCGGACGCCGTCCCCCGCCGCGGCGGCGCGCAGGGCCTTGAGGATGGCACCGGGTGGTTGGCCGGTGGCCGGCAGCGCCGTGCGTGGCGGGCCCAGGGCGGCCGGGCGGGGCGGGACGGCGGCGGCCACCTGGGCCCGCACGGAGTCTAGCTCGGCCCGGACGGCCCGGCCCAGCGGGCCCGGGGCGGCGGCCGCGGCCGCCAGGGCGAGGCGGCCCCACCCGCCCGCGGCCCGGACGGATGAGCGGAAGCCGGCAGCCAACCACAGGCCGGCCGCGGCGAGCGACGCGATGCCCGCGCCGAGGAGGAAGGCGGTGGAGGGCGGGAGGGAGCGCAGGGCCGCGTCAAGCCAGGGGAGCGCGTGGGTGGTGCTGCCTCGCGCAGGTTTAGGCCCGGGCCCGGGCGGGGCGGCCCACACCCAGGCGGCCAAGAAGAGGGCGGCCAGGAGAGCTGCTGCCTCAGCCGGCATTTTTGGAAAGCCTTTTCTTTTTGTGTGTCCTTTCGTGTCGCAAGCAGGAGGAACGCACTCTTCAAAAAGGAGGGATTGACGCGCTGTGTGTGTGCTGCGTTGCCCGAGATACGCGCGGGTACGGTGCGCGCGCGGCCGGGACGACGGGGCCGGCCGGGGCCTGTTTTTGCACGCCGAAAGAAGAGATGGGAGGAGTAGACCAGTCGATAGTCATATAAGGTTGGACCTTTCTCATTTGTTTGCCTATGCCTTTTCCGCGTACTCACCTCCTCACGCACGCCAAGACAACATTTAAAAGGCCAGCATGTGTGTGCGTGTGTTATGAACCAGCAAAACAAACGGCCGTGCGCGCGCGTGGCTCTACACACACTCTCTCTCAACCATCCCATCCCCCCTCATCATTTTTCATTTCATTCCATTTCATTAATCCAGCTTCACCCCAAACACCTGGGCCGCCGCCGCCGCGATCAAGCCCAGCAAGGTCACACGCCGGGCCAGGCCGCCAGCGGCGCCCAGCAGCAGGGCCACCAGCCCGCCCGCACCCGCCGCCACCTGCCAGGGCGCGAGGTGGCCAACCCGCGCGTCGAGGGCCGAGGTCGCGCCCCGGGCGTGCGGTTCGACCGCCGCCCACGCCGACTCGGCATGCGGGCGGAGGCTGTCCAGGAGAGGGGCGGCGGTGTCGGCGGCTTTAGTCAGGTAGGGCTGGGCTTTCTCCAGGAGCGGGGCGAGGGCTGGAGGGTGCGGAGAGAGAGAGAGGGTTGAAGATGATGAGAGAGCCGGCGGCGGCGTGCGCGTTTTTTTCTCATCGGTCGCCTCCCCAAAACGGCGCGCCCGACTAGAGGGCTCGTCCCTTTTCAAGGCCCCTTATCATTCGAAATTAAGGCATGGAGTGGCACCCGCGCTACATGCTGACACGCCCTGATTGAAGAACAAGTGCTTGGAAGGGGGTGCAATTCGGGGGGGGCCGCAAGTCCAATGGCCTAGCGTGCTCTTCCGCCGCGGGCTGTGTTTCGCCGACGCCACACACGCACGCACATCCCTCCTGCCACACTCACCCTCCTGTGCTTGAACCTTGAGGGAGGCGACGTCCATGGCGCGCAATGAAAAAAGGGGACGAGAAGAGGGGTGTGTGCGGGCGAAAGAAAGAAGAGTGAGCTGCGCAACTTGTGCTCTCGACCTTTTTTTCGCTCAACCTCTCGCGCTCCCCTTTCCATTCATTGATAACAGCACGGCGAGCGCGCGTCCTTTTTATCTTTGGTTTGCACACACGCACACACGCACACACACCTGCCACAGACCCCTTCGTGTATGCCGGCGACAAGGAAAAGGGCGCGGGCAGCGGTTTTCAAAAAGAAAACCCACAGTCCCTCGCACCCCGCCCCCCCCCCCGCAGGCCCAGACACCGCCACCACAGGCAAAAAAAAAACAACTCTCTCTCCGCTCCATGGTTCTCCGCGCGCACAACCAAAACCCAACCGCTCCACCCGCTCCCTCCTCCTTCCTCACAGCTTGTCCTCGTACTCGCCCAGGGGCTGGGGCTCCACCTTGAGCCCCTTGCGCTTGCGGATGTCCAGCATGATCGTGTTGGCGGGCGTGCCGGCCGACAGGGGGTCGGAGTTCATCGTCTCCCAGTGGTCGAACACGCACTGCGGGAAGGCCTGGCCGGAGGTGGCGGCCCGCAGGGTGGAGGTGAAGCCGAAGGACTCGATGACGGGCAGGTAGGCCTTCAGGTTGAAGATGGGCGTGCCCGGGCGCTGGGCCTCCTCAAAGACGTGGCCACGCTTCTGGTTGAGCACCGAGTAGATGCCGCCCAGGGCCTGCTCCGGCGCCTGGATCTCGACCAGGTAGACGGGCTCGCACAGGCGGGGCTTGGCCGTCAGCTCGGCCGCGTACATGGCCCGCCGGGCGGTCGGGATGATCTGGCCGCCGCCCCGGTGGATGGCGTCCGCGTGCATGACGACATCGTGGATCTCGTACACGCACGACCGCATGTTCTCCTCCGACAGCACGCCCTCCTTGGTCGCCCACTGGAAGGCCGCGACGGAGGAGTCCTTGATCTCGTTCATGTACTAGGGAGGAGAGAGGGAGGAAGAGAGAGAGGAGAGAGAAAAGGGTGGGTGAGTGAAAAAAACGGCCAAATGGAAAGCAGGAGAGGTGGCCGGCCGCGCACAGCGGCTCACAACCCCCCCGCCGCTCTTCTCTCTCGCCGCGCCCGCCAGCCATCCCTCATCAATCCTCACCTGGACACCCTTCGTCACGTCCACCAGCATGTTGGGCCCCGTCGTGTCCGGGCCGAAGCACCAGATCTTCTTGGCCATGTCCTTGTCCCACCCGAACTCCTCGGACAGGATCTTGGAGCGCAGTTTGGGGTCGTCGCGCGGGCCGACCTTGCCATCGTCGATCGCCTCCGCTAGGCCGTCCTCCATCGGCCGGGCCGTCATGTACAGGCGGTTGTGCTTGTTGGGCGACTTGGACATGACGACGTGGTCGGAGGTCTCCGTGACCGTCTCCCGGAAGGAGACGACCGGGTCGGAGATACGGATTTCCGCGCCGCCCATGAAGTCGTCCTGCAGGTCCTTCAGGCAGATCTCAAGGTGCAGCTCGCCCGCGCCGGCGATGATGTGCTCGCCCGTCTCCTCGATAGAGCATTGGACCATGGGGTCCGACTTGGCCAGGCGCTTCAGGCCCTCCACCAGCTTGGGCAGGTCGGACGCGATCTTCGGCTCGACCGCGACGCGCACGACGGGCGAGACGGAGAACTTCATGGCCTTGATCGTGTGCGCGTCCTCGCACTTCTCGCCCGTCAGCGTCGCATTCTTGGTGATAAACTGGTCCAGCCCCACCATGGCGACCGTGTTGCCGCACGGCACGTCCTCGACGGCCTCCTGGCGGCGGCCCATGCAGAGCACCGTGCGCTGGACGGTCTTGATGTACAGGTCCTTCTTGGTGCCGGGGACGTAGTTGGGACCCATGATGCGCACCTTGGCGCCCGTGGCCACCTTGCCCGCGAAGACGCGACCGAACGCGAAGAAGCGGCCCTTGTCCTGGGCGGGGATCATCTTGGACACGTACAGCATCAGCGGGCCGTTGGGGTCGCACGTCCGGATGGCGTTGGCATAGATGTCGTCCAGGGGGCCCTCGTACAGGGTCTCCACGCGGTAGACCTGGGCCGTCGCGGGCGAGGGCAGGTGGTAGATCATCATCTCCAGCAAGGCCTCGTGCGCGGGCAGCCACGCCTGCATGATGCGCTTCATGAGCGGCTTGCCCGTCAGCTCCCGGTCGTCCGCCTTGATCTTGGAGGAGATGCCCAGCTTGTCGCACAAGTCAAAGAGCTTGGTCTTGTTGTCGTTGATGGCGGCTGGTGATTGAGGGGGGGGGGGGGGGGGGGCGTCCGTGGGGGGGGGGGAGGGTTTGTGTTGGTTTTTGTGTGTGTTTGTGTGGGTGTTTTTGTTTTGTTTTGTGTTGGTGTGTGTGTGTGTGTGTTTTTTGGGGGGGGA